>Ga0065711_1027387_pt1 | contig 50139 bp, 26 predicted proteins | sample Hoacrofraction12_FD_59098 | JGI IMG/M metagenome (GOLD analysis project Ga0065711, IMG submission 59098) | Hoatzin crop microbial communities from Cojedes, Venezuela - Epithelial fraction 12 v2 (version 2) | ecosystem: Host-associated > Birds > Digestive system > Esophagus > Crop | place... | reverse complement strand
CCCTCTCTGCAGAGCTGCTCTCCAGCAGGTCCACCCCAAGCCTGTACTGATGCATGGGGTTGTTCCTCCCCAGGTGCAGGACCCTGCATTTGCCTTTGTTGAACCTCATCAGGTTCCTCTCTGCCCAACTCTTTTTTACAATATGCTAAGCATTTCTCAGAAATATAATGAATATGTATATTGTGATTGTATTTAACCTGAAATGACAGGGTGTTTGGCATGAACGTGTGGAGGAGAGATCCCCCGTGTGCCTGGCACCATAATAAAGAATACCTGCTTAATAGCCTGCCGACTATTGAGTCTTCAATTCTGGCTTTTCACGGCATCAATATGCAACTAAAACCCTGCATACTTGAAAGCTTCAAAAAGAAAAATCTTAGAATTCGTCCCTCTATTATCAAAATTATATAAAATCCATTGCTACACTCCAAGCAGATCTGCAATCCTTTTTGACCTGCTGGTAGTCAACCAGAAGGTTGTAAATGGCTATTATGGAATAACTCATGTGCACAAAGTGATACTGGGGACACAGGAAAATAGATGGTAGAATTCTGGTCTTTACTTACTTTTTTTAATTTAAATGAATTGTATTACTAGCCATATTCCATTTCCATATTTACTTAGGGAAATTAAGAGACTGGAGTGAAGCTTAAAAGTAGAATATTAAGCTGCAATGCCGTTAAAACATTCTATTTTGGGGAATAAAACCTGTTTACAACATATGGAGAACGGAGAGAAAAAACAAAATCAGTAGGTATTATTTAAATAATATAATTTAATCCTGTTTTACATTTATATTTCATCCCAAAGAAATACTCTTTTTTGCTAGTGTGAGTAACTTTAAATAGGTTGATTGGTATCAAATGCAAGATTTCTAGTAGTAGTTTATACAGCTTTGGTCACTTTTTGAGTCACACATTGGAAGACAAAAGCATGGTTTTCATCTAAAATTAATCCTTTTCTGCACAATAGGAATAAAAACTACTTAAATTCAATAAATATAAACACAACATGAACTTTATGCAGCTTTGTAATTTTTGTATTACTTTAATGCAACATTAGCTTAAATTTTAAAATATTAATTGTAAAATAAGACTTATTTAATATAGTACATGGTATGATAGGTTTATAAAGATCGGTTTCACATGAAACAATACAGATTGTGTACCTAATTAATCAGCATCCTTTTGTTTGTTTAAAACTGAAGACAACTGACTCATCTGTTTACATATCACTAAACAATGTACATAGATTTTTTCTTGTTACTTTGTGTTCTCACCAATATGGTAACTGAAAGGAACTGGAATTCCACTGCATAACAAAAACAATGTCTTAATTTATAAAAAAGAATTGTGTGATAAATTGCATATTTAGAATTTACATGCAGGAGATGTAAACTATGTAGACATTTACTGAGAATGGCGCCAAGCAGGGTAAGAGTAACACCTTTGAATGTACTGGAAACCACAAGCAGGGAAAATAAAAGGGGCTCTTCTAGGTTTGTTCCTAACCAATTGGTAGAAACTGTTTAAGAACATGGAAGTGGAAAGAAACAAGTGCTCACAAAATGGAAAAAACTTACCAACATTGCAGAAAGAGTGATAACGAGATACCGAATGCAATGGTCTCCCAGAAAGCAGATTTTAATATACTTTTAGTGTATTCTCAAGTATAACTGCTTCCCATGGGAAACAGTTCTCAAGGAAAAAATTAGTTCAGGAATGTGACAGGTCCTCAGTGAAACAACATTAAGGCCACAAGCACAAACTCACCTATATGAAAAAAGATAGAAAATACGTAACCTAAAACATAGGAAAGAATACAGAAGGGGAAATTAATATGAACACAATAGAACCAACAAATCAGGAAAAAAACCAGTATAAAGTGATACACAATTAGTTATCAATATTAAAATATTTTTCCTCCTGCTTTTAATGCATATTAGTAGTAAAAAGTAGACCAAGAAAACAGTTCTTTCACCCAAAGGAAAAATCTAAAACTCTTTATTCCTGACAAAGCAGAAATATCATGTATATTTGGTTCAGCCTTCAATTTTTATAAAGTTCACTACTACTGTACATTTAAAGTAGGAAAAAACCCCCCAAAATATGAAAAGAACAACAACAACAAAATAACACCCAAAAAACCACTCAGATGGAGTAAAAATTAAGGGCAGAGAAAGAAAAGCACAGGTGAGTCAGAGGTTTAATAAAATTCCAGCTATAGTATATTTTCCTCTGGTGATCTTTGAACCATAGTAAGTGGGGAAAAAGGACTATGACAAATGGAAGAACAGTTGAGCTAACTTCAATTTCTAGAAAAACAATTAAAATAAAAAGCTTATGCAAAGAAAGCAGAAGATAATGAGGAAAACCTCTGTAACAAAATACGTCACACAGCCCTAACTTCTTTCCATAAGAGAATATACAGACAGCAGAGAACCCTCTCTCTGCTGGACTGACTGATGCTGTGAACTTTGCTCCTCTAACAGCCTCACAGGCAAGCTCTAAAAGTATTTCTGAAATAAGGGGATTGCACATTGGATCAGAAAAGTTAACGGTAGGTTGCTAACAAATATGCAAGATGGATTAATTGACTTTCTGCAGCTTTGTATCCCTTGTCAATTACTATTCAGTATTTCCATTAACTATATGGATGATGGGATACAGAACATCCTTCTTAAATTTACAAATGATACTGAACAGGGAGAAACTAAAAAACCTGTCAAAGACAGTAGGAAGACTTCAAAACCGTCTTTCTAAGCCAGAAGAATGATCCAAATGAAGAAACAGACCACAATCTAATCAGGAAAGCTGCAGATGACCAGACAGCACTCATCAACTCCATAAGTACAAAATGTTTAACTGACTCAATTGTTGTTCTAACGACAGGATTTAAGGACTGGATCACAGTATGGAAGTGACTGTCATACACGTGTGAAAGACAGAAGAACCCCATGGAGGATGAGCAGGCAAGCATACAGCCCACATGGCCCAAAACTATCTCTCCCCAGGGTTCAAGAGGGGCTGGAGCCTCAACCAGTACGTGCTGCACCATCTCGGGCACAGTGCTTCAGGAGGGTGTAGAAAGAAGAGAAATGGTTTGGACAGGAAGTGATGATGATCAGAGGGTACAGAAAACAGTAGGGAGAACAACACAGAAATGTTACTTAATCTTGAAACCTCTGTCAGTTAAAAAATAATTTACACAAACACCTACTAGGAATTGCTTAGGAACAACTCATCCTGATTTGATGTAGAAGAACAGACTTCTTGGGAATGCTTTGAAACCCCTTTAAGTCTTCACTTTATTTTAGTGTGTGAGCTCTTACATATTTACCAAAGTTTACTTTAAAAAACAAAATACGTCAATCAAATTGAACTCCTGTAATTTTAGACTTTATTTCCAGTCTTTGCCAGCTAATATGTCAAAAGTGTGATCATTGAACACTACTTAAATATTTACAAAAAAAAGGAAAAAAACAAAAGAAAAAACAAACCAGAAAAATGACATCAACCACCAGGCAATGGACTATAGAACTTCACATTCACAACACACTCAAACTCTCTCTTTGTTTCACTACTACCACTTGCTTGATCAGACACATGCTGGACTTCACGGAGTCACCACCACAGCTAATCTCTTCTCTCTTGCATCTCATACTGTTATTTTCCATGAACAGATATATTTCTAGTGAATTATTTTTTACCTAATTTTTGTCCCCAAGCAAACAGACAGGCTCTATGTACATATATACCGGGTTAGTCAATTATCCTTTTCTGTTAACCTATGAACTTCTCATGTGTTTATTAATGTGGTACCTAAGTGCTATATATTAAAATTCATAAAAGCATTCATATGCAGTTCACAAGGGCAATATGCATGCACAGAGCGAAGCATGAAAAAAGACTAGACCTAGAGTAACAGAAGGAAATATTTTTTTTTCTTGGATCCCAAAAGAGACAAGGTGGGGTTTATTTCAGACAAAAAGGTTACTAAGTTGCTGGGCAGAAAACGAGCATTAAAGAAAAGACCAACCTCACTCAGGGCAGAAGCCGTCCTTCTCTTTTCAAATTTTCTCAGTTTCATGAAGTTTGCTGTTTTAGTTTTAAGTACTTCAGCAGATTTAAGAGATTTGAGCAGATCTCAGGCTCAGATTTCAGCACGTTTTTTTTTCACTTGTTCCCTTCACTGTGAGAAGAGGCATCAGAGAGGAGCATGGCAAATAGAGTCACCAGAAAGGAGCGGCAGGTTGCTCCTACCAGAAGAGCTGACCGAGGCCTATTTGATCCAACTGCTGCTCAGTTCAGCCAGTGACAGTGCTAACTGCAGAGGGTGCAGCTGTAGAATGTAGATCCAGGAGAGGTGGAAGGAGCTGCAACCCAGCAACCAGGTATCTTGGGTAGTGAATGCGGTACATCATCTTCTGGGGAAGAGTAAGATGGCACACAGGCCAAACCCCTCGATATTCATCATTTCTAGACAACCCGGGTCATGAGACACTACAAATGACTTTACTGAAAGAGATTTAACTTCTAGATGGTATGGCAGCTTGGAGAGAAGATATGGAGAAGACAGGATCCCATGCAAGGGTTCTGGATGCCTCCAATGGCACTAAGCTTTACCCCAGGTATAAAAACGTGTATACTACTATCACTTTTCTTTAACATATGAAAGGTTTGTCCACTGTGTGAACCTGAGTAGAGAAAATTAGTAATGTGCTGCCTCAATAGTCAAACAAAAGGCTCTAGATGTATTTAAGAGAGGACATAGTTCATACTAGTACAGTTTACACCAGAAAGTGTTTCTGCCGGTGCTGGAATAGCATCAGAGTACCAGTGACTAAGTTTTGAGCAAATAAAACTGTAAAAAAGTAACTTGAAGAACTAGCTACAGTCTATGGGAACCTCTGGGAAAACAGCAAAGAAAGGAAGGGAAGAAAATTCAGAAGCCCTTGGGCATCTTTTGTGATTAGAGAAGTAGCACGTTAAGCTTCAGCACTGAAGATGGTTGTAAGCAGTGAAGGACTGCACTCTGCCTTGCGTGGCAGGCTGCCACACAGGCTGACGGGTTTGGGAGGATGCATGCCTTGAGGGAAAGCACAGGCCAAGATCCCCGACCCCGTGAGGAAAAGTGTTAAATTAATGCTGAAGGGGCAGTCCCCTCCAGGGACAGGCAGGGAGCAACCTGCAGAGAGAAAATGCCACTCTGTAGTAGGTCAGGTTGGGTAGCAACTTGCTGAGATGCAGAAAGTGTGGAAAAGTGGCCCATAAAGCCCTCCTTGATCCCTCACAATAAGGGGGCTGCCTGTGTTTGCAGCTAAAACAGACAGATGAAGCAGACTAGGGTGGTGGCACGTGTATCTGTGAGCTGAAATGTCACAAAAAGACAGAAAAAAGTGTGAAGTATGTCAGGAGATGGAAGCTCAGAGGAACCAGAAAAACAGGCAGACATCCTGGATTGCTGAACCCAAAGGACATTACCAAGAAGTTAACATCAGTATTCAGCCCTGCCCCCAGATTCAACCCACAAAACCTAAGGCACAAAGAGAAAAGCATCAGGCAGCTGCTATTCCCAGGCTGGTCCCAATCCTAAAGCCACCAGACAGTGCTGTGATTTCAGCACCCAGACTTCTCAAGAAATGGTCAAGGAAATGGACAAGAGATGTGAACAAGGTGGTACTCCGGAGAGCATTTTGTTTCAGGATTATCTGAGGGTTATTAACCATGCCTCGGCCTCCATGGGCCAGACAAGGAAGTGTTAGAACTTGCTGATCCAAAGCTTTTTACACCCACCAAAAATGTGACATTTAAAACACCCTGAGGACTGCTAAAACTGTCACAGAGGAAAAATGAATAAATAAGCAGGCAAAGAAGAGAGAAGAAGAGAGACAGCTTAAGCTGTGAAAGAGCATGTTAGGAGAAAAATTTATGGGACAGTGTTCTGGGTCACTTGTTTTTGAGCAGCAGCGGACCAAGCTCGCTGGGCTCCTGGAAGCAGCCCCAGCACGTGAGCTAGTACTGCCCTGCATCACAGCACTGGTCATCGAGAAAGTACAAGTAGCGGTAGATCAGGCCTTTTGCTTTACCTCTTACCTGATTACTACAGAGCTTTCCCCAGCTGGCAAGGGCACACCAGCCAGCAAAGTAAGGACAGAGCCTACTGCTCAAAAAGTATTTTAAAATTTATTCCCCCTCCTCCTTTTCCCTCTGTACTAACCCCCCATCACCTTCGACTGTTGTGCCAAGCATGAAAGGAAGGTCATAAACATATCCAAAGCACAAAACTGTTCTATGTAGCACGGCAGACATTCTTGCTAAAATGTGTATGGGTCACAGAGAGGAAGAAAAATTTGCGAAGTGACCAGAATCTCAAAAAACTTCACTGTCACAATGAAATGCAGCTATCAAAGCAGCCAAGGCATTTTGATGGGCAGTGGCCTGGCCTCAGCCAGACATTTTTGTTGTGACCACCGTCCTCCCCAGCCGCGGCACTGCAGCCGGGTGGGCATGAAACCAGTGAATCTCAGCAAGCGCAGACCGGGGTGGCAGGACTGGCCCTGGCCACGCTCCCAGGGCCAGAGGCAGCTGCTGGTCAGGAAGCAAGTCTGCCACCCTGTGTGTCGATTCAGGGCTTTTTGCTGCATCAAACTAATAAAAAAAACCCCAAAAACTTTCCAGTATAAATACTGTCTTTGCCATTTATTTGCACTTTCGCTATGGGAGGTACAAAACAAACACAACGTAACTTTTCTCCTCAGTTACAATTGTACAGTGATTCCCTGTATTTATTTGCATTTTATGTAACAAGTCAAAGGCAAAAGGTATAAACGGAGTTTAAGTTGGAACTAACAATTTTATTCTACCTGTTCTACAGTCCAGCTTGGTATAAAGTGCTCTGGCCATGTAACTCAATGTTCTCATAAACGCGCCAACGCCCAGCCCTTTCTGATTTATCAGCACCAGTATTATTTACTCACACTTTTTTAAAACTATTTATCCTACACAGGATCAAATTAGCCATTTCTGAATTCAGAAGGAATTAAGAGGATATTGGTTTTATATTGGTCTTTGTATTAAGACTGCATTTTTCTTTGCTTCTGACATTCAGAAGCACTGGAATTATGGGAAACCAGCAGACCAAAAGAGAAGTGTTTCTGAGACTTTTACTTTGGATGCCCAAGGGAATGAGGCACCCGGCATCGTACTCGGAGGCTGTGTGTGACTGCTCTGGTGCTCAGCTGCGCAGCCATCTCGCACACCATGACCTCTACACCCAGTAAGTTTCCAGTCTTTTGCACAGATTTGATAGAGGGAGTAGAACAACAGTTGAGCAGAAAAAAGCAAAAAAAGTGTAAACAGTGCAACTAAGGTGCAAACGTCAACTGCACTTTGCAATCGATCAAAAGTCTAGGTCACATAAAATAGCATTTAATTGTAGTACTGGAGAACTCCTTTGTTTTGATCGTAGTACAGTAACATGACAGCCTCAACAGAGAGAAATTCAGTATGAAAAAGGATCCAGGGTCTACAAACTACATTTATTATCCTAAATATCAAATTAAGTATTAAACTCAACAAAAGGTAACACCAAGGCATTCCGTGACAAAGCTGTGTTCTTTCAAGAAACCTGTGAGAGTGTTTTTCTGCTCTGTTACAAGCAAGCAGTGAAGAGCACACTGCCTTTCACCGGCTTAGTACATTATACCAGATTTGAACCATTAGCACTGAAATCAACCAATGGATTCCTCCGGATGCAGAAGCCATAGCTGACCCAGTAACCCCTGAGAGGCTTAGGAAAAGCTTAGTGCCTCCAAAAGCCTAGCAGACACAAGCACCCGGCAGATCCTCCATCATAAATATTGTTTCCTCTCTGAAAAGAGAAAATCCTACCATGCCAGTGAAAAGACCTTGGAAGACACATCCTTCTTCTCAGAGGGGGATATTTAGTCAGGCTGCTGAGAGAAGCACCATCCCATGGGACGCAGGAGGGGAGGGAACAGAGGGAGGGGACTTGAATTCCTGGGAAAACATCTCATGAGGTCAGGAGATTTCTGCTGATCAAGCCAAGGAAAGGGAAGCAACTGTTCCCAGAAGGAGGAGGGACAGAGCAAACAACATGAAACCTTTAACCTTTCGGTTCACCATATCAAAACGGTCAACCAAAGGGTAATAGTAGCTGACTGGCTTTCTTGTCCCATAACCTCGCAAACCACTAGACCCCCTGGCCTGTCATTTCTCACGTCATGAAAGCTCACATCAGTTTTCATGAGCTGTCTCAAATATTCTGAAGATTCTACCTTTCCTGTTTTTTGTTTTTTGTTTTTTTCAAATTATAGAGGAACTCTTCTATTAGATCACACTGGCATATGTCTGTTGGCTTTTTTTCCTTCTTCATCTTACACATACATCATTGGGTGAATAAAGTCCAAGCTACCAATGCCTGATTTTAAAGCAAAAAACAATTCAGTTCATTACAATAAAACTTGTACCCAGCACCAAGAATAGAAAAAGGCCAAAGGGCCCGGAAAGTAAACTCTCTTGTTAAACCAGACCTGGCACTTCTGTAAATGGACAAAGCATATGAAGCAAAGGATTAAAATCATCCAAGGCTTAGAAATCGCTACCCTTTCCTTTGCATACAGAAGAAAACGAGAACATTTGTAAGCAACCTGTCTTGGAGGTGCAGGCTAAAGGGTATCCTCTGAACAGACAATATGACAATATCTTGACATTACAGTAAGAAAACTGTGACTTATCTACCTTTTTTTTTTTAACATATGCTACAAAAGACGTGTGATTTTTCTGTTCACCTTTACAGGCAACTTACATACAGTGTAACTGTGCTTCCATACACAAGACATAAATGAAGACAGCAATGAAGATACACCAGTTCTGTGAAAACCTGCCACTCCTATGCACTTCACCAGTTCCTGTCCTCAAAATGAACACTGCAGCCCTTCACACAGCATGTCTTCCCTCTTCCCACTAGGACATCCAGGAGTTTTCTATTTTTAACTACATGCACCTTCTTGTCCCTTTCTGCACCTTAGAGAAGTTCCCAAAAGGCTCCTGGATTTCACTGTCCCGACCCCATTCCTTCAGCCTGGGGCAATGCAGCAGCCGAAACCTCCATTGCTCCCCTGGCTGGCATGCTGTGTGGGGAAAGGACATGACCCCCTTCCACTGCCCAGTCCAGCTTCAGCCTTTCCAGCCTGGCTGCTCTCTTTGCCTCCGACAGTCCTGTTCCTCAGAAATCTCACTGACCATTGCAGTGATCCCACCAGCAGCCTCTTCCCACTCAGTATCATATCCCTGATCCTGCCTGGCTTCCTGGTTTCAGAGAGAATGGAAACTAACAGCAGTATTTGGGCTAAATTTTGTGGTTGCAGTGTTAGAACACCTTGCCATCACTAAACAACCTCACAGAACTCTGCTTGCTACCTTTGCATGAGAACAAAAGTTAATGTGATTCCCTGGCAAGTTAAAATGAGCAGGATCAGTGTTGGTTTTACACCATTCCTTCAGCAAGTTAATACCTGACGAAACCTTCTTATTAAAGTATATTGAAGCACAGCCATCTTCCACATGCATGTCCAAAGGAGACTGAATGGCACAGCAAATCATGACAACAAATTACCCGAGTGAAAAATGCAAGTACGAACTGTAAAAATAACTGAGGAAACAGTGTGTTTGTCTTGACCAAAACGCAGGTTCTGAAATCCTTGCTGAATTCAATGGAGTTCATTAATCGTGCAATGGCAAGGTGACAAAGGGGGAAGCCCAGATCTTAGAGCAGGTTCAGGTCCTGCCCAAAGGGACAGGGTGGCACGGCTGTCGGCTGGTGCTGCTCTGCCGACGTGCCCCCACGGCCGCAGCTCCCCAAGGCTGCAGCCTGCTCAGCCTCTAGGGAGGCTCCACATGGGGCACAGAACTCGTCTGCTCACCCTCCTGTGTAACTCAGCTAAAATACAAAATTTAACAGATAGTACGTGCATCATTTAATTATTTAAGAAAATACTGTATAGGGCATTAATCAACAAGACTGTTCAGGGTTAAGTCAGCAGATATTTCCACTAGAACTGTTAGGAGAGCTGCTGCTCTCCAACCTCAGTTATGGCATAGGAAAGGCTGCTACTGAAAACTAGCTAAGGCCAAGCAATCCAACACCTCCCAATATTGTAAGCAGCCCGTGAATGACAGACCCCCAGCCTTTCTGCCTCTGCCTTTTGACCAATTTTCTATTCACAATTTTCTATTTCTAAGATAAAAAGTGAAATTGTGCTACAGGCTGTGACTTTTTATTTCATTTACTTGTTCCAATATGTAATTAAGCTGTGCTGATCAAGAGTTATAGACTTGTTGCCTCAAACGAGACTCAAAAATTGATTTGCATTAGGGAGTCATGGGTTTTAATCAAATTATTAGAAAAGAACTTTTAGAAAAATATAAGAGTTCTACTTCAGTTACGTAAGATTAAGAATAAATAACAACAATCACTTTCCAGAAGTTCTGTTTCACAGAAAGTTAGTCCTCTTAGTCTTCCGTGGGGGGAAGGGGAAAAAAGAAATATAATTTTAATTCTTCAAGTAGTTTCATTCAAACCTGTAAGGAATCAGATGCTCAGTTTTGCCTCTGATGTATCCTGGCAGACAACTTCTATATCCATCACAAAGTTCAATTGGACAACTGGAAGTACAATTCATTATGAAACAATAATCTATAAGGCAAAAATCAATAGTAAAGTAACCTTTAAGGTACTATCCTGACAGGAGAACATAAGTAACTAATTGACTGTTTTCAACGTTTCAAACCAGCTTCTTCAAAATCATATCTATTGTTAATTTAAAATAAAAATGTGTTTTATAAATATGTGATAATCACATAAGAGTGCTCAAAACAGAAAAGTGCCTATTTTTTATTGCATTAAATCACCAGTAGCAATCTTGCATTTAATACAAGATTCTTGATTTTCAATTAGCTGTCCAAGAACATGACTATATAATCAATTCCAATTTAGCAGGGTTACTGTACTCCATTCAATGTTACTGTTTCCATTAGTAACCTTTGCAAATAATGTGCTAAAACATAGCAATGGCAAAGGCCACTACTTTAATGCAATAATCATAAATTACCTTTCATTTGACATTTGCCCTGGACAAAAAAAATAACCAAGCATGACAAAGGGTAATTAAGAAATTATATATATAACTTCAAGTTCAAAGAATATCACATTGAAGAACCAGTCTCAAGGGGGAAGTTGTCGAGACAGAAATCTTAAATAATACATCTCCCGAGGAGGAAAAGGTAAGTCTCTTCTTTAAAATACAAAATCACCAACATACCAAAATGTTAGCAGAACAATGCAAACCAAGGATAACTAGTGAGCATGCACAAACTAAGACCATGGCAAATAGTTTTGTCTTTATTCTCCCTCTGATGTGTAACAAGCTTAAAGAATGGGAGCATTGTACCATGGCAAAATGTTGCACAGGTCTAAAAGACCACAATAAAGAAACTTATACTGTTATTTGCATGTATTCATGATTGACTAAATCTGGAAGTACACAGTAGAAACTGTGAAGTCACAGGTATTAAGATCTGTGATGTGCTCTAAATATAGATAATTTAGGTCATAACCATAAGAGATACAAACAGTCAGCTGAGATAATCCTCACGTGACACTGTTATTACTTTAAAAGGAGTATTTCTAGAATAACTCTTGATTAAATATAGAAATATGACAGTGGTGACTAAAACTAGATGCTGTATGGCTTTTCTGTAAGGCTCTTCACACAAATCTGGCTGTGCAGTCACTGGACAGACAGCACTAAGGCTGCTCACAACAAAACTGGTTTCCTCCTTAGTAAATTGAAATCGCCTTTCCAGGTATTTGTATCTTTTAGAGATGTTTTCTAGAATGTTTTCAGAGGTACAAACTGACCTCAGAAAGAAAAAATAAATGAGAGGCTATCTATAGCCTTTTTCACAAAATGGTAATAGGTATTATCATCTAAACGCCACTAATCACTTAACATTTCACATATTATCTTCATGGTCTTCATTAATTCCCAGAACCCTTGAACTCATGAAATCGGTAATGTTTTGGAGTATCTAAGCTACTAGGTGAAGTTACTCAGATAAAATTTGAAACGCAGAAGAGGAGATGTACAGATGGCCACATACACTAGGAGACTGTTTTCAAGGGTGAAACGATAAGGAACACTCACATTTCTCATCTCCTCTCTCTGTCAGCTAATCATTTTGTGAAAGTGAGTGGTGCTGCCAATGTGCATAATTTTTTAAGTCTTGGATTATTTAGTCCTTATTCTTAAAGCCCATGGTCTTAAAATTTCATGATTTAGTTAGAATCTCAGTTTTCATTAAAAAAAAAAAAATAAAGCTAATATTCTAGTCCTTACAATTGTGAAAGAAGGCTTGAAAATATTTCCCCAACCTTGCCTAAAGGCTCAGAAGCTTAGGAGCACACTTAATAAATGATATTGTATTTAGTATTTGGCATGTGACTTCTTGAGGTCTGCAACTGGAGAAACTGCATTTACTTCTCTGATCTTTTTTCCCCACTTATTTCCTTTCTTTCACTGCTGCTTCATCACAAACTATGCTTCTCAGATCTCCTACATTTCACTTTTTTTAAGTTCTTTGGAGTTTTCTCCTTCCTCTCTCTCAAAGAGCACTTGCCACATCCTCTGTCCCTTCTCCTGCTAACTCTGTCAAGATTAACTGGATAAAACTCTACCATCAGACCTCAATGCCACCATGATGGCTGCCTGGTATCTGTGCAAATCTTCTCTTTTCCAAAGCTGGAGAAATGCCACCCGGCAAGTGAAGGAGAGTATAAACACCAACCTTCTACAGGCCTTGGAGACAAAGAAATAAAGCGCTGTTGTTTCTTGTGATAGGCCACCGGCTTACCATTAAATCAATACCACAGGCCTGTGGGTCTCATCTTCCCCTGCCTGGAGACTTGTTTTAGCTCCTAACAGAAATTATCTAAAGTCCGGGTAACCGCTACGCGCTTTGCTTTGCCTTTTTCTTAGCTTTGTACAACTGTGTTGTGTGACACCTATTATTTTTGCAACTAATAGACGGTAGTAAAAAAAAACCTAACCTATGCAGAGTGGACTGTCTGTCACCCTACAACAAAATGGAGCAGAGGGGAGTACAGGCATGGGATGAAGGCAGAGGCCCTGAACAACCCCAGAGCCCCAAGGGCTGGAAGCAACTCGTCTGGTGTTCTGTGGCTGGCCATCAAACAAACGCAACTTTGGGTGCTGCACGTAAAATCAGTCTTAGGGGCAAAAAGAGAACAAAGAACCATTATCAGCACACGTAAAGCACACCACATACAGCACCTTTGGCTGCAATGTGGAATTACAGCCCAAAACAAGCCCCAAAGCATGCTGGCAAACAGGTAACAACCCAAGATGGATCCCGTATGGAAGAAGAAGAAACCACCGGTATCAGCACTGTGCTCCTCCCAGTAAAGGATGCTGAAGAGTCGCTGCACACCCACCCTCAGCACAACAGCTGCCATTGGCCTTAGGACCCAGCGGTGCAGTGGGAAAAAAAAGGGTAGATGTTAGAAATCTTGTGTATATATTCTTTTAACTGCATATGATTCTAAACTATCGAAATAGTAATAACAATAGTTCTTCGATTAAACTAACAACACATTCTTGGCTTTCCATACAAAGAGCTTCCTTTTGCCTGCAATGACCTTATGAGTCAAAACCTGGTAATAATTCAACCAACCTATTCCCAAAATGCCAGTGAGCCCAAATCAACTATGTTGGTGTGTCGTAGTTTAAACTGGCAGCTGTCAGCTAAGCACTAGGCAGCCGCTTGCTCACCTTGCCTTTCCCCCTGGCGGGATGGTGAGGAGAAATGGACAAAAGGGGAAACTCATCAGTTGAGATAAAGACAGTTTAATAAGACAACAAAGGAAATACTAATACTGATACTACTAATGATCATAATAATAATGAAAATAATAATGATAATCATGAATATGCAAAACAAACTATATATGATAAAATTTTCTCACCACCTTATGACCAATTCTCAGCCAGATCCCAAGCAGAGATCATGGACCCCCGGATTTTCATAAATTTCACAAAATGCCCGAAAAAGGCCAAACTTCCAGAAAAGTTCGAACTCCTGCCCGCCAGCCAACCCCCGTTCCTAAACAAAGAAGGACGTCTATGGTATGGAATATTTCCATTGGCCATCTTGGCTATCTGTCTGGCTGTGCTCCCTCCCAGCTCCTGCACAGCTGCTCATTACCTGAATACAAGAAACTGAAAAAAGTCCTTTATTTCTTAGCAGCAACTAAAAACATCAGTGTTATCAACATTCTTCTACTAAATTCAAAGCACAACAGCTACTGGGAGGAAAATTAACTCTATCCCAGCTGAAACCAGGACATTATGTCTAGAAGTCAAAAAGTAAAATTTGGCTAATAATTTTTCCTGGAGATGAAAACAGAGACAGCTCAAACATTTTTTGCCTCCTCAAAAAAAATACATGTTGTTAGCTAAACTTAGCTGAATGAATGGATAGCATTAAATCACTGTTCTTTTCCACATCACCGAAATTATTTGCTTTGAAGTTGTCCAAGGACCATCCAGCCAGATCTTTTCAGTATCATATTTCTCATATCTTTAGTCTACTCTTTTCAAGATTCAAAACTCACAAATGCATTCATTTTTTATTACTACAGCTAATAAATAAACAAAAACCAAAGTTTACAGGGGTTATATTTATATTTTTCTGTTGTATGGAGAAAACTGCATTTGGAGAAATGCGGGCTAATTATTGAAAAAGTTACACTTTTTAAAGCAAACTACTAAATGCAAAGATAAAGCAAATACAGCAGGAACAGACCCAACCATTCACATGTCTCTTAAGCTGCACTTGTACCCTGTTTTCTTTCATAAAAAGTTAAACTTGAAATGCTATGTTTCCAAGCACTTATGACATTGCAGATAAACTTGGTCTCCTGAAATGTCAAACTAAGCAACATCATAAAAATAAGGCAAAACCTGTAACAAATTCTGCCCATGCAGGGCTATAAATCATATTTTTACTTGGATTTTTTTCTCCTGTGCATTTTCATGGATCTGGAAAGGAAAAGAATAAGAGGAATCTTTTGGGTGAAATGTTGTTCAGTTTTACATTGCCAAGAGCTATTTTTAGCTCTTGAAAGCACCAAATTTTCCTAAACAGAAGAATAAAGACAGAGTCACCTTCAGAATTCCAGAGGAAAGTATTGTCTCTGTCTTTATCCTTTCCATACATATTGCTAAAGGCTATAATTTTGGAGGACCTCTGATTTTAACGTTTGCAAATTCTCTACCTCAGCACAGCGAATAGTCCTTTCAGTGTTCCCGATATGCAAGCCAGTGCTGACTCCTGTGTGAACTTACAGAATGTTTGCTGGTTAGAGTGAAGGAAGGCAGTACCTGTGCAAGCTCAGTGATCCAACTACACATCAGACGTGGAAACATGAAGCATTTTTCACACCATTATTTAGTCACATTGAAAGGGATATCTATTAAATAGGCTTGATGTATGAACTAGATTTGCAATTTGGGACAACAATTGCACCTACTTTTCTATGGAAAGACAATATTCCTCCCTCATAAAAAAACTCTAAGCAAAGAAGGCAAGGCAAGGGAAGCTCACTAATAGGAAAGCAAAGGCAACAGAGATGGCTGAGGCAGCGTTATTTGCAATGGCAAGTTGCACTTTAAAATATTAGAAATGTAAAATAATCTGTGATTTTTCAGCAGTCCAAAAGAACATTGTCATTTGAAAGCTATCAACTACGGAAATGCCCTTTTCCATTTGATAGACATGTAGTCTACTGTATTTACCAATATTGCACATAACTCGTGGTCTTTGTTATCATAACGCACAAACTGGACAGGAAGAAATGTTTCAGACTTAAGCAAGAAAGCAAGCAAACAAACAAAGAATCAAGCAGCAACAGCAACAGTACTCTCACACTGTGGACCAGTGGTCATCTTCAAGGAAAGGAGGAACATCTGACACATTGGAAGATTATTAATAAAGTAAACTAACTGCCAAAAAATATAAAAAGAAATAATATTAGTAGAAATCTATAAACAGCCTCTAAACCTTGAAGAAGCTACTAACTTCTTGAAACTTCCACAGCTGATTTTGAACACACTACCAAATATATTTTAAATCGGTGATGCATGATGAGAAAGGGGTGCCAGAAATCAGGACCACAGGGCTTTCACAGTTTTGGGGCTTCAGACTTTAGCATGAGAGATTACCTTAACATACCCTGCAAGCAATACCACCAAAGTCATCACTAACTCGCTATCTTAAGAATGAACCGATGAACAGCTGCAAGCGCACGTGTATGGTAACTCGTATGCTATCATGCAAGAGGTTTTCTTATCCTGAAAACCAGGCTTAGCAGAAAAGAAACTCACCACGAATCACCATGTTTACATAACAGATTGAGATAAAGCATGCAGGATGACCAGAAAATGGTATCTGAGGTACTACAACAGAAGTCAACGGTTTCAAATTGTATTTCTATAGGCTGAAAGATGGAAGAGTACTGAACATCACAAGCAAAATACTACAGCATTTTTAAATTCAGCAAGGAATGCAAGAACTGTGGAAAGTTTGCAAAGGAAACCTGAGAAAAGCAACTCTTTGAGGAGTAGCAGGCAGAATTCTTGTTCACTGGATGGCAGGAGCTAAGAGCACTGGTCACTTCAGCTCTACCAAGGTAATGACAAGTTCACTTAAAAGTCTCCACTGAATCTGTAACATACGTTGCACTAAACCAGATCATTCATGCAAACTAGCTAAGATACCTTATCTGGAAAAAAAACAAAACACAAAACAAACCACATCAAAAAAACAAAACAAATCAGAAAAACTCCAGATACATACATACAGAAAATGGGACATGAAATCAGACATCATAATGTATATTTGTGTCAACTGTTCAGCAGTAGCAAGCAATGCATGCTAAGAAAGGAGTAACATATAGCCAGAGAGATCTAGGTAGTGAAGGAATATGTGAAAAAGAACCTACTTCAAGAAAATATGAAGAGGGGAAAAACAAGATGAAGAATGAAGCAGCAGTCATTACAAAGCCTGAGTCCAAAAGGCTGCTTGCACTGACTGCATGTCTGGTCAGCACAGTGTCCAGAGCCCACAGCCTTACACAAGTCTTGACTAAATACAATCAGGTACTTTTTTTTTTTCCTTTATTTCAACAGACTGTTTATCAAGCAAAAGTCTGTGTCCTAAAATACAGGTGAGAACATGTTTTACAAAGATACGGAAATAGCTCCTAATTGTGATCTATAGAACATTATGAAACACCAGGGAAAATCTTTACTACGTCCAGAGAATTCAAGGCTGAATCATAGAGCCAACCTGGGGGCAGGCGGGTGGGGTGGGGTGTGAAAAAAAAGATATATGCCTTCAGAGGGATTCCAGACAAGTGAAAAAAGTTGTGTTATATCTGAGATATTTACTGACTACACTTACAGTCTGTTTTTCTTTTATGCTATAAAATGGAACTTGTCATTTATCTCATGTGAATTCAGCTGCTTTTTCACACAGGATACCACACAGGTGTGATGTGACAATCTGCTCGTTGAAACACAAGTGACCACTTTTAAAAGATTTAAGACTTCATACTTGAAAATAATCTAAGTTTAGGTACATAGAGACACACAATTTTAACTCTGGAGATAGGCGTCCATCATTTTCAAATATGAGTCATATCTTAAGTGCATCTACTTGTTACAGATTAAAAACAGCCTTTAGACAAAAGACATTCTGAATTATAGAGAAAATGTTGATGATTGACAGAAAGGCAAACAGAATGGGTTAAATGCCCAATTTGTGATGAGAATATGAAAAAAAAACCCAAAGAACTGTAAAGAAATCATACAAGAGTTCATCTGGAAAGAAGTCACACATCCGATAATCCCTTTTCTCACTGCTGGCAAAAAAGAAGAAAGTTCCTGCTCTGTATGAAGGCAACTTAATACATTCATTGTGAATTCTACTCGACTTGCTGACTGACTGGCAAACATGTGACTGAAAGCAGTTAAGAAAGACCTCAGTAACCAGACTAGATCTGAAGGGTAGATGATGTGTGCTGTCTACACAGATGGCTTTATTTCCACAGCTGAGGAGACAAATATCGCTGATGAAGGAATTTCTGCAACTGAGATCATATCCTTCCCCTCAATTTCCTCTCTCCTCTCTAAACTCAACACACAGGGCATCTCCCAAACCTTGCAAAAATGACATTTTCTTTCTGTGATGACTGGTGCCTCCTTTTCACACATGGCTGGCAGCAGCTCCCAGCCTCTCCTGGCCCTGCATCACTGTCTGCCTGTGGAGATACTCCAGCCAGGGATGGAGGAAGGGAGAAGGCTGCCTAGGGCTTAACGCACCTCGTCACCACCACTAACAAGGAGAAACTGAGGAAAAGGAGAGAGGAAAGAATTAGAACAGGCCAGGCAAAATACGTAGCAAGATGGAGAAAATTAAGAGTGAAACCACCACTTCAGAGCTATTGTAGCTGTCCTACAAACAAGACATTGATCTGGATGCAATCCTCTGTTGTAACGAAATCTAGACAAACCTTGCATTTTAGAAAATTAGGACTTGTCAATTTACGTCTACATATAAATTTGCTATCCCCCCTATAAAGCACCTGTTTGAGAAATAGAGAGATAAGTGAGATGAATGGCCCTGGATCAGATGTCATGTACTGATTATTTAAGAAGTCTTTTAAAGTGTACTTTCAAGGGTATTTTAATAATGAAATTGAACTCAGAATGTCAGAATTGAATTCAGAATGTCCTTCAGGCCACAGTTTTATGCACACTTTCAATTCTTTTCAGCCATCACTCTTCTCAAAATTAAATGCTGTCTTCCCATGACCCCCAAATTATGTCTTCTTACTCCTGTGCAGCCTCTCTCCTGGTCCCAAACCACAACTTGGATGGCAATGGGGTGAACAGGATCATAAAAACTGATAGTGTTTGTACCTATCTTTTCTCATTTGGCTACATTTAACTTCAATAGTTCTCAGTTTTATTTTACCATGCAGTCACATAAAAGCTTTTCCATCAAGAGGGCTGGACCGCAGCATTCACCTACAGAAAAATACTGCATAACGTTTACAGCATTAAGTGATTAGTACAGTCCAATAAAAGCTCAAATAACTGTGAATTCATTCTGCTTACACACATGTTTAAATACAATATATTTGGAATGTTTCTTTTCCAAATGTACACTTTACTTGCTTATTGATTTCATACCTTTAAGTAATTGTGGGATAAAAGCATTATGCTTTATGGACTACATTTTAACTTAAAGGTGAAAGAATTTCTTTCACTGTTTAATGTACAGAGATTCACTGCAGTCTACTAACAAACAGACAGACTTCTTTCAGAGTCAGTGCAGGCTCATTTCTTTACCTGTATCTATTATTTGCATACATACATTATACATGTAATAAGTGCCTGCTTTGATAGACAATCTAAACTGATCAGAGTAATTTTAAAAAATTGCAGAAGCCTATCTGCTCACTTCTAGTTTAACTAGGCTAAACATAATGACTAAGCCCCGGCTTGAATACACAATTTGTATTACAATTTATACATTCAACAGTAAACAAAACATGCTAGTCAAAACTGGCTTTCTGCATACGCAGCCTGCCACCTCACCACTTTAGGGAAAGGAGGAGTGATTTAGAGGACACTTAATATGTAACAGATACTATTTTCCTTTAAGTTCTAAAATGACACTAAACTATACTTTTCTTCTATTCCTCTGAATTTGACTCCTAGATGAAATAATAATTTAAACATAATGTATGCATTACTAAATAGGTATATTAAATTTTTTTGTAATGAAGTTGATCCAAAGAATTCTCCCTCTAATTGGGCTGAAACTAGGTCTCAAAACAGCCGGCTGGAAGCAAGACAGTGTCAGTATGGGTCTAAGTATCATCCGCTGGCCATGGCTGGCCTTTTGTACGCCAGTCTGAGTTAGCTTTTAGCAAGGCTGTTAAATCTCTGAGCTGCTGGTCAGGGAGTGGAAGCAATTTAAATCTTTTCCACTTCTAACAGTAGACTCGAGGAGAATCTGGTGTTAAAGCTTCTGTTGGTCATCCCAGGTTGGAGACACCGAGGAAGTGTGTGTTGGGACTCAGAAGTGAACAAAAGACAAGAAAAAGATCAGAAACGCCTGCAGAATGTTCAATGCAGATTTGTGAGATTTTATCCCCTCTGCCTCCTTTCCAAACAAAATGACTTTCTGTAAACACAGAGTGCCTCAGACAATGTGCAATGAACCACAAGTATCTGGTACACCTACAGACAATGTCAAACAATAATCTGGCATTGGAAGACACCATAGATATAACTCCACAAAAACTATTGTACAATACAAGTGAACATACAGTCATACAAACAGGTCTACTTGCTCTGACAAACTCAAACAAATCAAACATGTAAAGAAAGGGTTTGTAAAGGATGAGCAAGGCACAAGTGTTAATACCTTCCATTACAAGTGCATTTTATACAACAGAGATGTGACAGAGGCAGTGGCTAGCTTACTATAATTATTTCAACTATGTTTTCTATACTTATTATCCTCCCTTTTTTATGAAGGTCACTGAAAATCAGTGCATGCTTCAGTCTGACTGGAGACAACTGACATTCAAGAGGCTGCGAAAAACGCGAAGAAGTGCAGAGACAGTCTGAGCTTCAACAGAGCTCTGGGACACCCCGAAACATCACTGACCACCACACCCAGAAGCCTGTTTAATATGATAGAGAGATCAATGCCTTGTAGCAGAGATGCTAACTGCTATAATAGAGTGTTTAGTACCCATCACTTGATGTTTTACAACTAATCAGAGAAGCCTTACTCTCCACACATGAGATTTCTTTGGGTGTTATTCAACTTGCTGCTAAATTTGACAGTGTTATGCAAGAACATGTGTGTTCCCCACCTCTGCAAAAGGTTTCTCTCCTGTGCATACTTGATACTGACATTGCACAGGGCCCAGCAATTGCTAAAGCTGTTTCCTGTCCTTAACATAGTTAAAGCAACACACAGCTGGGACTCAACGGTTGCTAAAAGAAATAATGCACTTAATTTGCTGGGTCTTCAACAGTTTCTCTTCCTTTTACTGTACTAAAGACCTCCTACTTTACTAAAGATCTCAAACCTTACATAAAATATGAAGAACCTAACTTACAAGGGATACTGAATATACTGAAAGTGCTAATGAAAAAATAACTTAAAGCTTCTTTATTTTAGCAAAAACCTACTACAATAATAAGCAGTAAAAACCCATAATTTTAAGGTTTAGAATTCTGAAAGAAGCGACAAAATTCTACAAAAACCTATTTTGACTCTCTTGAAATGAATATATGTGACCAGACTGCTTAATTAAATCTATGTTCTTGAGTAGCTGCTTAATTTACTAGTTAAATTCATACAGTACGTTCTGAACTTCCCCAAGATGTTATAAGACGTTATCTTCTATTTCCATTCAAAGTTCTTCCACTGAAAAAAGAGCATCAACAGATTTCAGTAATTCAGAAGACCTTCTTCCCCTTTTATCTCCACTCAAACTTTCAGCTTGTTAGAAAATGTGTTAAATAAGTTAAAGAAAGAAAAAAGGTCAGGACATTCAAAGTAGACAACTTGTTTCTGCCAACATATTCACTAGATAACATTCTATTTTATCCAAGCGGAATGGCTTTATAAGAAGACTGTAAAAAACCTGGAGCAAGAGAAACAATTTTAACTCCTTGCTATAAATCAGGAGAAATGGTGTCCAACCTAGGTCTCCGATATTGCTCATAAATGCTCAGATATTTCTTAGCCCTGAATTGAAAGAGGGATCAATACAACTTCTCTTCGGCTTCATTAATGCCACATAAATCCTTGTGTGTACTTTGTCACTTGATTTCTTTTACTTCTACTTAAAATATTCAAAACAAAACCACTGATTTCAACAGGGAAAAAAATTGTGGGTTTTGACATGGAGGTTCTTGAGTTAGCTGTGGTTTATAGAAATATCTGAAAGAAATTAGTTTATTGATGAAAATCCAAACTTCAAGAGCTTTTGAAAAGAATTGTCATAGTATTTTTTATAATATCTAGAGCTTGATGCTATGATTTTATGAATAAACAGAATCTGAATAGACAGTATCATAGCAATACTGCCACTGAATACCCTAAGCACCTAAATGAACCATCGCACGAAACAACCATATGCTTTCTGCAGCATCTCAAAGAAACTATACAAAATGTTTTGTATACATCCGTAAGAGACTTGACAATATCAGTAAGGCAGTAATTTTTTATCACTTTTCAAAAAGAGAAGTGTATCTGTGTTAAAACTTAATAACATTTCTCCTATTAATACATACAATGAATTTTAGTTTCATACAAACACTTGAGAATAAAATAACAGTTATAGCATATTTAGTAGCCTTTCATCTCTGCAATTCCAGGCTCCTATAAAGGAGTTTGCTTTAGCAGGCATGGTTTATTACATGTAGTAGGTTTTCCTCTGACAAAAGACCACTGCAGTGAGACCTTCAAACCAGGATTAAAATATAGGGAGAATCTGTGGGAAGTCATGTAGAAGGATAGACCTTCATAGTGCCTAGAATTAATGATCATAGCCTCAAGAACCCAGTGATGAATAAAACACAGAAAAAGGTATCAAAAAATGTTTTTGTGATGACATGAAAGATGCATGCAGGACAGTATCAATATTATATGTTCCAGCTGTTTAATTATGCTTGTCTTTGTTTCTGTCTGAATATGCAATAGTCCTGCAGTAATGGCAAAGAGCTTATAGCTCATGAATACACAGAAATTGCTGCAACACACACTGAAGTTTAAAGAGAAAATACAGGTTTACTCCTTCTGTGGGAACACAACTATCCACCAGATCTCACTAGCCAAAATTTCTAGCTTGGATTTGCCAGGAGCATTTGGGAACGAATACTGAAACATGTCCTTTTTGAGAGAAAAATAACATGTTCTCAGTTCCTCACAGAGTGAAGCAGACAAAGCAGATACATTCCTTTATGCCCTTTTATGTCTTGCTCCTTTTCCTGGGATTAAGTAACAAGAGTGTAGACATGTCCCTGTTCACATCAGACAGCTTCTGAAGGAAAGTCCTGAAGAGCACTCCAATTCACTTGCTACCAACAGCGTGTGCTGCTGTATCAGAAACTAGGATCAGCGGTAGGTTAAGTGCAAGATCTTTTCCCAGACAGAAGATGGATTTCTCAGCTGAAAAGGGTGCACTTACTTTTTTAGTTCCGTGGTATGGAGCCCTCAGTCTCCATCCTGGTCCCTGTGCCACAGCACACTGCTGCCTACGAGGCTGCACCGCACTCACTAGGGTTAACTGACCCGGCTTGGAAATAATCCTACCAAAATAAGTGAACTGAGCAGCTGCGGATGGAAGCCTCTTAAGTAATGCTCTGGAGCCAAAGCCACTGCCATGAAACTACGTTGCCAGAGACACAGCACAATCAAAAAGTGCAAGAGAAAGACTGTCAAGTCCAAGAAATTCAAGGTGAAAGTCGAGTCTTGCAAATCTGCTCAAGAATGTCAACATGTAACTCCCTACATCTCTTCCCTTCCACCAGATTTTCTTCAAGTTGAATCACAGAACAAGCTTGTGTGAATCAATCCACAATATCTCTGTTCCTTTCCAAAACCATTTTGACTCATTTACCCTTCCCTAACTCCCCCCTCGTCCTCAGGTCTGTACCTCAATCACAGCCTTTCAAGAGAAACTCTTGGTCTGAGAGCTTTCCTTGGAGATTTTACCCAGCGCTGAGCCTAATGCCAAGATAAGTTCTTGCTCTGGAAGGCAAACAGCAAGGATACAGTAATATGCTGGGTGATTTAATCTGCTGATTTTATGCCCAGAAGAATTTAAAACTAGGAGTAAGGAGTCTTTCCCAAGTAAGGGTTTCAACTGCATTTGAGTTCACACACATAACCACGTACACCAGCATAGCTCCATAGCTTTATCCTCATGACAGGGAAGCACCCATCTCCTTCATCACAAGCTGCTGAAGTTTTCCAGGTCCCCAGGTCACTGCCAGCTGAGTGGGGACAGGCACTGGAAACGCTCCTCTTCCTCACCATCCTGTCATGGAACCCGACATCCCATCCCTGCACCTGCAGCAGCCAGCTTGGGCACCAGAGAGAGATCAGGAGAAGGCAGGTCCATGCCCAGCCCCCTCCAGACCAGCTTCACTGAACACACTGGGGCTACCATACAGGCACAAAATAGCAAGCAATACAGTTGAGCACTTCCATGGTGGCTCTGCGTTACATCTGAACTGGTTTAAGCTACCAAGAAACACAAGGGGAAGAGGCAAGGAAATTTGCACTCTGTGGGAGAGGCACATGCCTCACTGCTAAAAGGGAATAAAGGGTCAAAATCATGAAAGAGCTGGGATAATGTAGTAGGTTCCCTTACAGCTCCTCTGGGAAGGATACTTTCAGCTGCAATTTCACTGCTACTAAAAGTCAGAAATACATTTGCCTTTCCAATTACTGCCATTTATTACTGCTGATTATTAAAGCTGATGCGTAAGATGGCAGATACTCAGCGTTTCTTCTCATTTTTATTTCAGTCAGGAAGTGTTTCTCTTATGACAGACAGAGGTGATCAGGAGTTATAGTAACCCCAAGTGCTTTGTGTTCATCTACTTTACTGCAAGTAAAATATTAGAATCCAACAACTTTTTAAAACTCAATTTTCAAATAATTGGCTGAATGGATGGAGTCAAAAACAGCAGGTGCATCTCTTCTCTCACTTCAACAATCTGACATCTCTAGTCAAAATCATCAAAGCAGCTGCAGTTTGATCCTTCATCTTCCCTTTCAAGACATCATTCCCTTCGCTTTTCCTCCAGTCACTGAAAAAGGATGGCTTGCAGATCAATAGCACAAGTATATTTGCACAATAAAAGCCAAACCATAGGGTGCATCTCTGTTTTCCACACCTGTCAAATGCAGATCTGTTCAAAATACTGAAAATAAGACATCAATTTTCAAATTGGATTTTGGATTCTAGATATAATACACAACAAAACCCTCTGAAAATAGGTATCTACCTGATAAGACTCCCCAAAAAAGAATGACAGGCTTGTTAATATGTATTTTAGTCATATATTTATCTCATGTATTTTATTTTACCATCAACATACTATGATATTTTTCCAAGAACAAAAAAACTACAAATTGAACACTCTTAAGCCAAAACGGGTAAACTGTTAGCACAGAAAGATCATTCTGTAAGAGTTAGAAAGCTGGGAAAACTTTCTCTCACCAACCATTCCAACAAGCAAGAAGGGAGTCTCACTTCTAAGAATAATCAAACAAGAAGTTCACATTTTAATGCCAGTTATTGGAGGCAACCAAAAGAATAAACAAAAAAGTAATATAACAATCACAGTGTGCTAAAGTTACCCAAATATGCACAGAGGAGGCTAAATAAAGTAAAGCTGGAGATAGTAAAGAAAAAGCAAATGGGAGAGACCCTTGAATTCTCTCTGGCAGTATTAATTTGAGTTGTCTGCACAGTTGTATTGCTTGAGTTTGTATTACTTTTTAAAACTTCAGTACCATTTGCATGTGTCTTGCTACCAATAAACCTCGATTTAAATAAAAAATCCTGGATGAAATAATCATCTTCTTTACCTACTTAGCATGGAGCAGAAGTGTTTTTAAGAAAAAATAACAGCAAGAAGTAATACTTCAGTGGGTACTATCTCATCTCAGGCTAGAGAATGCCACCTGAAACTTGAATGTTAATATTTCATACCAGATCCAATAAAAGTATTTGATTGCTTGCTAACTTCCTGTTAGAGCTGAACTTGTTCAATCAAGTAAGTAAAAATAAAACTAGGTAGTTGTAAAACTACCTAGGTAGTTGTATGACTAAAACCCATTAGTGACATCACAAAAATGGAGGGAGAAGGGTAAATCATAGAATCATAGAATGACTTGGGCGAGAAGAGACTTTAAAAGGTCATCTAGCCCAACCCACCTGCAGTGAGCAGGGACATCTTCAACTGGATTAGGTTGCTCAGAGCCCCGTCCAGCCTGACCTTGAATGTTTCCAGGGATGGGGCATCTACCACCTTTCTGGGCAACCTGCTCCAGTGTTTCATCACCCGCATTGTAAAAAATTTCTTCCTTGTATCTAGTCTGAATCTACCCTCCCTTAGTTTAAAACCATTACCCCTTGTCCTGTCACGACAGCTCTTGCTAAAAAGTTTGTCCCCATCTTTCTTCTAAGCTCCCTTTAAGTACTGAAAGGCCACAATAAGGTCTCCTCACAGCCTTCTCTTCTCCAGGCTGAACAGCTCCAACTCTCTCAGCCTTTCCTCATAGGAGAGGTGCTCCAGACCTTGGATCACTTTTCTGGCCCTCCTCTGGACCCACTCCAACAGGTCCATGTTTTTCCTGTGCTGAGGGCTCCAGAGCTGGAGGCAGGACTCCAAGTGGGGTCTCACGAGAGTGGAGCAGAGGGGCAGAATCACCTCCCTCAACCTGCTGGCCATGCTGCTTTTGATGCAGCCCAGGATATTGCTGGCCTTCTGGGCTGTGAGCGCAGTTTGCCAGCTCATGTCCACCTTTTCATCAAGTCCTTCTCGGCAGGGCTGCCCTCAGTCCCTTCATTCCCCAGCCTGTACTGGTGCCGGGGATTGCCTTGACCCAGATGCAGGACCTTGTATTTGGCCTTGTTGAACCTCATGAGGTTCACACAGGCCCACTTCTGCAGCTTGTCCAGGACCCTCTGGATGGCATCCTGTCCTTCTGACATGTTGACTGCACCACTCAGCTTGGTGTCATTTGCAAACTTGCTGAGGGTGCACTTGATCTCGTTGTCTATGTCACTGATGAAGCACCGGTCCTAGTATAGACCCCTGAGGGACACCACACATCACCAATCTCCACATGGACATCAAGCCATTGACCATCACCCTCTGGATGCGACTATCCAGACAATTCCTCATCCACCAAACAGTCCACCTATCAAATCCATGTCTCTCCAATTTAGAGAGAAGGATGTTGCGGAGGACCATGTCAAAGGAGGTGTTCAGAGGTGTTCTGTAGGCTCCACAGGTGAATGTTAGGGGAAGTTCATACTATGTTTTCTGCTGTAGGATGTGCACTGGCTTTACACAGAATATAGATGAAAAGATGGCAGGAAAACAACCACAAAAGCATCAGTGGGGGCCTCTCTGAATTTTCATTTTTAATTAAGTTCTCTCATACTATGAATTACGCAGAATCCAGACACCCTACATAGTTCAAGCAGAGTTTTGCACTTAAAATGTTCCTAACGTGGGAACAAAGAGTATCTTCCTCCAAGGTATCAGAGGTTTACTCTGGGCTCCTACTTACTTTTCTTAAATTTTATACAACCAGTGACTAGTTTATGTCACTATTATTAAATTTTCCAAAGGATACACTTTTGAATTGGTATCTAATATCAGTCTAATTTTGTACCAAAGCACTCTACTGCTACCTATAGTTCGAACTCATTGGTATCTTGCATGTAATGTTATAAAACAATTTGCAATTATGAAAAAAAACCAAAAAGATTATTTTTGAAACTTCCTTCCTTTTTTTTTTTTTTGTCTTATTAAGTATAACAGCAAAACTACAAATAGCTGATTTTTTCTTTTTGCTTTCTTTTTTTTTTGGGGGGGGAGAGTGGGTATGTAAAGAGGGAGGGGATTCAGATCTTTGCCAAGGACTCAAGAACTGTGGAGGTTTGTTTCTGTTGCAGATGACAGCTACCTCTGTGCATAATAACATACGTCAGCCAGATGTCCCCTCTAACAGAAACCAGGTTAGTTGCTGAACTGGTTGGATGATAGCCACTTTGGTACAACAGCAGCAAGCACAATGCTTTTGTTGTCCGAACCAGTCTTTCTCCAAGCCACCGCACCACATCACGTGGGCCAGTGTTAGCTGGGGCACCCCGGCAAGGTGAGCCACTGAACTCCTTACTCCATCTCATTCCTGCTTCCAGAAAGCCCATGGCAGTCCACTAGCAGCTCTGATCACAGGATAACTTTCTTCTCCGATAAAACTCTTCTATTTCCTCGCAAGTTAATCCTTTGGTACAACAGTTCTCCCTGCATACAAAATAAACACTTAACAACAGGAAGTTACCAGCTGTAGAACATAAGTGGCCAGTTCAAGTCACCAGTGCTAGTTATCTAATACATGCAGATATATATACAAATGTATATCCATATATACACATGGATGTGTACATGGATATATATAATGCATACATGTATGTATAAGCACACATAGATATAAACACAGGTCCAGATACACAGACATTTAAATTCCTATACTTTACTGAACTCAAGAACAACTAAGAGCCCTAATGCTTGTACAAACTTGCATCAGTAATGCCCACCTTGAAAACATTTTACTAGTACACGAATAATTTTAGAAAAAGAAAAGATCTAAAAGATAAATTCCCCCAAAATCACCAGACAGATTCTACATTAATCTGGAACTGAAATGGAAAATACACATCAATCATTTAAAGTAGAAAGATAAAAATATGTAAATTATTCCCCAAAGAGATATTACAGATGCAAAAAACTCAGCATTTACCTTACAGTGATTACAAACATTTTAGCTACCTTTAACAATGGCTTGTGCCCTGAAATCCTATTCCCCCCCCTATTTTTGAATCCATATTCTCTTCTAAGTAGAGAGAAATATGTTAACCACTTAAAAAGATACGGCATTCAGATAGCTGGACCAGTGGCTGAGAAAAGTGAAGTTCTGAATTACAGCGTACAGTCTCGGATGTTGGCAAAGGTAAATCAGACACTATAAACCTCGAGAAAGTTAATGAACCAGGTGATATATGTCTTAACTGGAAATTACTTTGCTTAGAGCAACCAGCAGCACCTACCTCTATCTAACATTAGCGAAAGTGCTCACCTTTGTGCCAGGCTGAGCAGCCCGCAAAGGCATACCTTAATTCCTCCTTTCCCAGGGTTCATCAACCACACTCCCTACCGGTCACAGAGAGCATCCCCAAAGCCACTTCTCATCCTCTCGTCCAACTGCCACGACCCTCGGTAGCCTCTGCTGCACCCCACACCAGCATCTGGCCTGATACCCGGACCCATCAGTCACCACCACTCGAGCCACAGCGAGGGTTGGCCTGAGCACGCTCACTGTGCGGCTCAGCTCAGCAGCCACAGGCAGGAGGTAGCAGGCGGCTGTCACCACGTACAGCCAGCCAGCAAGAGGCACATCATGGTCCAGGGACCTCCGTGGTAACCTCTGCAGTGCCAGCCATGCAGCAGAGGCTGGCAGCTGACAGGCTGTGTCTGCCACCAAGACCCGAGGGACGAGGAGCAGAACCACATCCAGATGAGGATTTAAGATGCACGCAGGTGTTTGTATCCGGCTTGCAATGCTTACTTTGGTTAAAACATTTCTTCAACACTTCTTTTGATAAAGAACTGATTTAGTTTTACAAAAAGTAACATTTGTATTGCTGTCATTTATAAGGCAATTTAACCCTACAGATAAAGTCAGAGCAAAGACATGTCATCAAGGAAGCGAGCAGGCGCGTGTGAAAGCAGCAGGTGAGAGCAGGCAGAAGAGCTATGCTTGTTCTCAGGACTTTTTCTTGGTATTGCCTCTCTATTCCTAGGAGACGGTTTATCTCTTTCCGCTGATTATTTGAAGAACATCAGGATACTAAAGGATCTATCTACAGTGAGGTATCTAAATTTAAGCTAAGTTAATATCCCTCCACTCTTTTTTTCTACTCACACCCAAGAAGCAGAAGACGAAAGGATACTTATGAAACAGATTTGATCACTCTGCAATCACAGTATGAATGGGAGATGACAGACGTTTTTTAATTAGAGAGGGTACTATTTCTGGAGCATATGATTCCAGGTTACATGAGACCCCGCTAGAACAAACACTTCCAGCCCCCAAAAAACACAGCCCAACAGTGAGAATGGATAAGCTGTTCAGGGAAACAACCAACTTAATGACAGGCCTAGTGTAGACCAAGCATACACACTTAAACTGAAGACAAAATACATCATGAATATAAAGAAGAAAAACCTGTAGGTCACAGACAGCAGTACAAAGGGAGTTAGTTTACATCCCAATGTTACAGTCCTAAGAAAAAGCAGCAGAAACAAAAGAAGAAAATGAAGAAAAAGAATATCTGTAACCTGACTCGAGCAGATCCAGCAGTGCAGAACTCGCCTGCAGCTAAGCAACAACCAGATTTGCAACTGTACTTTTGGATCAACAACTCATTTATTTCCAGCTAGACCACTGTGCCAGCTCCCATGTAATCCCAGCAACTCCAACATGCAACATTAGCTATCTAAATGATAACATGCAATGGGAGCATTTTAAAACAAAAGGGCAAATGAGAAGCAACCAATAAAAAAAATATTACCATACACAACAGCTAGCACAAAGTACTGCCCTATGTTGCTATGGCTTTGGGTGCTGTTCAGCACCACAGTGATCTCGCAATTGAGAGAAAATAGAAAAAGTCTCCATGATGGAACAAGCTGACATAATATAAGGACACATATCAAGGTGATGGGCACTTCTGGTCTGTCAAAAATGCTGCTGCAGCCTAAGCAGACATACCTTAACTAGCTTTGCAGCTGCCTACTAGCAGCATGGGGTCATTCAGAGGCTGTGAAACCTGTCTGAGAGTGAATAAATACTTAAATAACTAGTCTTGGCACACTGCAGTGGATAATTACATCTGACAATCTTTTTCATGCCTTCAGCCTTGCAGGGATATGTAGGCATTATCCCAGCCTGCTACACGTTTCAAAGCTGTGGTCCCCAATCCATGCATGGAGGCAACGCATTACACTTAAGACATCGCATTATTACTCACAGTCACAAGCCACCACCACTACTACAGCACACATCAAGAAAGCAAAACACAACAGCCTATATTATTGCCTAAGAGCCAGCAAAGGGATGTCTGGTATCAAAATTTCTGTGATTCACCATCTTAATATAAAATGATTTAAATGGCATTTTAAAGTAGGACTACTGATATTTCAAGTTTTAACAAACACCTAAAAGGATGCGAGCAGTAGAGCATTAGATGGAGTGCAAACAAGGCAGAGCTGAGAGGAATTGAGATTTCCTGTTACGGACACAGTTACCGACTTCTGGAAGGCCACGATCTGCCTTTGACAGCCATTTAAGAAGTATCAGGACCAAAGGATGTTGAGAACAATCTTTAACAGAGAACAAAGAGCCCAGGGGTGTCCCTTAGTCCCAGGTGAGAAACAGAACCTGGATTATTAACCGGCACTTTCAGCACCCAGAGTATTAGAAATCACAAAAAATATTTTCCAAAATGCTGAAAATATTCTATAGATTTCAAGAAAGAGGTTTGCAGACCACCTGACTAATTGTACGTCAGTCAAAAACTAGTTCATGACATATGATGTATTTGAGCGAAAACAAATCAACAGAATACTTGAATTGATTTTACCAGCATTGGAGAGGGCCAAAAGTTATTATTGAAGTCCCCTTTATTATGTACAGACTTCAGCTCATTTAGTGCTGACTTTAAAGGTCTCACTAAATTTGTACCTCACCGTTTTCTTTGATCTCATCCCTCTGACTTGGTGCAACATTTTAAGGGATAATTAATTGAATACTTGTAAGGAATGGACAAAAAAAATATCTTTACTTACTATCAGTTCTTTTTAATCTTCACCCTTCAAAACTAAAAAGCTTTTTTCTGTAGAAACAATAATTTTAAAAATATTAACACTAAAAGCAACTGACGTCCTTGGGCTTCTTCTGTATTTTTTGTCTTGTGAATGCTTAAGATTCATGTTTTCATGGAAATAGGAAATTCAGTAAAATATCAGTACAAGCCCTTAGACTGGGGCATTGTTAGCCCAAACACATTGTGGCCCTACTCAGCCACAAGACAGGTCCTCTTTATCCTAGAGAAAGCCACATGCTATGGACTACGAGGAAGATAACAAGGAAACCCTCAGTGCCTTGGCATGTTTTTTTCTATTTAAAAAAACAAAACAAAACAAAAAACAAACCCACAACCTTTCTGCATTTGCATTGCTAAACTGTTCTAACCAAGAACATTTCATCTCAGCTTCAAGCTTAACAGCTTCCTTTGAAGATCTCTTTCCCTTGGGATTAGCTGCTGGCCTGCAGGTAGCCTCATCAGTTCCCTCTTAATTTTCTGTCCCTGGACGACTCCAAACATGCGCTGTGGCCCCACCTTCCTCACAGTAAGTCACATGCCAAAGTGAGTCAGCAAAATATGCTTAACCATTTTCCAGAGAAGCAATGCTTGTATAAAATACATAAATAAATAAAAATGGCAAGAATGTATATTTTCTTACAAGCTTTTTTGTTTTTATTTTCCCTGTTAGGATACATATCACATACGTACATTATACTCTGGCTTCATGTTACAGAAACACTTAGAATCCATAAAAAGCCAAATTTAAAAATCTTAAAATCCTCCTAATAATTTGCTATTGTGTGCTTCATTACTGTATTTTTCTCTTCAGTTTAAGGTGTTTTCCCTAGCTGTAAGGAAAGAAAATGGATGTCATTAAACTGTTTTCATTAAGTGCATGACACAGTTCAACAGTTTTTTATCCACCCTTAATTCACTATCATTTTCCCTCCACCGCTGCATTATTCATGTATGTCATCCTCTTCTAATTCCTGTGACAAATTCAATTGTAATGACTTTATTTAGGATCAACACTTCCACTCACAATATTAAAAGGCAAAAAGTTAAGGCAGCTGCGTCACTTGGCTTTGCCTGATCACCGGTCAGGGCGAAGGCAAAGCAACCATGGAGAGCAGGCAGCAAAACCTGCTGCCTGCGGGAAACAGGTCTGGGGGCACACAGGAGCCAGGGAGCACCAGCAGAAGTTACTGCCTCATTAATTGTACTGTGTGAAGGACTGAATCACCAAAAAAGGCAGAAAAACACACCCTGGCATATTTTAGAGCTACTGGCTTTAATTTACGTCTTTCTAAACATATATGTCAAACGTAAGCACCAACTGCATGTAATATTTTATTTAATATTATTAATTTAAATATCACACTAGACTAAATATTCCACTACTACAGCCACTATATGACACTATTTCCATCCATTACAGCCTGGAATGAGTTTTAACATTTGACTTGAGAAACAAAACTACTAATGTAGTTCCAGCTTTAATCCATTTTAAAGCACAAATTATCTAAATAATTCATTTTGTGTTTTCTATATGACTGGAATTACCCGTTGTTATAGCAGGTTGATTTTGGCAGTGCTTTTGCTACTTTGACTGTTCACAAGTTGTCTTACAGTCTGAGACGGTGTGAGACCTAGAAACTATATCTTATGCCAACTGGAGTGAGAACATTGCTTTGATGTATAGAAATACAGTTTCAAAAAGTAGGGTCTGCTAGCAGTTTCTCTACAAACTACAATGGCAGCTGTGCTAGAGATCATGAATATTACATAAGGGCTGTCCATCCATTCAAGCCAGCATCAGTAAGCCAAATTCCCATAGCAACACTCACATAGATTTACTCATCGCTAAGAGATGCATCAATTCAGCAGCAAGTGCTGTACTGCTACCCCGATTAGTTTACAAGGTATTATTACTTCAACTCTTCTTTTAAAGATTGTGTATTTTCTGATAAAATTCAACACTTCACTTGAATTTCAGGGCAGCCTTTATCATCTTTGCTAAGAGCAAAGAAATGTCAAACTAGTAAAAATTCACCCTGATAAAACTGAAACTCCTCATTGCAATCAGCAGCATCTCTAAGATACCAGGTGGAATGGAAGAAGCGGGCTGCTTCTGTGGTGCTTCTGCTATACCGATCCCAGGACAGCAGGACCCAACTTCAAAGAGATGTTCAGCATCTCCTGCAGCTCACAAGTTCCAGCATCTCATTAAAAAGCTGCTTTAGGAGCTCTTACTAAATATTGGTTAACAATTACATTTTTCAAAAAGCCATCTGTGGCTTCCCTGTTCAAGTTTTCTGGCTCGACGAAGCTGTCTGCTTGTGCATTATAGTACTGTATTATTTATGGAGCTGGTCCTCGCGATACGACCAGGTGCATAGCTCAATGATATGGACTCCTGAATGTCTGAAGAACCCTTGCAAAACAGGTGGCATAAAAGGGCAGAGGCAAAGCTGGCGGCGGAAAAGGAAAGAGAACGGGAAACGGAAGGGAGATAAGGAAATGAAAAACAAGGCAAAATGGAGGAGGGCAGTCGGAGAGAAAGTGAGAGAGAAATGCAGATCAGGTAGATCTGAGGAGGGATCCCAACAGTGTATTTAAATATTTAAATATAAGATGTGAAAATGGAAAACGGATCTTGGAAAACAGTAATACACTGAGATCTGGCAGACAGCATACAAAAAAGTAAAACTGCAAGGAAGTGATAAAGGAACGATAACAAACAAGATGAGCATGATTTTTACCAGTGCAATAGATTTTAAAGATACAGCACAGGTGAAAGAAAAAGAAGCCCATACCCTTTCACTGCTAAAACCCTCACAGTCCTAAATGCATCTCACAGAAAATATATAAACACACCGCAAGAACCTGAAGATTATTTAGTATTTCCTCACTAAATTGTCACTATCTGCCAGGAGTACGGAGACAGAAGGAGAGAACAAGTCCTAGAGCATATTACTCCCGGGGTCATTTAACACACAAACTGTAAAGAAAGCCAGTGAAATCTGATGCCAAAAAAGGACTTGGTAACAGATTCTCCCTATTTACATATGACTGGGAGGGACTGATCCTTCATTGAAGGAAGGTGAATAGGATGCTTGAGGGCTGATTTCTAGAACTGTAATTTTTGAGTGCCATAGCAATCCACGGGCAAACTTTCACAAACATCTTCAGTAAGAACTCTAAGCTTTGACCCAACACAGTGCAAACAAATGGATATATTCAATAAGAGGAAAAAAAACCCCACACATATTTAAATAAGATCATTCTGAAATATGCAAGCCATTCAAATGTTTTTTATGGGCTACTGATTCTAAGTGATTTTTCCTGGAAAATTTATTTACTATTGTTGTCAGGAAAATCTTTATAAGAGGTCTTATGCTATATTTTAACACATTAAAATCAGTTGTATCAGATGAGATAACAGACCTTCAAAGCTGAACATTTTATGAGTCTGTGACAAGAAGTAAAACCTTACCTTTGCTTTTTCCAGCTGTGCCTGGGCCTGTCGCTCTGCCTCTCTCCGTACTGCTTCCCTGTCTTCTTCCAGAGATACATCTGAATCGGATGGACGGCTGGTGTAGGAGTCCGCCGAACCCTGCACAAGAAAAGGAAAAATAATGTCACAAGTTGTTTTGGTGTTCAGAAAAAAAAAAAAGAAGTGGTTATACACCTTTCTTTTTCTCTTACTTCTGGATCCCTGAAAAGAGAATAACTGCCCAAAAGGGAAAGTCACTTAGAAAAATTATGTCTAGGTAAATGTTTTCTTCTGGAGACTTTCCAAAAGTGCAGGTGTCTTGCCCAGTGTTTTCTGTCCTGCACTCTCCCTGTGTTCTTATTTGTGTGCTATTCAGCAAGCAGAGCCAATTGCTCTGTAGAGTTACAGCAGTGGTGCAGTGCAGGGCTGAAGGACACACAGCAGCTTCAAGGATGGCTCCATAAAAATTAAAACTCTGAACAGTGACAGTATTAGCAAGGAAACAGACTTTTTATAAACAAAACACAAATTCGGTATCAATAATTATCATTACACAATATCACTGCTAACAGATTTAACTTCTGCTGTTCATTTTTATTTCAGGGCAACCTCTTTACCTGACACACTTTCCCCATCAGAACTGCAAATGGCTCGTATCCATCTCTGCCCCTCAGCAAAACATGCAAATGACCACAAATCAACTTCCAACTAATAAAATCTGTCTGGACTCAACACATGTCCCCGTATCACCACAATGGAAGCAGCCCCAATGCCAGAACAGCTCTATAAATAATGACAGCTCTGCTTTCCCTCTGCATCTCCCTGCATACAAAACAGAGTTCTGCTAATTCATTCAGAATGAAAACAACTGTCCTCTCCTCACCATCTTTTTTTCCCTCTCTCTCTGCAATATATATAATACAAGCCAATAATGAAAACGTAGGGCTTACACAGATATCAGAATTCTTCAGACGTCCTCCTTTGGCTCTTTTCAGAAGCCTGATCCAGGTGGCCTTCATTAGCCAGACAGCTCAGTTATTGTCCGCAGCTGCAGCGCCCGGCACTGATCTCATAAAACATGTGCACACTGAGCACCGCAGAATCACTGCTCCTTTCCTATCCATGCTCTGCTCTGAGAGCCTTCTTTCTCTTCCCTCTGCCTTTAAAGCTTGCAACCTCACTGTTTCCAAGAATTCTACTGCAATTAAATTCTCAGATTATCTTGTGCCATTAAAAAAAAAAAAAATCCAAAAAAACAGAAGATCCACACCATCTCCAAAAATCTCAACGTGAATGATAAAAAGGTAGAACAAGCCAGGCTTCAGGTAAATGTTGTGAGAGATGCTTCAGTTGATCATAAACTGAGCTCGATCATAGAAAAATACCTAGGGCTTTTTCCTTTCTGTTTTGGGGGGTGGATTTGGCTGTTAAAAATAGTGCTTATAGGAGAACCTTTTAAAATCCTGTGCAAAATGTATTCAGTGACATTTGCAAGTGCAAAGTTCATTTCATCTCTTCCTAGATTGGCTGGGGGTGGGGTAACAGGCTGTTGATATCACTGGGCATGCTCCATACGTGGAGCCTTTTACGCAGATGCTCACATCACACCGGGTTGTTAGCCTATGCCAAATTGCCATTTTACATCTCAAGGGTAAACAGCTGGAAAACACAAGGTCCCTGTGAAACTGGAAGAGCTGGTACAGCGTCTCGTTCCCGTCATGTATGCCTGCTGTGAGCCACGTTTCCCTCGGACGCTCCAATCTGTCACGCGGCGCTTTGCTCCACTGCAAAGGGCTGAGCTCCACTCTGAGCTCTCTTACAAAAACCGTAAATCCAAAAATATGCCTGTTGTGTGGGAATTTAACTCCCTAGTTACTGCTTATATTTTCTGACATTAGCAGACGAAAGAAGCAAAGAACAACTGCACCACTTAACACATAAATATTAGATACTAATATTGCAAAAGCCAAAAAAACCCACTGAATTCCTGTGTTCTGCTTTTCAGAGTCACCTTCTGTCCTTCCAGAAACTGACCTGGGAATAATATGATAAGGCATGGTTATCTCAGGCATTCACGATTCACTGACAGACACTCAACATTTTAGTTGTAAAAGACCACTGTAACTGACTGCAGCCCCTGCCTTCGATACAAATTCACAGTTACAAGAAAAATAGAGAATAGAGATTGCAGCTGAGAACAGTGGTCATGCACGTGTCATAACGTGTCAGCATGTCCCCAGAAGGATCGAATACTGCCATGGTTTGTGTCTGTGTAACGAAATTTCCCCATTGCAAGTGATGAAGCAGCCTACATTTAACCACTGTTAGAGCAAACAATAGTTGTCACTAAACTGACAGTTTAAAATGAAGGTAAATTTTAACTTTCTAAGTGTTTTATTTTTTCCTTTCCTGAAGCCCATAATAGTCACAGCTTAGAGTTTTAGAAGCTGCCTTTGAGCTGACATAAAGAAAATTACTCTCCGAGGGGTATTTTGCTTACAGGAGTCCAAATCCATCTGCTATGTTATAGTGATCTTCCAAAACCAAACTTCCTACTGAGCTAAAGCAAAAGGAGCAGAAAATAAAAGAAAATATACTTAAACTTTTTGTGAATTTTTTGAAAAATCTTGTCTGTTAGGAAAATATGCAGGGGCCCTGTAACCTCCCCAGAGCCTTTCAAATTTGACTATTCTTTAAAATTTCTCTTTGCCACAATTTCTGACACAGCTCCCTGATGGAAACAGCGGCGAAAGACAAGTAGCAACAAGCACACAGAAGTTTAGTATAGAGTTAAGGTCCTGTTAACATTGACACAACAGTGGCCTGTGGTTGAAACCACTGAAGTTATCACAGCGTTAATGAAAGCTGAGATTGTGCTGAACCCGCCCCTCCCCCAGAGTCCCCGCCCCCAGGACACACTGGGGTCCCCCAACACTCAACTCCCTTCAGAAAGGGCACGTCCAAACCCTTCCCCACCATTCCTCGGTGCCATTCTGCCGCCAAGCGAGGCATGGTGTCATAAACCAACCCCAAAGCAACACTACCCTTAAATAACAGGAAATCAAACAAGCCAGCCACTTAGCGTGACATGGCAATCACACAACAGACACTGTTGGTGTTAGCTTTCTCCAGCACTTCCACGGTGAACGCATCAAATTTTCCACAGACCAAGTGGCATGGCATCACTTTTACTATCGTTCATTCTGCTGTCCAGAAGGCATGCTGCCTAACTGGTCCTCACCCTACAACAAAAAGTCATGAAGCACAGAAACATAACTCCTATCTCCCCTAAGGGGGAAAGATGCCTTTTGGGTCAGGCAGAATTGCTAAAATTGGATTTTCATCTTCCAGGCCACAGAGATCATTTACAGTGCTGGTCATATCTTCTGTTGGACACAGTCCCAATACACATCCAAAAAATCATAATGATTCAATTTATTTTAATTATATTGCCAATTCACATGAATCAAACTCAGCATTACATTTATTTTCCCAGTGGGACAGACATGGTCATGTAAATTTTCTGTTGAAAGCAGAAGTTGGGAGCTCCTTCGCTTCTCAAATACGGAAAAAAAAATCAAAGCCTAACATCAGGGCAATCCAGGAAAAGGGGAAGCATGCAATTATGATTAATTAATTTTATAAACTATACGAGCTAAGAATGTATTCAACCACTTTAGCATGCAAAAAAATTCAAATTTAGATAAAAACTATGATGAAACTACAGTAGAAATATGTTGCCTTTTCAAGGAAGATAGTGCCAAGTGGATATGCATTGTCCACTCATGACAGCTACGGAAATCACACTTCCTCCCTGGATTATGGGAGTTTTTAGGGTTGCTCTGGAGATCAGTAGGGATCTTTACCAAGAGCTTCTGAAATCCAGCCTGTCTGAGATTCTACAGGCCTCCACCTCCTTCCACTGTAATATGGAAGAGCTGCAGTAATATATGTATGTAATATATGCTGCTGCAGCCCCCAATTCTTCATCTTTCATGGGAAACTGCCTAATAAAAGTGAGATAAGCCACGTTAATAATTACTCCATCTATTTACTCTTTTTTCATTTTCTTTTCCTCCTTACTTGGCAGGTTTACAAACCCAGTTTGTTTGAAAAATCATTTCCTGTTTTAACAACATGCTTGAAAAATATTTACCAACTATCTTACCACTTATTATATTCGAGTAGCTTCTGTGAGGTATTCTTATAATATGAACACACGCTTTTTACACTGCTAGTGGCCATATGTGATCATATTTGAGCTCCTTTTTCTTAAAGACCATACAAGAAGAAGTCTTGTCTTCTCTGGTACTGTAGAAGTGTATCATCTTCAAGAGACTGGTTCCTTCATGTAAGAGCTTTTTTTTTATTTTCCATTGCTTGCAGGAAGAAACTCCTTAGTTAAATTAGGTGGTGCCTCTAGATCTCGTATTTTCTTGTTAGTTTTCTGTATCCATGCTTAACTTCGGTCAGTACAGTCGGAGCTCAAATACAGACTTTGACTGCAGTGGTACATTCACAGTGTACCTGTGGTTACAGGTCTGTGTACCTTGGTCTGTTACAGTAATACATTCTCACTGGGTTAATACAGTTATCATTACACTTGCAAATTCAGTCATGGCCTCTCCATTATGTCTTTTTCATAAAAAATAAAAGTGATCCTCCAAGCACCATGGGTTTCTCTTTAACGGCATAATCCAGTTATGAACTGGATATCATTAGGGCAGATAACTTTCCAAATTACCGAAAATTCTCAAATAATTCTCTTCTTCGAAAGATCAAACAAGTTCCTTCAAGTAAAAACTTTTACATTATTATTTATTAAATGAAGGCATGAAGCAGTAAGCAAACATGCAACAAGATTTTACAAGGAATAAAGAAATGCATGTGACTGCACATATACATAAACTCTTCATTTATAATGCTGGGTTCTTCTGCTAGATATATTTTTCACCTCTTCATTCATTTAATGCTGCAGAGAATTTTAAATCCAAAAGGAGAAATATCTTTCTGTCTTAATTCAATTTATACTTTGAATATAGAAAGCTCAGGCCAATAAGCATTGTGTCAGTAAGAGGAACAATTCATTTCAATATTCAGAATTTATACACAGATATTGCTAACTGCTTATCTTCTATTCTTGTTGAAATAGTAAGAATGACATCACATGTCCTGCTAGGACACGATCTGTGATGGTATATTACGATTCAGGACAAAGGCAAAATGTGAAATGTTGAAGTTTAGTATGAAGTGAAACTGCTGACATTCGCAAATTTTAATTATAGTATACCAACAGGGAATACAGATTGTCCTGTTGCGTCATGAACTGACCAACTTGAAATGTACGAGCCACAGAATTAGAAAATCAGAAGCACTCCCACAAATGCACCATCACTAGGGACCTCAGTTTGGCAGAGTAGCCACAGCTGGTGAATGGGAAAATTTCTTATCTATGAAATTTTCTCCAGATGTCTAAGCAACGTCATTATTTTGCATGATGTTGAAGAAAGCACAAAATGCTGCTCTGAGAATGCTACACAATGTTATACTGATGTTAAAATTAATTATTTGAGGGTAGAATTTTTACGGAAAGATGAAAGTAATTCCAATTAATTGTTTGGCATGTATATTTGGTGTGTATGACAAACTGAAGGAATACATTTTGAAAAAGGAAAGAGGAAAGGGACCATGTATTCATTAAGGGGATATCAAGCGGGAATTGTTGACTCCTTGTGTAAGGGCCATGGGCACTTCGCAGCCTGGCAACTGCCAACTCTAGTCCTGATGTCCTCTCTGGTCCTTGGCACGGGCCCTGCAGTGCTCGGCCATTTGCCCGCTACACACACACTTACCCTTAAACGCTGTAAAACTGTGCTCTCCCACAATTACTACACAAGCAGGGCTACCGGCTCCTACAGTAGTCACTGACATCCTCTGATATGCTTGCATTTAAAAGACAAAACCAACATTGACTAGAACTTTGTTGTTGTTGTTTAAAGCTAACTGGGCATTGCAACGGCATGCACAGCCATGGGGGACGTTCAAATAACAGGAGGAGTGAAATTTTAGAACAGCTCGGGAGCTTTAGGGTGGCGATGTGATTAAAAGAGAGATTATATAGGAAAACAGTCTTCTCTTTACCCTGCACACGACTTTGGCAAGCTTGATCGCAGCACCCAGCTTGACATTAACAGGTTTCCAAGGTGCTCATCCAATCGACAGCTGGATGAAAGCAGAGTTTTTTAACTCAGCCCTTAGGTTTGCAGAAGCCTAGATTTCTGGCATTCATTAACCAGGTAAACAGTTGTACCAGGTATTTTATCAGAAAAAAACAAAACAACAAAAAAAACCCCAAACCAAAAGCAAACCCTCCTCCCCATTTCCACTCACATTTTCATGATATTAGCCTAAATGTTTGCTTTCCTGTTGTTTTGCTAAGAAAAAGTAGCACAAGTAGGTATTTTTAGAGGAATGATAGTCTTTTCGTGGACTCTTCAGAAAAACTTCGCCAATATGCATATTGTTTCCAAAAGGGCAGCTGCAGAGCTCAGCCTAGTTAGCAAACAAACAAACAGACCCCTCAGAGGTAAACTGTCCCCAAATCTGTGCAATGCTCTGATGCGTTACGGTTTACTATTTTTTGCAAAAACTATCTAAGCGGGAAAACTGCTTGAGACCTTATTGTACTAAGCACTGCACAGCCACAAAGTCAATGACAAACCCTACTTAAAAGAATTTGCAGTCTAAAGGATGAGAGAATCTAAGCAGAAAAAAAAAGAAGAAAGGGATCAAGGTAGCAATGCAATAGAAAATAAAGCATTTTTAAATATTCAGTCCCAGCATCATGACTCATCCCTTGCATAACCATGGTGGGTTGTTGTTTAAGTAAGTTTTCTATATGTATTATGGCAGAGATTAGTTCTGTGAAAGCCTCTGAAGGAGGATAATCTGGTAGCTCTGTATATTCTGACAGAGAGATTCTCCCACTTTTGAAATGAGAGAAAGTGCTTTTGAGGAAGAGGGCAATGACAGGAATATAAGGAGGTCTCTTTGCTTATCAAAATATGCTTTATCAATAATTGAGAACTTCAAAAACAAAAAAAAACAATGCCAAAACTAAAGAAAAAAAATGGGATTTGAATTTTCAAGACAATCAATTGGATGTAGAGGATGGGATTAAATTATTGATGATTTTGAGCTGTAAAGAAAAGTCAGAGCAATGACAGAGCTAAGATGTTGCCAGTGAAAGAACTCAGAGACAGGTGTCAAAGGAAGAAAAATACACCAAGGAAATGACTGCAAGCTGCATGGACTTCAATCATCTCACTTTTGCCTCAGACTGTCAGCATACACATGGATATTAACACAACTTAGTTGACTCATGATAACTTTTTAAACCTCTAGTAACTTGCTTATATGTCTAAGCCCTTAGGCAAAGGTAAATCAGGATAATTAGTACCAAGCTGAACTGCGGTGGTGTTTACTGGGACAGAAGCAGGTAAAAAATTGAAGGTTTTAATGAAAAATAAAAACATTATTTTTGACTGCACTAATTAATCAACAGCAGATATCACAAAGGAAGTATTTTAAATTGCAGAAAGACAATTCACTCAAAAGGATTTCAAATATAAAATACTATGTGTCAATACAAGAGCACAGAGAGAAAGACAAAGATCGGGTCAACCACAAAATTACAAGAGCTTAATTAAAAAGAGGAAAAATAGAAAACACATCTGGGATGACAACAAGGAAACAGAAAGATAACTAGAAAAGGAAAGAAATTGAAGGAAAGCATGGCAACCATCATCTCAATTTGTCTCAGCTCAGTTAAAAGTGTCAATTTAGATTCCCTGTTCCAGATCTTCAGTATATTTTTATCCGGGATTTTGGTTCAAGTCATTAAGATTTTCTGCATACTTAAAAATAACTTCCTTGAAAATTTAGCATGAAATTCCGTTAGCAATGGAGAATTTTGAAGGAAAAAATATTTTCTTTGCATTTTATCAAATTATCTCTATATGTACAATCCCTACTTGGTTTTCAAATGTAAAATTTTTAATCCACTCCAGATAAAAAGTGGAAGGTTTGGGAGTTTGTTTGCTTGTTTCATTTTTAACTTGATAAAAATGTTGCAGTTAAGTATATACAGTGAAGTCTTCCCTATTTTACTCTTTCAAATGTAGCAACCGCTTTAATACATATTATTGCTTGCTATCCTTCATTTGTACACTGTAAGTATAGCATTCATCTGTTTAAATAATTATCTTTTTTCCATATATTTTCAAGAGCTAGTTTGGCAAGCATGCACTCTGAAGAAATTGTGGTCATACAGTAGTTGTCTACAGTATTTTTTAACCTCTGATAAATTTATTTTCCAGCCTATCATCTACTACTACGAACTTGATCTTCTAGTCATGATCTTTTATTAACAGCAATCAATGAATGTCATGACATAAAACACTGCCATTTGCTCACTGCTTATACTAGGAGAGGTTATCTTATCAAGACCTTTATTACATTACACACAGTGAAGACTAAGAAATTAATTAATTAAGTTTCCCTAACCCAGGCTCACTGAAAGCTCAAGCGTGTCAAACAGCAGCTCGTTCATGACTCAGCCCAGTTATCTCTAGCAGGCACGATCATCCTTTAAGCATCTGCAGCCTTGTTCTCTCCGATATGGTCAGAAAGACCAAGTGAGCAGCTTTCACACTGCATGGCACCATTTACTTCAGGATAAAATACACATATCATCAGTGGGCTAAATGTAAGCTCAGTTTCCAAGTGTGTCAGAACTCGTGAGTCTTTGCGGTTTCAAGCGTTCGTCCTTCATCCTCATGTACACCGCTTGAAAATTCTCAGGACTGTGTCTTTATACCCATTACCTATCCTCCAGGTCTAGCATAAACCAAAGAAAACTACTCGCAGTTTTCCCAGAAGGATGAGGCTTGTTACCCCATTTAGATATAACAATTATTCTCATCTGATTTCAAGCATACAACCGTGCATAATACTTTCTCATTGACGGAAAAGTCTCTGGAAAGGCCTTTTGTCCCTCTTGTCTATTACATATCAAAATAATAATCTTGGAAAATTCTCTCTCCAGCCTGTATCTTCACAGTTTTTGTTCTAAAATCAAAATATATCAGTTAATGTATAGATTGCAGGATGTCAACTGTTCACATCCATTGGCTCTTCCAGATTTGACTCTCAAACCTAGCGCACCCACACAGAGCAGGTGAGGGTATCAAGCGCATGGCACGTGATACTCATTCTAGGGCAAGAAGCTAAGGCTAGCACTGCATGCCTGATACTCCCATCCCAAGTCACGTGGCTGTCACTGCTTGTATGGCTCCACCAACTGCCTTTTGAAAGAGGGAGAGCAAGACGGAGTTTGTGATTGTGGCTCACGAGTCCTTTCTACTGCACTTTTAGAGCACTATCCCCACCTCTTACTACTGAGAAGCGAGACTGAAGTCTCTGTACGTTACTGCCTCTGTTTTCCATCTGCAAGCAAACACAAGAATGCGAAGAGTATATACAACTCTCTTTTACAAAAAAACAAATTAGTAAAAGGTTGTAGGAAACCACCTGACATTATGTAACCTCTAACAATGAATAAACCTATTTTCTTACAGCTAAAACAGATCTTGTACTATGGATTTATACTAGCACTACTGAGATATGACTGCTTAAATAAAGATGGGAGAGTTAAAAGAGAAATATATGTTTTAGGCAACCTGGAAACAGAAATGTACCTGCTACACGAAGATGGTGATGATGACTAGATGCTAATCTGAAGGAAAATAAAATACAGAATGAATTGCAATAGAAAAATTAAAGGAAATCATAAAAGCAGCACATGGTGTTGTGATCTTTCCTAACTCAATGTCAGAATATTTTTTGCGTTCTGGAACATTCAAAGCTTAGTAGAGTACAACAGCCACTTTCCAGGATAATAAGTGTTAAGGGTTTTAAATTATTGTGACCCAGAAGACCAAATGTTTTCTGGTTTTCAGACATAAAATAAAACATCAGGAACAGACTTCTTTCTGATTCAGAACAGACTGTGTCTGGGTCAGGACAGCACACTACATCACACACCTCGCTGAGCCATTTTCTCCTCTACAGGCAGCACCAAATTTTGGACCACTGGTTGTTCTTTTACCTATTGATGCAATACTGAGTATCAACACAAAATACATGTTTGAATTGTTGATAAATACAAAAGCTTAAAAAAGAATGCTTCTCCTGTGTCAGAGCTATGACGACATATTACATCTTGTTCTCAGGACCACAAAGCAGAAAGGAGGTTCAGGAGGTCTCTAGTCCAACCTCCTGCTCAAACTATGTGACCAGACCAGCTTGCTCAGAACTTTATCCAGTCACGACTGAAAACCTGTAAGGACAGAGATTGCACAACTCCTGTGGGAAAACCTGTCCCATTGACAGACTATCCCCATGGTGAAGATGTTTTTCCTTCTATCCAGCCTGAACCTCTCTTCTTTCAATTTTCATTGTCTGTCTCTTGCCCTCTCACCATGCACCTCTGAAGAGCCTGGTTCCATGCTTTTGATAACCTCCTTGTAGATGCTGGGGGGGCTTCAATTTTCTGCTGAAGCTGTCTTCTCCAGGCTGAACAAGCCCCGGTCCCTTAGCCTGTCCCTGCAGGCCAAGTGATCCAGCCCCAACCATCCTAGGGCCCTTCACTGAACCCTCTCTCGTTTTTCCATGTCTTTCTTCTCTTGAGACACCAAAACTGGTCACAGTAAAACAGGTAAGTTCCAATGAGTGCTGTGTAGAGGGGTGCGATCACCTCCCTGGATGTAGTGCTTGTGCTCCTGTTCATACAGGACTTAGGAGTTCAGGAGTTTCAAATGAATCTGCAACTTTGGAAATAGAATTCTCCTCAATACAAGAGGCAACATACACCTTGGGCAAATCTGTATTTATAGATGTGCTATACAACAGTCAACTTGCTCAAAACTTTTAAGAGAAGCAGTGCCTCACATTGCTGTAAAGCAACATTATTAACGTGCTACCAGGATCAATCAACTTCGTAGAATCCCTCAGATAAAGAGATTCCTTCCAACACATCCCTAGCAAGTTTCTTGTCACAAGAGCGTCTCCATCACCTGCAGCAATGAAAGACACAAGAATGAAAACTCCAGTTCTGCAAGCCTTAAGGTCTCAAAATGTGTTGTGCTAACTCTCGCCAAAGAAATAAAAAGGAACCCATGTCGTCCCTGAAAGCTTGTTTTCTTCAGGAACTGCCCTGGCTAGAGCCTTCTTTTTCCTCTCTGCTCCATTGTTTGGAAACTGAATTAATTGTCCCCTTAAACTCACCCGGTTATGCTCAATTAAAAGTCATATTTCATGTACTCTATGAGGGAATCAATTTTTGCTTAAGGAATTGCCACCCAAATTTATCAATTGTACCGCTGCTGCTAGCACCACTAGACTCCTGCTGAGGGGACAGGAGTGTCACAAAGATGTCATTAAGATTGCTGCCCTGCTGTGCTAATTAGTAAGGCAATTATTGTTTGGATGTGACTCCTAAAGAGGAAGAGAATGAACAAGTAGCCAGTAGAAAGTAGGCAGGTGGATGCTGGGCATCATCCGTACCACACAGAAGAGGAGCAATTCTGATAAAGCATCAAAGAAGGACAAGGCTTCAAGATGAGAAATACGAGAGAAAGATTTCAAGTATGTAAGAGATGGATGGCAGGCCAATGATCACGTCTGAACTTCTACTAGTTCTTGCCACTCTCCAGTTTAGCAGCAGAGAAGATCACAAAATCTGAATCATTATAAAGGCAGAAAGATATCTTCTCTAGGATGAAAAATATTTTATAAAAATACTGTCAAACAAAAATATTACCTTGATGTTACTTCTGCTTCGACACCTGGCACTACAAGGTAGGTCAGTAAGCTAATACCTGTCTTTTTTTAAAACAATACACATCTCTATAATATCTAACCACTTCCATCTCTGTATTGTATGCAGTTTTCCATTACAGCCAACAAATATCCAGTGGTTTGAGGCTTTCAAATTGAAGCATATAAGCAGAAAGCTAATTCCACAACTAGTTTTTCTGCTTACAAGCATTCAACAGTCTATTTGTGTTCACCTTGCTCTACATGAAGTCAGTCACCAAAGTGTTCAGGGACAGATATGAATTATAAAATGACAGAGAAACCCACGATGCATCATCTTTTCCAGGGCACACTCAGTCATCCTGTAGATTGTATACGTCCTGCTATACCACAATTCAGATATGTTTGCACTCAAACCCTCTCCAAGATTCTGCAGAGACACAATGCCAGCTTCCCTGGCCAGGTTACGGTCAAAAGTCAGCACTAAATGCAAGGCAGGCTTTTCATGCTTCAACAAGTCTGGCTCCTACTGGCTTTCAATAGCATTCCAGTTCATCTCTGTTCTGGAAAAACAGGAATTTAGTATCTTTATTATTATTATTATTATTATTATTTTACTTTTATCCTTAACTGATTTCAATCAGGCTGAAACACTTACTAAAAAATCATCGTAAACTTTTATTTAAGGAAACCAGAATTTCACTCTAGATTTGCACAGCTTTCCTTCCATCACTCCTTCAGTAATTATACTATTTATAATCAGCAGTAGTTCATACAATTAGCATCTCCCTGTTCAAAGTGTTTTAGTTTACAAAGGGTAAAATAAAAATGATGGCTTATTGTTTCTTTCCTCATGGAGAAGAATAGAAAATGTTTGTTGCTGAAGTTGCCACAGTAACACACATTTGCTCTCTTGTTTGTTAGTTGTCTGCAGTCCTGGATCTTTTTCATGATTTGAAAAGGCATCATTATTTTTAAGTCCTGATCATTTTCAAAATCATCATAGCCTACGATCTCAGTAGTGGTTTCTTCTTGTTTCCTCTTTGATTATGCTAAAACAGACCTTATTTAAATTGAATAGCATTTCATTCACGTCATAAAATCTACCGGAGAAGCACAGGGACAGCACTGTCTGTTGTCACCAGGTAAGCTGATCCACAAAACATGTTGTGTAACGGGCAGGACTAATCTCTCCCACCACACTTAGAGGCACAGATGTCCAGGTTTATTTAAAATAGCCCTAAGCGAAACAGCACAACTTGCGGTGTTTGGGTGTTTTGGGTTTTTTTTGCATGCATGCTTATTACTGTGAGGGATCTGATTACAGAAACTTCTCAAATTTTATTCCTGTGCTGAACAGGCAACAACAGTTAGAGGAAATGGTATCAGTTGGATTGTGTTTTCGCCCTCAATGCACGAAGGACAGTCCCATCCAGACCATCTCCCAGATGTTCTTGCCTGCAAATTCCATTGAACATTTGGATCCAAATTGATCAGCACATTATTTTAGCCTAATATGATACAGCCAAACAGAATCGCTCATTTTACCTGACAAATTTATGTTACTGGGGTGGGGGGGGGTAACATTCACACATGCATGGAAAAACTCTTAGAAGGCAAAGCAGTCTAAGTTACTAGCTGATATCCACAAGTAGGTGTATGTGGTGATTATTATTAAAAAAAAAGTACTTTCTTGCTGTTAAGTTCTAGTGAAATGTCAATCAACAAAAGCAAAATTTCACATGTGGTACTAAAGTCTTGTACAATGAGCCTTCTGATTTTGTTTAAGCATCTCTGAAGGCCACCCATGTTCTTGCCAGGATGTCCGTATAACGAATAACAGAATTACAGCAAACAATACGAATAATTCAATCTTAGAAAGACCACAGGATAATTAAAGGAAAGAGAACACAACTTTCTTAAATATATGGGGTAAACCACAATATGATACATATGATAAAATGACTATATTTGAGCAACAATCTAATGCCTCTATCCTTCAGATCTCACTTTCTAGATATATCACTATATTTATATGGAATGCAGATGAAGGCAAGAGAATCACAGTGAATTACAGATTAGAGGCCTAAAATTTCAGATTTACACAGGGCATCCTTCAGCAATGGGAACGAAATCATAGGCAATTGCTGAAAAAGATGAAGACTTCTAAGAGTGAGTTTTGACTCATAACCTAAAACACAGGACTTTCTATTTTGGTGCAAGTAAGATTTCTATATAGCCTGCATTCTCTGAATGGAAACACAGAAAAAAAATAATAGGTTGGGGAGGGGACATCTGGAGGACAGGACATCTAGTCCAACCTCCTCCTTGATGCAGTGCCAGATTCAAAGCCAGATGAGCTTGCTCAGGGCCTTGTCTGGCTGAGTTTCGAAAATCTCCATGAATGAAAATTTTGCAACTTGAGATAGAATTTTACTTGTTACACCAGAAAAATGTAAGGAAGTTCTAAAAGTAATCTAAAATCTTAAGATAATAAATTAAGAAGCTATATGACATTTAGCCTCAAAAATTAGCCACCTGAGCTGCTTCCACAAGCAGATGAATAAAACTGTATCAAGTTCAGCACAAAGTCATTTTTAGTAAAGCCCATTTCTGCACACGAAAAAACCTTAATTACTTCCAGTGAAGAAAAAATTAAGTTTCTCATTTACTCAGGCAAACAGTCTTTATAAAAAGATATGCAGAAATCTTTTTTTCCTATCATACTGAGTTGCTCCTTAAAGGAATGGCTTTACATACTGCTGAGTTTCAGCATCCATGCAGGGACAGGAATGACTCTCACACATTGATACAATGCACAGTCGATTCGATTTATTGGTCTGCTTGCGTGGTTATATACATTTTTCATATCTGCACACGCGATCACGCTT
>Ga0065711_1001017_pt1 | contig 50143 bp, 29 predicted proteins | sample Hoacrofraction12_FD_59098 | JGI IMG/M metagenome (GOLD analysis project Ga0065711, IMG submission 59098) | Hoatzin crop microbial communities from Cojedes, Venezuela - Epithelial fraction 12 v2 (version 2) | ecosystem: Host-associated > Birds > Digestive system > Esophagus > Crop | place... | reverse complement strand
GAGTTATCTTAAAAAAAAAAAAAAAAAAAAGGCTATTTTTTTGTGTTTTGTTTTATGTTGGTTCCAAAAATAATGCCCAATTGTTTTACCTTTTCCTAACCTTTACACTTATGTTTTCAGAAGCTATATAAGAATAATAACTCAGTCCTGAATAATTAATGGTCAACTGGGAGACCATTTCCTTATACAGGTATTTAGGTCTGTTTGTTTGTATTTTCCCCAGCATGAATTGTTCTCATTTATCTGCAGTGAATTTAGTCTGCTAATAGGTTTTAACATCTATTTCCTCCGTGAAATGGTTCTGCAATTTTTTGTCTAATTCCTGTATCCCTGTGTTACTCGGAGTAACGTGGTGTTACTGGAACATGCTGTGGCCTTCGGAAATGGCTGTGTCAGAACCCTTGCGCACAGGTTGCACTTTGCTAGCCCCATCACAGGTGCCTCTGGTGGTCTGTTGGCAGCCCATGTCCTTAGGAAAGATTGACTGCTGATTCATACCCTTTCTCTTTTATCTTCAAACAATTTACTGATAGGACAACTTTTTCTCTTGGCAGCACAGCAGTTTAATGGTTTTTGGCAAGGGAATGTGTCAGATGCCTTTTAGAATTTCAAGCATGCTGTATTAGATCTCCTTACTCTCACCTCTTTTTAGCCTTTAGCAGAACTCTAAAATGTTTGTCAGACATGACTTTCCTTTGCAAAAGCATCTCTGACTTTCCTCAGTATGTTTATCCAGTTATTTTCATGGCTATAGAACAATGTCTGACTTTTCCAGCTGTCGTTTAATTCAACATGCAGTCCTCTTGTACAGCAACCCCCTTTCTGACTCGCCCATCGTTACAGCTTTGTTTTGTTCACTCCGCTGGGTTCCTGCTGCAGAAAGCAAATGCTCGCTAAAAGAAGATTGTGTATTGCAGTATTTACTCATTTATGTGCCCTGCCTTGTCACTGCCAAGTTGGGAAATCTAAAACTGTTCTTCTGTTGACTTTACATTTGATTCAGTTTAAACTTCGTAGGTGGTGTGGTTTGCCCGTTCTGGCCTTTAGCTGGAGCATGTGGTAGGCCTAGAAAGTTAGTTGTGTTGTATCTCTCCTCTGCGTTTTTTTAGTGTTTGGGAAGATGATGGACTACTCTTGCTCTTCATTTGTCCTAGATGTGTCATTGGAGCCTTGCTTCTGCTTAGCTCTGAAGAAACGTGTTTGTAACTTAGAACTTGCTGTAGTGAGCTCACTGTGTTGGTCTTCTGCTGCTGAGGCACATATTGCAGTTGATCACCGTCAGCAGAAGTTTCTAGTTGGACACATACAATGTGAAGTGGTTTGGTTTGTTTTTTTTTAAATATTGCTGCTGTAGGTAGGAGCTGTCGCGAGGAACAGCTTTCGCAAACTTTCTTTTTTGGTAACAGGAGTGTGCAAAGTGTTCGTCCCGTGGAGAGATTCCACCGTGGCCTCCTGAGGGCAGTCTATCCTAAGGCAGGATTGTGTTGGTCGTGGTACAACTTCAGGGAAGTGGAGCTGCCTGTGTGGCTGCAGAGTGGATAGGTGGCGTTGCTGTTACCGGTTTTGTGAAGTCCAGATCCATGTATCGTGAGCTGCTTGGGGATGTGAGGCAGGAGTTTTTGTCAGCATCCTGGCTTGTATCAGGAATAGTGTGGCCAGCAGGATAGGGAGGTGATCGTGCCCCTGTACTGGGCACTGGTGAGGCCTCACCTGGAGTGCTGTGTTCAGTTTTGGGCTCCTCACTACAAGAAGGACATTGAGGTGCTGGAGCGTGTCCAGAGAAGGGCAATGAGGCTGTTGAAGGGTCTAGAGAACAAGTCCTATGAGGAGTGGCTGAGGGAGCTGGGGTTGTTCAGTCTGGAGAAGAGGAGGCTGAAGGGGGCATCTTTTTGCTCTCTACAACTACCTGAAAGGAGGTTGTAGTGAGGCAGGTGTTGGCCTCTTCTCCCAGGTAACTAGCGATAGGACAAGAGGCAATGGCCTCAAGTTGCATCAGGGGAGGTTTAGATTAGATATTAGGAAAAATTTCTTTGCTGAAAGAGTGGTCAGGCATTGGAACAGGCTGCCCAGGGAGGTGGTGGAGTCCTCATCCCTGGAGGTGTTCAAAAAACGTGTAGATGTGGCACTTCAGGGCATGGCTTAGCAGGCATGGTGGTGTTGGGTGGATGGTTGGACTCAATGATCTTAGAGGCCTTTTCCAGCCTATGATTCTATGATTTTTAAAGATGGAAAGTTTTTCAGTACTGACTTCAGTGAAATTTGGATAGAAAGTGGATAGCTAAAGGTCAACCTTCAAAATCTCTTTGTTACATTATTATCTACAGTTAAAACTTAGATTGTTATGATTATCTATTGCTGTTAGACAAATTTTCCCCCTTTGATGTGTTGCATAGTGTGACAGGTTGTGTTGCATGACACTGAAACTTCGTTTGCCCGTTGCAATTATGTGACTGCTTTTTTTTTTTTTGAAGCATAGTGTAGTTCGTGTAAGTAAAGCAATGAAAACTAAACTTTTCCAGACCAGGTACACCCACTGAATTCAGTGTTTGAAGAGACAGGGCAAATGTAGTGCTGGAGAGAAGTCTTTAAAGACCATGGGCTGTGCTCATCACCTGGAGAAGAACTCTGCTGACACTGCAGATCCCATTTCATTTTCTCCCACGTGTTGTGTTCGGCTGCAGACCCTGTGCTGAAGGCTCCTTTGAGCTGTAGCTCTGTCTGTTGAGTTACCAACAAATATTGCCTGTACCTGCCAGGCACCTTTAGATCAGCACGACTATGGCTGCGATAAGTGTTCTAGTATTTTATGCTTTTATTCTTCTTATTAACAGCTCATATCTGTTAAGATTTGGGATATTTTTTGTTCACGTCATACAACAAAATACAACATTGAAACCCACAATCGTGTTTTCTTCACTCATTTTTAAATACATCAGATCCAGTTCTACTACTTTTTTCTCCTTTTTTTCTGTCGTGTACTGCATCATTATCGTCTCATATTCTGAAACACAAATGAATCTTTCTGTCATAGTTGTTAAAGCCAAAATTGCTTTGGCTGCTTGGAGATCTGGTAACAAGCAGCTGGTTTGGGTATGACGATGTCAAACGTGTTGAGGCAACGCACAAGCGAAAGCCACCGAATCCTCCTTGGTGCGGACGCAGGCGCAGCAGGGTGCCGTCAGCGGGGGGCTGCGGGGGGGCTGCCGGCTGACGCTGCTGGGGGGCCCTGCGGTGTGGCGCCTGCGCGGCCTTGAAGCTGCTGCGCTGCTTCGAGCAGTTGGTTTCGGGATAAGCGCAAGCTGACCGGGTGGGATTGCTGAGGCGCGTTAGTGATGCAGTGGGATGGTTGGTGAGTTCTAGCTTGCAGATCTCCCAGCTCCGTCCTCCTAACGCTAAACGCACTAAAAGTGCACCTTGCAGCTCTGTGTTGGAGGCTGGGTGGTCAACAGATCCCCACCCATACAGGGAAGAGCTGGTAAAAGCTCTGAGCTACAGTGGGTTACTTCCTGCTGCTGTCGGTCTTTTTATCCTATTTTTTCATGTAATTGGTAGATTTCTGCTGAAAACTCCCTGCAACCCCAGAGCAGCGAAACAGTGTCGTCACTGCCTGTGTTTGTAGAGATGCCCTTCAGTGTGGTGGCGAGGCGGCTCTGCCAGCAGTAGGCTGGAGCTGCATCCCGTTGCCGCAGGTTCTGGCAGCCCTTCTGTCGGGAGGCGCCCAGAGCGGGGAGCGCCTGTGGTTTCATAGTTTGCCATCATTTTCAGGCATCGGAGTGGAGGCCGTGCTAAGCTTCCTGCTATGCAGTGAAGCCATATTCAGTCGATCTGCGAATATTAGCTTAGCGAGGCTAATTTACTACGGGGTTTTGCAAAGCCGTTTACTAAGTTTTCTGTAAAATCACTGTTTCTGCTAGCACCACGATGCCTTTCTTCCTCGTGCTGCGTTACCTGGCCTCCTGTAAGGGTTATCATGCACCTGTATCTGTCGTTGATTCTTTAAGGTAGTGTCTTTCCATTTGGGGGAGAAGCAAATACGCTCGGTGATGAGTATGTGAGGTGAGTTTTCTTCCTCAGAGGTGACTTATTCAGACGCATTCAGCTGAAGCTGTCCTTGAAGAGGTACTTGCACTGCCAAAGTTATGAGCTTAGGTTTGCCCCTGAAAAGGGCAACTCCTCCGAGCTCCCCTTACGGTATTATCTTTTGTGAATAGGAACTATATTTGTGCCGCACTACCTGCTGATTAGCGTTCTGCTGTGGCTTTGTCGCCTTCCTCCGACCTCCACACTGCACTCGGCCACGCTTACTGGGAGTTGGGTCCCGAGCTCAGCCAGAGCAGGCAGGGCAGAGCTGAACTCTGACATGAGGGCAGTGGAGACGCGCTGATCGTCAGCGTTTGTTTCCCCACCTCCTTTAAGGTGCTGTGCTCTTTCTGCTTCGCCTTAGGCTTGGATGCCTCTTGCCCTGGGCAAAGACAGATGGCGGATGTCTTCGTCCGTGGAATTCGCCTTTGGAAACCCAGTGACGCTCCGTCTCCGCTTTTAGGATGTTCAGGCTGACCTGAAATGCTTTTTTTTAGAATGATGGCTACTCGTGGTAGCTCTGCCTTTTCTTACAACCATTTTTACATGTTGCAAGAAAACACTAATAATCACAAATGGAAACTTTGTTCTGCTTTTATGAAGTTTGTCGTGTAATGGATTTGCTGCTCAGAAAAAGCTTAAAAATAATTTTAAAATTACTTCATTCTTCTATCAAGATTTTTAACTGTGCTATGCTTTTCATATACAGGGCTTTGAGGGCAACAACTAACAGAGCCGATTTTAGATTTTGAAATCTACATTACATAATTACACTTTTTTTCCTAGTGGAGAGTGGATCTGGAACTTTACAAAGTTCAATTCTTGAAAGCTGCTGCTGTTCCATACCTGAAATGACGCCATTCACGCACAGTTCTACATCTTTGGGTTTACTAACCGTTGTGCTGATGGAAGAATTACATTTGGTTTTAGGTTTGTTGCTTATTAGGCATTATTAAACATTAATTAGTAAATGATCAGAGGCTGTACAGCTGAAGTTAGTCCAGAATTTAAGAAAGGTAAAACTTTTATTGTAGATTAACAGTGTATCACAAAAATGTTCAGTGAATCTGATTCTGAAGCATTGCTGGAGGAAGTAAGTGAATGCATTAATAAGCAGCAGAATTGTGCATTATACTACAGAATAGTGGGGTAAAACAGGCTTGCTTTTAGACAGGCCCTTTCCTACCACTGACTCCAGCAGCTGCTCAGACAAATGCTGTAGGTAAAAGCCATCTCCAGAACCCACTAGTTTTCAGTCTGCAATGATGTGGAGGTGTGTTGCCTGCTGTGTGGGAAGTCTGATCTTACAGGGGGCATTTTCAGCACCTTTTGCAGTAGCTTGGACAGGTCCTGTTCTTGGCAGTGTGTTTTTGTGCCCTCGGTGCTTTGCAGGAACACTCTGTGGTGTCTGCGCCAAGAGTTGGCCGGAAAAATCCTGACAATATGGTTGGTTGTGTTTAACAGACACACAGAACAGTTTCAGGCAAAAAACCACACAAACCCAAAACCAAACTCTAAGCCCTTCAGTATGACGAAGTTTGTAGAGCTGCTGCCATAAGTGACAGAATCGTTCCGAGTAGTGGCCATGTCCTGTTATTTTTTCCTCTGTTCTTGTTCCGCAGCTGTTTCTGGACCATTTGTGCTAGTGCAGGACTAGAAAGGGACAGTGGCTGCAAGGCTTGGCCCTTCCCCAGGTTTACGTGTTGCACTGCAGTTGTTTACAGAGCAAGAAATTTCTCCTGCCTGGTGATGTTGGACTGGCATTTGTTCGTCTTCCTCTTCAGTACAGCTGCTGGAATTGCGGCTGTCCAGGTACTGTCGCTTGTAGTCCGGCTTTTCTTCTCCAAGCTGGAGTGGAGCATTGAGTTCCAAACACTGACACTCTTATTAGCAATTCAGTGCAGTGTGAGATTATTTTGTGTCTTAATCACTTTTGTAACAGGATGCAAATAGTGGCTTAATTCTGAATTAAAGTTGCAAGCTTTAGGACACATTAAAAAAATACCGTGTGCTGTCTGAGATCGACTGTAAATTTCTTGGGGCAGCAGCTGTGTTTTCATCTGCCCGGTGCATCCTACGTGCTCTTGGTTCCGTTCAGCCCGAACAGCTCTGCAGGGGGAGGGCTTTGTCTTTTAGCCAGTGCAGGAGAAGGAGCTGAACGGCAGCAGGTTCTGCCCCACGCCTGTACAGCCGGGCTGCGAGGCGGTGAAGCGGGGCTGCTGCCAGCGGTGCGTTAACCCGGCTGTGTGGCGTGGTGTGGGCTCGGCAGCCGGGCGGTGCGGCCGGAGCACGCAGCTGAGCCCCGCCGCGCTGTGACCGAGTGGCTGGCGCGATCTCGTGGAAGCACACGCTCACATGGTGCATCTGTCTGGGCTGCTTGCAGAGATAAGGATGCCGTTGTCCACATGTGGGGAATCAAGGCTTTCATTGGCGCACAACCCAAGTGACTTCAGAAGGTCTTTGACAGTGGTAACATGGATGGAACCTGTGATTGCTAAACTAGGGTCTCAAGCTGGACTGTAGCTCGGGTTTGATCCCTGGCACCCATTTGGCTGTGATGATCGAAAAAAAATCATGTATGTTAACTAATTGTCATCGTTGTCATGAAGCTGCAGGATAAAGGCATTGTGTGGTAAGGTGCACCACCAGCTGGAGAAACCTCCGTGCGTGTGGGATCTTGCATCTCACTGTGGGTGCTCTGGACAGAGGTTTCTGTCGTCACCCTGAACGTAGCTGCTCTGAGTCTGCCTGTGCTTTGGATACACTTGGGACTGAGCAGCTCCCTCAGTAAGCTGAAGTTCTCCGAGGACAGCTAAACCTGAAGGCTTGCAAAAAGTTAGGACTTTGGTTTTTAGCCTTATAAAATGACAGAAGTACACTTTCAGGTTATGATGTCTATCTTTGGAATTTATGGAGGGAGATGAAGCTGCTGAAAGTCACTGTGATGCTTCCAAGAATTTCAGCTTTTTTGCATGAAAAGTCTGTCGTTTCCTTGTGCCACGCTTCTATCTCTGCATTTGTAAACCCAAACAGTCCCAGTAACTAAGTAACAGCACAGCTGAGTGTTTTCATAAAAACAACTGTGCTGCCTGGAGATGTGATTTACTGCTTAAGCGTGCGTCTGTACATCTACACAGAGGCAGAAAGTGATGATGACCTCATCTTAAACCAGCACACAAGAGCAGCCTCAGCTTTTCAGTCTCTGAGCCAAAGACAGCTTTGCTGTAAGCAGGCAGCGCTCCACTGATTCAGCGTCAGCGCTCACTGAACTGCTGCGGTGATGCTGTTCGGAGTGATCAGCGCTTGAAATGTAAACCTAAAAGGAAAAAATGTATTATCTTGCATCTTTCCCGGTATCTTTGCACAGAAAGGAAAGAAGGAGAAGCTGGTTAATATTCAGGATTTTACAAGTAAATCTTCACTTTTTATTTTTTTAATTTTGATATTGCCTTGGTAGCAGACTGTTCTTTAACGAATGTACCAGCGCTTGGACCATGCTTTTTACTTCGACTCAGTCGTGATGCCATGTTGCAGTTACTAGACACACAAAATAGACCTGCATATTTTCCAACCTATTCAAACAAGCACCTTCAAGTACTTTTCTTTGGCAAGGCTTCTCAGAATTTATGGGTCACATTCCTCTCTTTTGTTCAAACAAGATTCCAGGTCACAAGCAGAATGTCCTGACAAAGCCTAGTCATGTTTAGATGCTGCATGTAGCCCTCATTTAATCTGTATTCATAATAATTAAAATTTCTAAATCTTATCCTTGCATGCTTCATGCTTGTACTGAAACAGTTCATAGTCTTTACCAGAAAGAAAACTTTCTATTTGTGTAATATTTATTGATGTTAAACCCACATTATATCAGCACAACAATCCAAAGTAATGATAATACATTTTTTATAAATACAAGGTGGCAAAATAATGCTAGTGAAGCTAAACAAAAAAGTAAATTAGCATGTCACAGTCAAGAAAAATTTGGCAAATGATATGACGTTCTTCTTCTAGAATAGAATCAGATTATTCCCAGATGACAGACTATGCCGTTAATCTAGATTAACGATCCCCATAACTGGTCATATCCTGCACCAGAATAGCACTACCTTACGTCCTAAAGTTTATTAGTCGCTAAAAAACAAAACAAACCTTGTGTACTTACAAAGCAATACACGTATAGCAGTAATGCAATATATGGTGTACACAATTACAAAATTAAAAAAAACAACAACCCCTAAGTACAGGACTTCTGAATAACTGAACTGAGATAAAAGATTTCAACACTTTTATTATAAATAATGAAAGATACCATATATGTGCTTCATATAAGGAATACAGTGTTTTCCTTTCATAGCAAAGTATTGTAGCTCGTACCATCGAATGCTCCTTTTTCTGGTCAGGCCTGGTAATTCTCCCATCCCTCCCTCCCCTTCATCTGGAATTCATTTGGCTCTAATTTAAAACTACCCAGTCAGCTCTGACTTGGGCGGGGCTCCGGTCTGACGTGGATTTGCATTCTGGAAGTGGCCGTCAGGCTTCCCATCTGCGGCGCACAGACTCCACCCGGTAAAAGAGCTGTCATTTGTCTGCGATCGGAAGAAAATAAATGAAATCTACCAGCGACACGTGCTATGTGAAGAAGAAAAAAAAAAGCGCGCAAATTTGGTGTTGCTTTTGTCCATCTTCATCTTCTACTTCCTCAGATCTGCAAGCTTCTCACCTGTGGTGTGTCCTTGTCATTTAAAGTCATATTGCAGTCTCAACCCACTTCTCACTTACTGTGCATTTCCAAGATCCTCATACACCTCACGCAAGCGTTAAGCAGTCGCGCGTTCCATCCATACGCTCCCTAGTTTTCAGCTCGCCTGGGCATTTCAGATTCCTGAACGGGAGGATCAGGAGGCTGCAGGCTGTCTTCAGGAGATCCAAAGAGCGTTTCAGCCTCTTGCCTGTCCCCCCCCACCCCCTGCAGTAACCCACTGCAGTGGTTCAGACCCCTGGCATTTTTCTCCTGTCTAGTTACCAATATTTATGGTCTGGAGCAGACTGTTGTTATGTGCCAGCGCTTTTTCTTCATTGTCTTGCAGAGGTTAAATTACTTATGCTGAAACTGTCTCTGCTGTACGTTTGTAAGTAAGCCTCCGCCTAGATGGCAAAAAGGAAAAATACAGAAGCATTTTAAATCACGGTGTTGATGCTGATTTGCAGAATTGTCCGTGCTAACAGCATTTAAGGCAAGATTTCTTTTTCGTTGTAGAACAGAAGGCAGTGTGCAGAGATACAGCCTTTGCTTACGTTTCTCTTCCCCGTCCCTTCCTGTTTGATGCTTACGGTATTGCACTTGTTCACTGTCGCTGTCAGAATGCATTGCCGTTTTAGGACCGCGGATAACCACAGAGTCTAACGGCCTCAGGTAAAACATCTTGCAGCATCTACTTCCCGCGTATGCAGGCGTGGAGTGACAAGTAGTGTTCTCCTCTGAAAAATCTGTCTCTCAGGTCTATTTTGGGCTTTATGAAAAGGGTTGTTCGTAAGAGCTGAAGCAACTTAGGTATAAGGAACTGGTGACTGTGATTTGTTGTGCAATGTGTACGTTTCTATTAATAATCTATCTATTCTTCTAATTTGGTATAATGATTAAGGAATATACGGTTATTGTGTTTGTTGTTTATCTTTTGTACTTGAAGGTGTCTGCCTTTGCATAAAGTGACATAGGAGTATCATTGGTCAAGGCAATGGCTTTCAGTGTTTCTGCTTCGAAAGAAAACGATGGAAGCGGCAGCTGGATCTACAGATCGTCGCTCTCTACCAAGCCAGACTGCATCGTCAGGTGGACTGGGTTTGCTTCAGGCTGGAAAGCCGCTCTGATGTCTAGTCCTTGGTCACACAGTGCAGCGTATCGGCTGGTGGAGGGCCGCACCTTCTTTGGCTTGGTTGTCTGAGGTGGTTGTTGCCACTGAGCTGTAGATGAGAAAGGAAAGGAAAAACTTGAGCCATCTGGAGCTGTGCCACAAAGCACGCCGGGTGCGCAGTCAACCCTTTGTAAAGGAGACACTGATTTCCGAGCAGCAGAAAACCATTATGTCAGAGGTAAGTTTGTTTCAGACCTTAGCATTTTTTTTCCCCCCTCAGGGTCTAGTTTCACCTTTAGATGTGGTAAGTAAAAACAAGAGTGTCTGTGTGTGTTACTTGGCCATTTTGGCACGGCTTTCTGCCTTTCCCTGTGCCACTGAGAAGGGTAACAGCAAGGGGCTTGTTTCTGTGCGCTACGGTTACAGCGGCAGCCTGTTCAGGGGCGGACTGCTGGATACAGAAGGAAATCAGCTGGTTGGCGCTGCCACCCCTCGCATGCTGAAGAACGCTGAGCCACAGCTCTAACTGACAAGTCCCACTGCCACCACAGAAACCATCCTTCATGTTTCCAGTCTGTCTCCACCCCACCCCCCTGTTTATTCTTGTTACGAGAAGACCGGTGAGAGATTTTGCTCTAAGAAATCAATTACTACGTAAGGAGCTGCTTTGGAACAAACTGAATAGTTAAGCAGAAAGCCGTAAAATATCTACTGTGCTTCTGGTAGCTGTCACAGGTGTAGTACAGACTAATGTACAAAAGAATATAAAGGGTTAGGAAAGTGCTAGCAGAGCAATAGTAATAATGATCCACAAAAATAATGTAATCATGCTGTTATCTGTTGTTAAGTAGCTATATTTAATATACTAAGCAAAACCAGAAAACAAGCATGCTTGTTTTGCTTTAGGTATCTGAAAGATGGCGAAATGTACTTTGACAGAGCATTTGTTGTCTTGATGTGGATCGTTATTATTGAGGAGAAACTACAAACAAAAGAAAGAGAGAGCAAAGTAAACCATTCGGTGAACAAACCGAAACTTACAGAACTTGTTGCTTTTGGGGGGAGTAATGTGATTGTGAAAACTGAAGTCACTTACTATAAACATCCAACCTGGCAGTGCAAGACACAATCCCAGCCTCATTCTTCGCTGACACGGTGTACCAACCAGCGTCCTCCTTTGTAGCTCCCTGAATAAGCAGGCAAATGTAGCCGTAGTTATCCTGGTGCATGCTAAAGAAAAGAAAAGTAGAAAATTACTATTTACACTGCAAAACAGTGTAGGCTATTTTACAGTGTGAACAGACCCAGTCTTAGTTACAGATTAATTATAGTCCGCTTTTAATTAATATGGAACTTCCTCTGAAATCAGCGAGTGGAAAAAACCTTGAGTATCCTTGACAATTTGGTAGTTTAATTTCCTGTATTGAAAACTAAGAGCAAAAATGCATAAAGTAACTTCTCTTTCACAATTATAGATTAAGACATTTGGAAATCTGATTTTAGCAGGGACACCAGGACTTACCCTGACTTTTTGGCTTTGAGCAGCCTGGTCTGGTGGAAGGTGTCCCTGGCCTTGGCAGGGGGGTTGGAACTAGGTGATCTGTAAGGTCCCTTCCAACCCAAACCGTTCTATGACTCTATGATTTTAATTCTGGCTTGGCCACCAGGCTGGCTGCAAGTCTGAGTAAAAGTCATAAATTATTACAGTAACTATTTAATATTTATGAGCTGTTCACACAAAGCATTCTTGGGACCTTCTAGGTTTTCATTGGTGTTACAGGATAAATTGTCAGTGAGGTTACACACGGGGAGATTATTCTGCTCAGGCTCACCTCACTCGGTCGGTGTTGTACGTGAGCGACTCGTTCTCTTTCTTCCAAAAGATCTGCGGAGATGGCTCCCCTGAGATTCGACACTCCAGTCGCACTGGGAATCCCTCAGTCACACCGGTGTTTTGTAGCTTCTCTATAAACACAGGTGCTTTGTGTACTTCCTTGGCTGTGAAAAATAAAGATTGCAGTCCTGTTGACACTGGGCTGTGAAAATGTAACCGCCTTTCAGCAATACGCTAAACACCAATCCTGAACAATGGACGTGGCAGGCAACCGAAGTGTCACCGTCATGAATCACAAAGTCCAGTCCTGGCTCAGCTGAAGAGAACAGGCACATCAGGATGTTAACAGGGAAGAAGGGAGCACTAGTAGAGCTGAGCAGTTTGCCCCCTGCCTCACTGAAATAACTGAAATGTGGAGCGTGAACACTTGATAAACGGGCAGCACGGTGCTTGATAACCAGTGCTCCGTCACACGCCGCCAAAGGGCGGGCTTTTAATTACAAAAGCAACTGCTCTACCGGAAGGCTGGCACGGCATTAGGCTGATGCGCTGTGAAGCACACAAGTCACGTCACAGTAGCTACCCAGTGGCAGATCCGCATCTGCACAAGTTGCCAATAAAACCCCAGGCAAGTAAATAGCCTGGTCTGGGGCCTCAGCTGTGGTGGCAGCCCTCTTGGCTTCACCGTGTGCACGGAGGTTACCAGCCAGTCACCCTGTGCCACAACGTACCATAAATGGATCACCTGTAACTATAGCAGAGTTCTGTTACTGCCAGGTTCCCTCTTCTCATCCCTCACCCACGTCACGCCACGGCACCTGCATCTTCCCTTTCACACTATCCTGACGGTGCTCAGGGTGGAAGCTTAGCATGAAGATGTTACCTGCAACAACGAGCTCCAGGCTGAATGTATTTTCACCAGCTCGATTGCTGGCAACGCACGTGTAGATTCCAGCGTCTCTGGCTGTGACTGGTTCTATGATCAGGGAGTGCACACCGTTCTCACGCACCAGCATTTTGTGAGAGCTGTCAGGGCGAATTGGTCTTCCGTTAAGTTGCCAGCTTAAATCTGGAGTCGGTAACCCACTGACCTGAAGTGTAAACAGAGCAATGGGAAATGGTCTCAGCCATGTGGAACACTGGAGGAGTCCTGACTTGTTACTTCAGAGATGTTTGGGTTGGTTTGCTGCTGCAGGTGTACCACAAGACTTAAAGGTCTAATTCTGTCCTGAAGTACACACTGACTCAGTTGTATTCATTTAGTTACTTTCTGGCCAACTCCCTGAATTCCACGGTGTCTTACGGGCGTGACTGGAAAAAGATCGGTGTTTAGATAGGCTGGAAGCTAAATGATACTACATTGCAAAACAAAAGGCAGGGTGACACCTTTTGTCTTTTTTTTTATTTTACTGTTTGCTCTTCACATGGAATGAGAAGATACTCCTTTCTAGATTAACTTCGCGTGGCAAACTTGCAGACGAAAAGCTGTTAGCTGACTAATCGTTGAACTCCAAGTTCCATTCGGCTTAGGTGTCACTAGTGACAGCACCGCCTGCTCCACCTCATGCTTGGGCTGTGCGAACAAGGCTCCTGCTTTTGAAAGCTGCAACATTTGCTGTGGGTACTGCTGGAAAACAAATAGCTTCTCCCAAATAGATCAGCATAAAGCAAACAGAAGTCATCAAAGCCTTAATTAATTCTGTTAGGCAAAGTCATAAATCAGGATTATATTGTTTGAAACCTTAATGGGGGATCGAAACTCAAGCAGTAAAAGGACTTAAAAAGGAGAAGCGCGCTGTCTCTGTAGCGTGTGCTGCTTCCCTCCACACCCCAGCACAGCTGAATCCTGAAAATCGGATTCCTGTGAGCTGTAAAGTTTGCTGCCACTGGAGAGGAGGCAAACTTTTGTTGTCTGCTTACTCATAAGCGGTGAGATCAATTAGCCTGCTGCCGGCTGCTGAAACCGCCAAGAGGCAAGACAGCTTCAGGAAGAAACTAACGTGGGTTTTGAGTCAGCTACGGTTATCGCGAGGCCGTGCTGCCCTTTGCGTGACACTTGCCTTGCAGTCCATTCTGCACAGTTTTCCTTCTTGAACAGTCAGGTCACCAGGAGCCTGCAGAAAATGAGGCCGGAAGAATCGTTCCTGAATTGGTTCATTTTCATCACCACTGTCCCTTGATCGAGATCGTGGTCTTAAAATAACATGAAATAAAGGTAAATTATTTTTTTTCTCTGCTAAAACAGAAGAACCAAAACTGCTTACAAGACTGCTTTGAATTTTAAATCACTTCTTTGAACTATACCATAATCATCACTCCATATTTACACACATACACTGGTAGCATTTGGCTCAGACTGAGTTAATTATGACACTGTACTTATTAATTACTTTCATTTAATTCACATGTTGTGGCAAAATATGATCTAGGAAACAATCTTGCTACAGAATAATTGCTTGTAATTATCACTTGTTTATGCACGATAGTATTTTTGTTTAGCATTAGTCTAAATGAGGAATAAATATCCACAGCCCTTCAATCCACAGAATTTTCTGTATGGCCTTCAGTAGTGCAGAATAAGAGAAGATGAAATATAAGTCTGATGTGAAAAGTCTTATCTGAGACGAGTCAGCTTTTAGCTGTTGCTATTTTCTGAAAGGTAAACATAATTAACGAACAGTAGACTGAAATACAAATACAATAGGTCGGCAGGCCTTAGCCTGTGTATTTAATCCCTTCACTGTTGCTGACTACACCAGAAAGAGCAGGTGTCAGAAGCAGCGTCAGTCACCATAAGGTTCCACGATATCATTTAAGCCATTTTCAGCATTGCCCATTCTTGCCTGTTAATTAAATCTATAGAATCTCTTTCTAAGTGTTTCCTCATTTAACTGGATTTTTTTCCAGTTGAAATTAGCATTATTCCATTTGTGTGATTTAGTAATCAAAGAAACTTGTAACTGAAACATGATTTTAGATCAGTTTTTCTCCTTGCCTGATCAGCTCCAAGGGGTTCCATTCTGGAGCCAGCTGCTGCCTGCAGTAACGTCCTGCTGCAGGGAGGAGGGGCTGGTCAAATATCCCCCTCGACAACTTCTATCAGTGACACTGACACAGTGAAATTCTCTCTTCTGAATTCCATTTTCTGTTAGCTTTTGCCAGTGTTTCTGTTCTGGCCAGTGCCTGCAGTATACATGCTGCAGTGGACGTGGCTGTACTGCATTTTCTGCTGCCCATGGGTGTTTCTTTAGGTTAAATACTTAATAACAAAAAAAAGCTTAAAACCCCCAGCAGTTACATCTGGAAAACAAGCTGCTGTACCACTGTATGGAAGATAAACACTGTATCTGCACGCTCTGTACCACTGAGGTTAAGTTTAATTGCAGTTGTTTGAATTTTGCTTATTTTGTCCTTGCCTATTGCTGCCCTCCTCTCTATTATCACTCTGTTTGAAGTCTGAGCAGTCATCCCTTTGGCTACAGTATCACCTGTCATAAAGAGAGAAATTTTGACTTTTTAATGATCATCAAAGGCAAAGGTGTGTGTGGGCGAAATCTAGCCTGTGCTGCTTGTTGATGTAGGAACAGATACTGAAGCGGGGCACACGGACTGACCTCTGCGCACGCACTGAAAGCTCACGTGACCCTTCGGGTGCTACATCCAGGCCTCAGGCACCGACTACGTTTTGCCACTTGAACGTGCCTAAAGCTACTCCAGCAGCCCCTGCGCCGCAGCTCGTGAGCAGCTCTGCGGTCGAGCTGGCGGGCTCCGAGCCGGTTTTGCAGATGTACGCGCCTCATGTGCACGCAGATGGGACGAAGCCTGGATGGTAATGAAGAAAAACTGTACTCCGATCTTCTGGGAGTTCTGCTTCTACAAGACCGACTAGAAATGATGGTATCTAGGCGAGCGAGCGCTCCACAGCGCAAGCAGCCCACGCAAAATCTGCCTTCAGAGTATTCACGCGCATCCTCTTTAGGTGCTGTGGATAGGACGCCAATAACGTAGAAGCAACTGGTGCTGCTGAGGGTCTCGCAAGGCCGAGCCAACCAGGCCAGCTAGCAGCACCGACGGGTGAGCGGCCTTCTGAGAGCCGCACCGCGCTGCTGCCGCTGCATGAAAAGGCAGCACTGGTCAAAACTGGGGGGGGAGGGTGTTAAATAAAATAAATAATGCATTCCTTTTTACCTCTGTAAATTTACCTCTAAAATTGCAGACTACTTTTAAGCCTCTACCTTGGAGGGGTGAAACTCGAGTTATTTTGATACTAAAGCACTTTGTGGTTTTAAAGAAATAATGAAGTACTTCAGCTGCCTAGGAATGACAGATCGCAATAGAGCGGAATACCCGTGGGTTAGTTGTGGGTTCCTTAGAGTTGTGGTGCGGGCACCGAATTGCAAAGCTTAGTTTTGGCCACACTGACAGCACGTACTAAGGGCGAGACTCGGGGGCTGGTGTGCACCAGGGATTTCAGCGAGCAAGAAGCTGGGGAGGACTTTATGACTGACCATATGATAATGATCACTGATTTGGGATAAAGGAGATCAAGTTAATCCTCTAACTGAGAGCAGGAGCAATAGGAATATTTCTTTTTTAAAACCTTCCCTGCATTTTAAGGTGCTTTATTTGGGGCTCTGGGAGGATAGCTCAGGTGCTACAGTGTTGAGCACCATGTTGTCTACAGGATTGAGCCCAAGCTTTGTACACGTCAGACAATTCAAAAGTCCTCCCCCCCACTCCCCCAGTAGTGCTCAGAAGGTATTGGTTACAAGCTAAGCATATTTCAGAAAAACACATTAAAAATGAAATAACTACAAAGAGTGTTTTAAAATGTCTGTGATGCAACATGTGACAAAAATCAGAGTTCTACCAGAACACATTCTGTAAAAGGTTAAAAATTCTTCAGGAAAAAGCCTGTCAGCAGCGTAACAAGTCATAAAGTTCATTAAGCTAATAATTACAGTTGTTAAAAAAAAAAAAAGGTTTTGTTGCTCTCAAGTAGAAAAGCTTATAGAAATAACATTGCAATGCCACAGGAGTGTTACGTATCCAAAGTGTATGGCCATACACGTGACAAATACCGCAGCGTACGGGGGAGCACAGTGTTGTGGTGTGTCACATCAGAAAGGCCGACGGCGGGCGTCTGTCCGAGGAAGGGTTTACACGCCCCCATCTCACCCGTCTCGGGGAGAGCTGCCCAACGGCCGCGGTGGGAAAGGCACCGGGCAGAAATGGTGGTGTGCTGAGCGCGTAGCAGAACCAGAGCTTCCACAAGTGAACATATCCGCATGAGCCCTTCACATGTGGTAATTTTACAGGAAATAAAAATCCCCAATAATTGCCCTAATTTTAATTACACAGCTATATGGAAATCTCTTATTTATAATTTGTTACTCTTCTGGACACCCAACCAAAGCAATAGTGGCTGCCTGAGTGCTTGTCTCAATTAGAAAATAAAATACCAGCCCCAAGCAGCCTCAGACTTCGACTCCATTTGGAGAGACTGAAAAAAGGAGCCTCCTCTGTTACTACGCGAGGGTTCTGCCCGTCGCAGAAGAGGGAGACCCCCGTTTTATCCTGCAGAAGGATGCCGAAGTGTCTGCTGCTCGCTGCCGCTCACTACCCATCCCTGTCTTCTTTCTCCTGTCCCCATTTTCAGAGGTGTTTCCCCTTTCTCACCCTGGGTGCACTGACTGGATTCAGCTGAAACCTGACTCTGCCTGGCAGCTTTTTCCTGCAGGGATTAACATAGACTTTTCTTTTTCCCCCATTATTTGCAGGTGTCAAGTGCCATATTTACTGGACAGGCTACGCCAGATGGCCCCAGCATTTCTGGGCTGCTCCCCTCCATCCGCAGGCTGAGCTTCGGGCGCAACAGGCCGAAACGGGAAGCGTTGGAGGGGGTTGGTCGGGCACCCCAGCGATGGTGGGAAACGCCTTCAGGACTGCAGGAAGCCAAATCTGTTCCGTGCAGGACGAAGGCTCACAAGATCTCTGCAACAACCAACCCTGCTTCCTGATACTTTCTAGCTACCAGAGGGGCGAATACAGCCTGTTTTGCATGCACCAGTTCTACAGTACATGCTACTGCCACTACTAATTGTTACAGGAATCATTTCTTTATTGCACATTGGCTGTATATAATTACATCTATTCTGTATATTACAGCTGGGCAACACTGAGATTCTGTGGCCATTGTGACCATTCAGCACATTAACACATGCCTCATCACAGCAAAATCCGGAACTGGAGCCCTTTTACTCCCTTGAAAGCAGTTCTGTCTGGGTAACCAAAATGATTTTTTTTTTGTATCATCTAAAGATGTCTAAGCTGTGCTAAATAGCCTCATAAATGCTTTGGGTAATGAAAAAAAAAAAAGTACTGGAAGGAAAAATTCCCTTATATGGTCCAGAAACATAAACCAAAGTTTCCTACGTGAATAATTGTAAACTCACCAAAGATAAGTTTAATACTTTATTTCTGACTCATAATTCCTTATAAGAACCTGAACTGAAATCACTGAAATACTAAAACATTTCTAATGTAAATCTACTAAACTTCTTTGGCATTCAGTTATTTCTGCTGTTTCTTTAAATGAGTCCTTATAAAAGCTGCAGAAAGTACAGGTTCCTGGTAGAATCCTAGTCAGGTGAGATGTTTGAAAAAATCATCTAAGTGACAAGGTCCTTCCCAACAGTTGATAGTGTAATTGAGATAAGGAGTAATTAGTGAACCTCACAAAGGAAGGAGGAGGAGACAGGCAAAATTAAAGATACTTAAAAGTCACCTCATTTCAGAGGTTGCTCATACTTCCGAGTGCGCATGCTTTGCAGAAATTTTTAGACAGCAGAGGTCACATTTCTTCCTGCATGCCCTACTTTTAATTTCCATTGTTACTTCACATTCTTTATCTTACCACAATAATTTTGCAAAACATTTATTATTAAAAGAAAAAAAAAAAAAAAGCATGAAGTACCTTCTCATATGCGGCTGACCAGAAGGTGACCAAGGACTGCGGCCTCTTTGATTTACAGCCTGAACCATCAGCCTGCCCGTGCAACTCACTCTGCCCTGTTAGGGTGATGGAGAGGAGGAACATTAAAATACTCAAAGCACGTAATTTTATCAAATGTTCGCCCTGATCTCTTCCTTTTTGCCCACCTGTTGTAGAGTCTGTAACACATCTCTTCTTTCACCAAGTCATTGAAAAACATTTGTCAAGATACCTGCTGATACTAAACTGTTCTACCAGCTTCCAATCTAACACAGAACAGACTGGCATAATTGTGACTCTAACACAGTCGTGGTTACAACGTTCCACCTTGATGTTCTTCTTTCAAAAATGATTAGTAGTACCACTGGCAATTAAATCCTTACCACAGGATATTGAGTAGGTAATCGAGGCAGGTGGGAGGTTTCTCTGTGTACGGCAAGTGGACAGAAAGACAGGACAGCTAGTTCAGGATCAGCCACTCTTGAACATGGCGCTTGGAAAGTGTTGGAGGTTAACGACAGGGCTGCTGCCTCCAAAGTGGACTGACCCACTTGATCTGGTGGGGTCATGGCCCAGAGAAACCCCATGAACGCAAAAAACAAAAGAACCGTCCAAGTGCTTAAAGGGTCCTCTCTAAAGAGCGAGCCTGCTCTGGGGGCAGGAATCGCATCGCAGCACACAACTGCACTGGTGGACGTTGGTGACAGTTCAGTCATCTTGGGTTATTTTCAGTGGATGATAAATAAAAAGTGGGCTCTGTTGTATTTGGTCCCCTTTTTTGTTTTACTTTGTTTTTTAGAAGGCAGTCTGTCCACCAGAAGCACTGCTGGTAATAAATTTGGGATGGGGCTGCCTGCAGCCAGAACTGCTGACAGCCAGGGCTCTGTAAAATTCACTGTATAAAGGACAAAAACATCTGGTGGTTTTAATAAATGTACACAATAGATACAAATATCAAAGCTATGTATAAAAATAATACTGTATTAAAAGTTTGTATACTTTTATATAGGAGTGTAACAATTTTCATAACTTTTGCAAAATGATAGCTTTAAATAGCTATTTGATAAATGTACGGAAGACGTACATCTGTCTCTCTGCCCTGGACTGGTAGCAGTAAGGCAACATCCGTATCAGCTCTGCAGTGTATCTGAGTTCTATGCTGTGAGCTCCGCACTCAAGTCTGTCAGCATAAAAGTGACAGATATTTTTGTCCCAGTAATTCGGGGGATGCAAGTAGCTGTTCATTAACAACTGGCCAAAGCCCACGGAAAAGAATTTCACTGGGGTAACAAGCAGCCTTCTAATGGCAACAACCTCTGTGTTCCTGCTGGACTGTTAGAGATGAAATCTCTGTGTCCCACTTTTATTCCCATGACCCATTTAGTCCACAAGAAAAATACTTGTGTTAAAATAAGCCATTCTGCATGACCTGAAGCAATTTCTTAAGCAAAAGATTTTTTTTTTGTGTGTGTGTTACCATTAAAAACATCTGGAACAAATACATTTCTATTTTAGACACCACTGCACATTAACCTTTACTGGCAAGTGATGAATTAACACATTTTGGGATCCTTTCTGTCTATCTCAATACATGAAGGCATCACAAATGGAAACACAAAGGACAGTAAGGAGTTCGGACAGGGAAGAACAAGCAGGAAGCCAAGGATTTGGAAAAGTCATGGGATGAACGGGAAGGAAGCGATGAGTGGGAAGTGACTCAGGAGAAGATAGCCTAGAAAATAAGGGAAATCCAGACTGAGGACTGTGGGTGCATAGTGCAAAGAAGTGGAGAGAATGGGATAAAAGGAAAGAAGGTGAAAATAAGACCTCGGCTTGAGCCCGTACAACTCCTGGAAACAACTCAGTTAAGGGACGTAACCTGTAACTACAGGCCTGAAACAGGCAAGGTTTTGTGTGTGTCTAGGCCCGGGCTCAGTTTGCTCTGGATCAAGCTCTAAGGCAAATTTTACTGCAAACCCCAGAGGTGCGTTAAAACCTAAATGCCAGACCTCTGCGCTTTACATGGCGGGCAATGGTGCCTCCCGCGTTAACTACCACGGACGATTTCCAAGGTGTCAGCAAGTCACTTCACATACATAAATCCTGTAATATTAGTCCAGATCACGACATGGCATAAACTGGCAGAGCTTTAATGAACTGAATGAATCCTTTGTTTTAACAAAAATAAATTTATATCAACTAAGAATATGCCTTTCTGCTTTGTAGTTGGGTTGCTCCAATAGCAAGGACCAAAACACAGCAACAGCCTAGCAAATATCTACCAGTCCCTCAGAATCCTGGTGCAGGCTCCCTTATATTTATGTATTTCACTTTTCTGGAGGAAAGGCTGCCAAATTTGCCTAAGTTTGTGACAGCTTTGAGATGTGGACAACTTTCCATTAGAATTGAGGAAGCTATGCCAAAATTATTTCCACTCAGGATGACTTAAAAGAATTGGAATCCAGATCTTTGAGTGTGAAAGGCTCGTACATTAACTCATAGCCTTTCTGTGCCTCCATTGTACTGTTAAATGCATAGTAAAAGCAAGCAAACAGTGGAAGAGATAAGTATGTTTGCTGGGGAATTACACTGTGAAGAAAGAATAGAATGGGCTTGGTGAAACAGACAGATGTTTTGTTCAGGGGAGCCAGAGGAGGATGCTTCTGGTTCTTCTCCAAAGAGGGGAAAAAAGCACAGACACAGAATTTTATCATTTAACAAAACTGTTTTTCAATCCCCAAACTAGGAACAATACAAACCCAGCTCATTTTAGTGCATCTAGAAACCCGCTAACAAACTAGTGTCGTCAACGATCAGAGCTGATAACCTAGGTCACGGCTGTGTCACTGAACGAGCATTATGCAGAATAACAAGTGCTAAAAAGTAGCCCCTAAATATTCAGGGACAGAGTACAGTGCCCAGACACAAAGGCAGTTTATTTGTGAAGTTCTCTTAAGATTTTGGATCACGCAGTAACGCTACATCGGGAAACTCTACATGCACTAACACAACACTTCCAGGAAGATGAACAGGATTTGCTTCCTACCTTGAGCATGCATGTATTTATTTATAATTTTTATACCTGCTGTGAGCTTCCACAATTGAAATGGTACCAAATGTTATAATACAATGGTCATCTATGTGTAAAAGCTCCCAGCTTGCAGAATTCCCTTGGCCTTGTGCTATTTTCTTTATTATTTCTTAATTTCTGTTATTTGTATATGTAGAAATAACGTTTAAACTACCTAGATTTAAGCACTGCGATTTGTAGAATCTAGCCTAAGACTGCTACTTGTGTGTTGTCCGTGCGTACAATGCCATACATTCACAAGCACGCTGCAGTATGAGCAGGACTGACAAAGAGCAAGGCAAAAATGGCAGCGTCATGCTAAGTAACCTAGCAACACTCATAACAGAGCACAACACTCCTGTGGAGACTGAACTCTGTCTCAGTGATACAGTTTGTTATTTTACAGTGTGATTCTGCTTGCAGGCCTGGTTTTGGCAAGATATTTGGTGCTACAGAAGGAAGCAATTCGTTACATCCCCAAGGTTATGTTACTGCTGTGGTTTCTCACATGCAAATCTGGCCCCTCAATTTGCTGTGCTGTAGGAAAAGTGGGTTGAAAAAGTGACTTCAAAAGGATGCGTGAACTGTAAGTTTAGCCATGTCCAATGGACACCACAGCTCTTGTATTGGGGTCTGCGAAGCACAAACAATATTACAAAACCAGTAACACACTGTGTTTCAGAAGAACACTGTTGAAGACTACGGGATCAATGCAGAAGACACCCCCCTCCCCTACATAATAGGTGCTAGAATTTTTTGCCTCCCGGAATTTCAATCACTGCCTAGTGTAAACATGTTGAGGTGTGGTATACTCCTACTCATTTCAAAAAGTTGGCCTCAGTCAGTAAGCAGTGTCAACAGAATAAAAATGAAATCGCTGGATTGGGTTACTTCTGCTGGGTTTTTTTCTCCCTTTAGAGTACGTATGCTATCCGTGCTCAGTTCGGATACTGAGATGTTATCAGCTGAAACAAATGGTAGAAGAGTGATTAAGAAACAACACCCCTCCCCTCTGAAACCTCAAACCATAGGAAAAAACCTGCTGTTGAGTTGCTAATCTCTTGGAGATAGAAAGGTCCCACCCTACTGATGCAAGATGAAAACAGAAATCTAGCTTACATACTTTATGGTGACTTCATCATTTAATTAAATCATGCATACGTAAGATGAGATAGTTTTCTGCAGATTTATGTCCAGAAGCGTGTTTGCTCTGGAGCCAAACCTTCATTTACCTGTGGGTTAGCAGCCATAATAGTGTAATTCCCATCATCATCCAGGGTGGAGGCTGCAGTATGCAGGGAGCAAGTTCCATCAGGTTCTCTTTGAATTCGGTAGTGATCACTTCGTTTAGAAATTTGCTTCCCATCTTTAAACCAATAAATCTGCAGGAATAAAACAAGGCACGGCTGATAAGAGGTGGGTGCTCATTGTCGTAATTGCACAATTAATAGCTCTAACGAATCTTGACTGCTGAAAATCTCTCTGTAAGCATTAAAAGAAAACTGGTTTGATCAACTAGTAAAAGTGCAGAACCACACTCCATGAATCACTTTCGCTAAAAGACAAGCTGCCGATCAGCAATTGTTCGAAGAGAAAGACGGCAGCATGAACATTTACAAAGATATTTCAGGTGCGTAAGGGCTGTACCCATCCCAAGCACAGCACAGTGGCTGAACATATCAAGAACTGAAAATAAAAGTCATTACAAAGAAAAGTTCTATTTCAGAGAAGGTTACTAATTTAAAATCTTTATTTCACTTAAATATGAAGTTCGAGAAAGAACGCTATTGCTCTCTTTTCAGAAAATAAAAACAAACCAAGGTGATTATAGGAGTAATTAGTTCAGCAATGGATAAAATAGAAGTAATGGTCTCACTTCTGAAACACTGGTTTCATCTCATACCCATAACACTGACTGGACCGAAAAGCCAGCAGGGGATTCGGCCGCTCACGCTGGCAATGAGCAGTGCGGTAAGCGAACGGGCCCGCTCAGTGTGACTGAAACCAACAGCGTCACCCCAATGTGACAGACATCTACAGAAACGGACAGCTTTACAAAGGAATAGGAAATACTTCACAGCAAGTCAGCACAGATAGCCTTTAATCATTGTGTGACAACACCAGCATAGTTCCAAGTTGTACAGAACAGTTACATTATCTATCAGAGGTCTTGTCCATTACATTTGATACATAATTTTATTCTCTGGCTGACCCAAGATCTACTTTCAGTCAGCCAAAAAAAATGACGTATGCAGAATAATATCTTATAGTAATACATAAATTACACAAAAAACATGTATGTGCTTTTAATGCCTCAAACTTGAGGTGAAAAAATATTCAAATATTTTGACCTAGCTTTTTTTTTCCCCCTACAAACTGAAATCTGCTGGAATCAAAAGACATACATGGTGTATGCATGAAAACATACACGGGAATATGTGAAAAAATTTATACTAGGAAGGCTGTAGTTAGCTCCCAAACCAATATTTGAGTTGAACATTATTTACCTGTCATTTCTGAAGCGTGTGTTACTGCGTAAGATCAGTGGTGTTCAGCAATTCTGAAGCCACTTGTGCAGATACGTACACAATTTTTACGAGGTTAACTCATGCAAAGTAGAACAAATGTATTCGTCCTGGTCACATGACTGCTGGGACTATTTACCATGAGGAAAACACACACTTTTTCCTCAGTCCAAGTCCTGAAGTGGGAATTTAGGTCTTACAGTGAGGAAAGGGTGCCGGCTTTCCAGTAAAGATGAAGTGACAACGCAAAGCACAAATCCTGATAGAGTTTAAAGTGCCAGCTTCTTCATACGTGCCAACATTGCAAAGCTCTAAATCAATTCACTTGAGGGGGGAAAAGTTAGGGATATAATTTTAAATTTCACAAAAAGACAATGGAGAATGTTTTTGAGGGAACGAACGGAAATTTCCCTTAAAAATTAATTACCATGTATGGTTTTTATATTAACAAGCACTATGTGTAACTAGCAATGATTTCATTTCCTCAATAGCTGGTTATACTTGTTCCCCATTTTGTCTGTCAGCAGCCTTGCAGAGACTCGGCGGTGCTAACAAAAGATTTAGTCATGTCTTCTCATCTGCTGACAGAGCACTTACTGGAGACGCAAAAGATATTTGATCACTTATATACACATGCTAATGGATGCTGGTAACAACATAGCTGCAAAAAATGAGTTTTAACTTGCACGCTTTACATGTCTCATAATGTTGCTTGGAAATCTACTGCATTAAGTAGTAATTATTTAATCACAATGCACTTATCAGAAATATCAGGAGACGTGCCAGGAATTATTACATGGAAACACATGCAAATATTAACTGAACCAGCTATCCAAACATCGTGCATGTATTGTTCAATACTTAATTCCACTAAGTTTAAAAGCATTGGCATCACTCCGTTTTACTTATGAGTAGTAAATTCTTAGTATTACCTTTACCTGACGTGGAGTTAATAAGTAAAACACTACCACTGCTGGAGACAATGGCCCTTGCAGCGCACTGCTTTCTTTCTAGGATCCCTTTTAATAAATGTACCATTAAACTACGTAAGCACCGAACACTGCATCTGGATTTCTTTTATTTGCACCGGATTTTCAGAAACCACTGTGTAATGACTAGAAATACAATGGGACACACAGTACAAAAGGGTTTTTGATCTTGCGCAGCACAGGCATTTTGAATCACTCAGAATTACATTCAGCCATGTGAAGAGCAAGCCCTACGAGCTGTGTGCAACATTCGTGTCTCAATTAACCTTTTGTAAGGCGTTGTCCTAATTCTGAAGAGAAGTATCCCTTAAAAAGAAGTTCCACCATCCCTCCTGTATCACCACTGGTTCTCATTTTAATGAGGAAATAGTTTTATATTACACTGAAGGTTATAACAAAAGTAGACTCAGATTTTAAAAGTCGTATTTATGAAGACAGAATTTGCACATCGGTATTCAATTTACATGGCATGTTCAGGGGAAAAAATAATCAGGCCAATAACCCTGCTCAGAAAAATCTCTTGTAATGAATGCCAGATTTTAGAAACACTACAGTCCTTCCCAAAGCCATTCCTTGGCAGAGCTGACAGAACACTGAGAAGGGAGGAGCTTCAACTTAGTAAATTATTTCCAGCTTTTCATTTGCCAAAGTAAAGAATTTGTTCAGGGGCAACGCTTCCAGCTTCAAAAATGACAGCAGAAGGGCAGCCTTCAGCCATCAAGCATTTCAAAATTTCTATCTTGGCGTGCTCTGGCAGAAGAGGGAGCTGTATCTTCTGCAGCCTTTGACATTTGCAAAGCCCAGCTGACAAGTAGCCATCCAACAGGACTGAAATTGGTTCCATCCCAAGCAACTTAACAAATCGCACAAAGCATCTGCAAGTGAATGGAATAAAGAGTCATAGTCCCAGGTGCAAGAGCAAATCACTTCTTGATGCGCGTGCTTTGACGCTGCAGAAAAACACAGCACCGTATCTGAATCAGAGTACATGCACATCAGATACTCCTTCACAATGCCCTGCTTTAGAGGAAGTACTAACACCGTGGTTTCTTGGCTCTGCAATCCCTAATGCCAAAACAAGGAGAGTGAGGGAAAGGAGACATCCTCTTTCATCTGCCTTAAATCAGATTAAGGTGACTGTGAAACTACACCTTAATTGAAAACTGTGAAAATTAAGGAATGGCTAAGTTGACTAAGGCTGACTCATAATAGGTGATCCAGCAGCTAAGTCATAAGCCTCAGGCAAAAAGATGACATCTCCAGCACACTGCACCTCTAACACCAACGAACGCCTTTGTCTTCCACCCTTATTCAGCACACAGACTCTTCTGTACGGTCATCTCAAAAGTACTGCAGGACATCAAAGCTTTGGTTTCAGTCAGACCGGGCTAATCTTCTCTGTGTCTGTCTTCAGTTTGCAGCAGGAGTGCTTTTTTGATATGACTATACCGATCAGCCCCACTTACTTTGCAGTGGTTCACATCGTGTTGTGGTCTTGGAGCACAGAATTGGGATTCCTTTCAGATGAAACCGAGCCAGAAAATGTGCTCCAAGAACACATCTAACGTGCTGCATCTGCTTCAGTCTGTGGGACGAGATTAGAGCTAGCCTGAAGTAAAACCTCCTGAAATGCGTGCAGGGATGGATATCTCATTCCACAGATTTGCTTCTTCTGGTCTGCACTACTTGTTAATGTAGGTGTTGCCCTAGTTCTCCGTTGTTTCTCTGCTACCTGACAATGTCCATTTTTCTTTTTACAGTTTGTGCAGTATCACACACCTATATCACTGGACATGTAAAGTCATTTGCATTTATGTCTGTTCAAAATCCTAAATACCTGTCAAACCTACACTAGATGAGAGACTTGGATGTGGCTGCTGCTGTGAAAATCTTATCTAAGAGAGCAGACATCTCTGATCTTGTCTAAGAAGAAACGAGTCCCTGTCCACAAGAGGTCACTGTAAGAGCTGCCAGGACCACAGGGGGAAGATACTGGCTTTGGCAAAGAAGCTGAAGAAGCTACTGCTGTTTGCCTGCTGCATAATGAGTCAGTCGATTGCCAAACAGTTTTTGAAATGGTTAAACACAACCTACCAAAGGAAGGCATTCTTCCAGACTACTGACATCATGCAACTGGTACTTTTACATTTGCTAAAAGGAAATGCTTCCCAAGCCCAACCCTCCCTCAGAAGCTCATCATTAAAACCTCACTGTCATGTCTCATCTTGCTGTTGGGATATATGGGAGCTTATGGTATTTTGTTACGCTTTCCTCTAACTTTCAGTAAAATTTAGTCGTGTTAGGTTGTGTAGATATAAACTCTGCAACACTGAAGAATGCAGAGATGCCACACTGGCTCCTGAATCAGAGACAGCATATTTTTGCATTAGCATGTTGCTGTGCCTGAGCTAATTACCCATGTTAACCTGACAAGGCTGCTTTTGGGACTACTGTGCCAGCTCACATGGGGTTTTGTAGCACTGCACTGCATTCTGCGGTACAGATGTACCCTGAAGGTAACTCTGAAAAATGACAGAAGTATTACTTCTAGGTAAAATAATTGAGATGAAGTCACGGGAGAGAGTACCTAAGAGCTGAAGCCTCATAGCAGGAATTTTTCCTGGTAAAAATCTAAATAAATTCCAGTGATGCCAAAAGAGATTTGACAGTTTATACCAGCTAGGAGTCTCTTGTCAAGAAAGAATGTCTGCTGTTCCTGTAAGATACAGGGGCTGACTGTAAGGTACCAATATAGAACTCTTCAGAGTGTTTCTGGAAACATTTATCCACTTTTCTTACCTTTGGCTTTGGATTTCCTGCCACTTTGCATGTAAATGTGACTGGCATTCCCTCAAAGATTTTGTAATGCTTCAGCTTTATCTCAAAATATGGTGACATACTGTTATCAATAGGTTCATCTCCATGTTGCACCTCGTCATCTGATTCTTCCACAGGAGATCTCTCCAGCCTGTATTCAATTTCAGTTATCAATCGTTGCTCAAAGCTGGAGACTTTATACTCCTGTCAAACAAGAAAGGTACATATTAGCATCCAGCTTCAACACATTGCTCAGCAAGATGCGTTCCTAATGGGTTTTTTTATTCTACTGATCTTTGACAATCCATTAAGGTTTTACATATAGAAGGAAACTGTATCTTGTTGAAGAAAAACATTATAATCCATGCCTCCAATAACTTCCCTATAAACGATGAAGACATCTGGTATAAGGCAAAAATTGTATTTCATGTTATCTTAGGGTCTAATTTATAAGAGGAAGGAAAGTCACTGGTTGCTTTTTTCCATTTTTTTTTAAAAAGCCTATAAGAATAAAAGTATTCTGAAGCGGTTCATAAAGACAAAAGACACACGCTAATATCTCCTTGAGGGTACAGGCAGATTTAAGGGTGGGTTTTGTTTCCAGATGGCCAGAAAGCCATATGGTTCACATCTGCTGTTTGCATAGAACTGTACCACAGGCAGCACCAGAAGGCTAAAATGGTTTTGTTTACAGTTGCTTGTAAAAATGAGGAAAAAAAAGAAAAAAAGAGAAAATGGCAACACTGGCTGTCCATGACCGCTGCCTCCCTTTACTCCTGTTGCCACGGTCCCCTTTGCCTGGCCAAAAGCATCACTTCTTCGTTAAAAATAAAATTTGTCCCAACAGTATTCAAGATACAGAAAGAAGAGTGGAAAGTTTCATCCAATATAAAACACTACCGCTTGTTTAAATTTGCTATTCAGATACTGAATAGTGCATAGTATCTGAATATCAGAAACGTTACTGTGATATACAGAGTTCTGTACTAGTGATAACAAAGATAATGCCAGAATGTAAGACAGCTCAGAAGCAGGAAAAAAAAAAATTAAAAAAAAAAATCAATCTTTATTAGGCAATGTTCTTCTCAGCCAGCAGAAATTCAGGCACTCTTTCGAATAACCTTTGGCCATTGTCTCTGACCCTTATTTTACTTACAATAAAACACGCCTAATATAAAGCCCCCTTTCACATGCTCATCCTCTACCCCTGTCTCTGGTCTAGGAATGACATGTAGCCTTTCTACTGACTGGTTACAGAACTAATCATAACCATCAATAATGGTAAAAAATGGAAGAAGAGAGAAATACTCTGTATATACTCTGTAAACTGCAGACATTTAAAAAATATCTTAGTTCCCTGAAAGTTTATCATAAAAGTAAATATGGAGTACATGTGGTATATATAAAGAGCAGCTGATCTGGATGCAAGGTGGTTAGTATCAGTGCATGTTAACATTACGGCAGAAAGATACTGGAGCACGCCGTTACTGTGGTTAAGCTGCCTGCACTCAGACAATTAGGCTTATAGAACAACTTTAATGCCTTGAAGGGAGTGCAGCCCAACTCTCCCCAGGTATTAATGCTAGGTGACCTCTTGTTATTAATCAAGAGCAGTAGAAGGGAAAGGGCAAAGATAACAGAGAAAAAAAAAATCAACGGACAAAAAGGCAAGACAGGAAAAGGTGAAAACGTTAACCTTTTGAATATCCACAGGACTCACTACACAAGCACCAACAGAGCGAGCTTCCTGCAAGGGTAGAAAAAAAGATCAAGAGGCAGAAAGAAGACCAAGAGGCATCCATGACAGTTTCTCAGAGATTTTATCAGGAGAACATACTTTATGTGGTAATATAAGCAAACGAATGCTACACATTTCCGAATAGCAACTCTGGCATCTGAACAATGGAGAACGTGTACCTGGCCTTTCAAGCAGACCTTCTGTTATGTTTTTGGTCTGCATCCAAAAAGTGCAGATTACACACATAAAGAGAAGATGGTTTCAAGATAGTAGATGTATTTTTTCCTTGAGAGACTTAAAGGTCAGGACAGAATAGGATAAATGGAAGAGTTTAAAGCAGAGAGCAGACATTTGAGAACTCTCAACCTTATTCAGTACGGAAAAACTGAGCAATAGACATGTGATCCTCCGGTTTACTTCACTGATACACGACATACGACTTCTGTAGTCAAAACTGTGCTATCTTGTGTGTATTTATTGTCTTATGTAGGACTTTTTTTAAGAGAATCACAGCCTGTGAAAAAGAAAATTTGAAATAATTTTTTTATTTTCCTATGAAATTGTAGAGTTACGTGGCACCTGTATAGCAGGCTCTTCTTCTGGTTCCTGTATATTGAAGACAGTTGCAGCACTGTCTGCTCCCAGCAATCGACGAGCCATTTTCTCCTCGTATGTTAATCTCTAAACAAAAAATAAAAGTGGGATGAGGAGGAGGGAAAAGGAGAAAGAAAACTTCTTATTTCTCATTAAGAACTACAAGGCCGTTAGACAGTTAGCAATGCTGTAAGTAATGCTAACAAAAGAGAGCAGCAATGTATTTCTAACAGAAATTTTCTACCGCAGTTTGTAATGCATTTTTTTTGCATTACAAGTGACTCTTCTGGCTTAAGCAACCCTTGCCCTGACTCTGCCATTTGTTTCCACCCTCTTGCCAGGAACTTGGGCAGGAATGAGCAATAGGAACTGCTTAAATCAGCACGGTCATCAAAAAAGTGCATGTCAAATCATCCCAGATCTTACTCCTAGTTGTCCTGCTCAATTTTTACATTAGAACCACACGGCAGAAAACTCTGCCAAAATGCAAAGGAGATACTACACTACCTGATTATTTTGTCAAAAATACGACAGCTTTATAGAAAAATATATTCCTTAAGGGTTTTTATTTATATTTCTTCTTACTCTTTCAGAAGTTAAGGAGACAGCTTCTAAAAGACAATTTACACTCAGAAGGTAAAGCAAGTTAAAAGAAAACCTCATGCGTACAACTCAATTATTTCATTATTATTTTTCCTTCTACGTTCAAGAACGCATTTCAGGCACTTAGACACTTTCTTACAAATCAACATTGCAAAAAAATGCCAGTGAATGAAAGGCAAATGCGTTACATGGTGAAATGCCTCATTTAAACAGAAAAATGAAAAAAAGCATGGAAATTGTAAAATATTACATCTACTTCATGCTTCCATTTTAAAAAAAGCTTATTCAAATTGATTTTTAAAAGATGTCACAATTGAGGCTAAATCAGCAGGCTGAGACTCATGAAAACTAGGGATCAATCTTGGCTTGCTTACCAATGTCTAAACAAGTCATGAACTTTTCTTCACTTCAGTTTCTTCTGTGATTACTCCAAGTGCCCACAGCCATGATTACACAAACAGAATCACCCAAGACAAAAATCTGCAAGGCAAAAGCCTCAAGGCAAGAGCAAAACCAGAGTTTACTTGGTTCAAGCTCCCACATCATCTGATCACAGGGTTTGGTTTTTTTTTTTCCCCCTCGGGCCATGTGGGCTTTCTCAGGACATTCCATTCATTTGTCCAGGCCAAACACCTCTCTCACTTTCCAAAATAGGCATTGACAGTCATGCTCAGCCCACCTCCTATGAAAAAATGGGGACTTCTACCCTGTGAGTGATCCTGCTTAACTGCTACAGAAAACTGCCAAGCCCTGCGCAGTCAATGGAGAAAGGTAAGTACAGAAGCGCTGGTCACTCTGAACATTTTCCCTACTTCACTCCATTAACCTTATTAAGAACCAGAATCTGGCAGCTGTGGACTAGATAGTCTGACACAATAGGCTGTCTCGAACTACTACACCACAGTCCATGTCTCAGACACAGCAGCAGACTTAGCAAACTTCAGAGCATGGTCCTGAGAAACCCAAAGCATACTACCTTTCAGTGACACCAAGGTATCCCAAGGCATTCAGATGTTTTTGAAAACATTTCATCAACAAAACAGGGGTGACAGTCTACATTTTAAAAATTACTTTCCTCTTAAAAGAGATTCCTGCTTCAAAGACATTTAAATCAATGCCTTAATAACTGTAATCAAGTCTTAGGAGAGTTGCTTCTCACCAGCTCTGAGCAGGAAGAATTTGGTATTTTATCTTTTATGCATATCTTAAAATGCACAAAAATTAATGGAGAACTTTGCAGCTGTGCATTTAAATTGTTTGATATGCCCATTTTACCTCATTTCTTGACTCCTCAAGCAGGTCATTAACTCCTGATAAAGTCCGTACGTTAGTACTATAGGTTATTTTGTATTCTATTGGTCAAAAAAGTCCCACAGCTGCAGGACCTAATGATGCCTGATTCACAGAATCACAGAATGTTTGGGGTTGGAAGGGACCTCTGGGGACCATCTAGTCCAAACCTCCTGCTGAAGCAGGGTCACCTACAGCAGGCTGCACAGGACCTCATCCAGGTGGGTTTTGAACATCTCCAGAGAAGGAGATTCCACAACCTCCCTGGGCAGCCTGTTCCAGGGCTCCATCATCCTCAGAGTGAAGAAGTTCTTCCTCATGTTCAGATGAATGTTCTTATGCTTCAGCTTGTGCCCGCTGCCCCTTGTCCTGTCGCTGGGCACCACTGAAAAGAGTCTGGCCCCATCTTCTTGACATCCACCCTTGAGATATTTATAAGCATTTATAAGGTCCCCTCTCAGCCTTCTCTTCTTCAGGCTAAAGAAGTCCAGCTCCCTCAGTCTTTCCTTGTAGGAGAGATGCTCCAGTCCCCTCATCATCCTCGCAGCCCTCTGATAAGACTCTCTCCAGTAGTTCCTCGTCTTTCTTGAGCTGGGAAGCCCAGAACTCGACACAGTACTCCAGATGGGGCCTCACCAGGGCAGAGTAGAGAGGGAGGAGAACCTCCCTCAAGCTGCTGGCCACACTCCTCTTGATGCATCCCAGGATACCACTGGCCTTCTTGGAGTTAGAGTTAGGGTTGTTTCTCATGATGAGCTGCTTTGTCCCCCTCTGATGTCCACTTGCCACCTATTGTTTCCCTTTCATTGTCCAATATCTGGGCAAAAGGCAGAATGAGCCTGGACTGCTCAAGAGCTATACATGTGCTTACTGGCCAGCCACTCAGTGATGAACAGTCAAAAGCAAGTAGCCTCTGAGGCTGAAGAAGCCCTCAAGTTACAGACTGTGCAGGCTTCTTATGTGAATTCATCATCTTTGAGACCTCCATTGCTTTGTTAAGTCCAAGTAAAATTGTCAAACAGTAGAAGGAATGATAAGCCAAAATTCATGCTATCATTCCTTATGGAAATGCAACTTTGGAAATGCAAGTAAAAATAATAAATACAAAATATAAAAATAATCTACAGCAATTACTGTAGATGCAGCTTATCTGAGAAGCTACCCATGATGCCCACTCCCATTCCCCAGGGTAAATTATGTTTTTATACCGGTTGCCCGTTGTTCAAAAGGTCTTCCTTGAAGCGAAGTTTTCTTTCCAGATCCTGAATTACAGCATCTTTTGACCCTTGAATCTCTTCATCTGATGCTATCCTAGCAGTTCTGCCTGTTTTCTTGGGAAATCCTCTGCAAAACAGTACAGGAAAATTCATGAGGTCTCCTGAAATCATTGATGTTTAGGAATTTATATGGAATCACTGCTATTAGTAAAGAAAATGACACTGTGTCTTTGAAATTAGAGGTCTGGCATCTTACTTACTATGCTGTCCCTTCTAACTCACATCATATGTTAAACTAAATGGTTTGTTTAAGGAGAAAGTTGAAACTATGGTTTATTCATGCATTAGTTAAAATAGGTCTCAGGATTATATAGCGGGGACTGTAAACACCATACACTCGGAGAGGAAATTGATGAGCAATGGCAATAAAGCAAAGTAGAGAAACATGAAAGAGAAAGCATGACTAGATAAGTGGGGATGGAAGGTATATTATGTTGCTATGAAGTACCAGCTGGATTAAGATCAGAAAGATGTAAGACAAGGCAGTTAATTATTAATCTCCTTTATAATTTATTAACTGATTCCTTGTTACAGCTTTTCAATACACGAGGCATAACTTCATGTTTATTCTTCATATCTCTGTGAGCACATACCCAGAAGGCAACATGTAAATGTTGTTTCTGAAAGAACCACCACTCACAGAGTCTAGGTTACACTGGAAAAAAGAAAAATCATCCCTGCAAAGCAGTTTTCAGCAGCAGGGTTTCACAGTGGAACAGCAACCATTTAGCAGTTTGCATTCACAGCGCTAAGCTATTCCTCACACCAGCCTACAAATTATGATTGCACTTTCAGGATGTCTCGCTCCCCTTTTCAGGAATGGCACAGGAAATTTTTTTTCCAGCCTACACTAATATTTAACAATTTTCAGTAATGTTACGATGGCTCTATTGCTGGAAATGCCCAGCAATAGTAGTTTCAACTGGAGATCAGCTGTTCTTACACAGTTGTGAAGAAATCAACATTGCTATCGGTATTTGAAACTTGTGGCACACCTGGTTTCTCCAGTGAAGTCACACATTATCCTTTAAAACACCAATACTGACTCAATATTAGTTTTGTGGGTTTTTTTTTAACTTCATTGACTGAATAAGCCCATTACATGGGAATGACTTATGAAAAATATGGAACTGAATCAGTTAAATTGTCAAACTCATAGATGACACAGATAGAAAAAATCAGACCAGCATGTACGGGGTAAACATCTTTCCAATACACAACTTAATAATTTAATTACCAGCACCAAAATGTAAAAAAAAAATCATACAGAGATAACAAATTTTGTTGGTTATTGTTTAGTACCACGTTTCTATAACATGGTTAGAGAAAATGTGTTCTTCAGCAAGTGTTTTCAATAGTAATTTTTAGCATTAGTTAAAATGAAACTATACATACATACTGTCAAAAGCCAAAAAGGAATTAAATTAATAGATGGCGAAGACAATAATTAGAAACATTTCTGCCTAAATTCCTAAGACATTCCATATTCTGTCACTGCAAGTAAATTTAAAGTGGGAAAATTGTGAAGTTCTTGTAAAAAGAACTGCATTTTCACATTAAATCACAGCAGAAGAGCAGACATTTGCCTAAAGACACAAAGAGCCAGAGAACAACATCCCTCACCACAGAAATATTCAGCCGTTAGCTGGAGATCTCACTCACCAAGCAGAATAATTCCCTCAGCATTTGGCTGGGCATGTTCTCAGTCACAAGCAACAAACAAAGTCTCCTTCACTGTGTCTTGGGGAAGTCAGGAAAACTATCCCTTCTACAGGGCAGCAACAGAATGCTAAGAGTAAGGTGTAAGGTCTCTTCAAGAAAGATGAGCTTCAAGAAGTCAAGAAATTGGGGACAGTGAATGTAAAGGAAGATATGGAAGGAAAATGGACAGGAGAAGGTGGGAAGAGGGGATCAGATGGTAATGTCCCTCGGGAAGGCTGGACCTGCTGTTGGGAGGCTGGTGGAAAGGCGGCACAGTCTCTCTCCTCACAGTCTCTCCCTTCACCTTCCAGCCTCCTACCCCACCCAGCCCAGCACTGCCATGGAACCGAATTTTCTCACCTTTTGGATAAGGACACACACATTAAAAAAAAACAATCCAGCCAACTTCAAGGCAGCAAATTCCAAATTTGGCTTCACCTTGAAGAAACCTTTGTACCAGCTTTTAATGGAGACATACATCCTACCTTGAAAATTCCTAGTGATACACTAAGAAATACAGTTTTCCTTTCATCCTGACAAATCTCATACTTCAATGAGAAAAAGAGTCTTCGCAGGAAAAGGCCTGCTGATGCCTGGCAATCGATAGGGTGTAAAGGTAAAATGTACAGTTTACCAAGAAAGTCACAACAGTACATGAAAAAAGGGGGATGAGCCAAGTAGTCTGCAGTGGATTTCAAGTAACAAGTGAAAGCATTTTCTGAAACATTATCAGCTATTTCTGAAAACAAAAACCCCTAAGCAAACACACCCACTTTTAAAAGGGGAAGGAGTACCGAGAGAATTACAAGTCAGTAAGATCAATGTCCATACTAAACATAAGAAAAAAATATTACAGTCCATTGCAAAACAATGTATGATAATAAGGAAATGAAAAATTAATCCTATCAAGCCTCACTAATTTCTTTCTCTGTCACGTTGAAGGGTATACAGATAGGCAAAAAGAAGTAGCTTTGATACACTTCAGTTTATGGTTTCTGAGTAAGCCTTCAGGAGCTGCAGTAGCTTCCCCTGTAAATCGGAAACAGAATCCGGCTGAAATTTCTATTATATGGTTGCATAACTGTCCAAAAAAGCTATTCAGAGAGTAGCAATGATTTTGTTTCTATCAAATTGGAAGAATACAGACCAATGAGGTCTTTCAAAGGTCTGCGTATATTAAGTTCAGTACTTCACAGTCCAACCTTAACAACTGGAATAGTGAAATAAAAAAGCAGATTTTTCAAATTGGCTGATGACACTGAACTTGCAGAGCTTGCAGCTCATTTGCAGGTAACAACTGTCATTTACAATAATCTTCATCATTAGTCTAGAGATGCTCTAATGATGATGAAACTCAGGAAAAATGTTCAAAGCATGACAGCAATACAAATGGAAAATTAGCACTAACACATCAAGCATCTCTCAAGAACCTGAGAGATTAAAACTTGGACAAGAACACCATTATTTCAAAAGGAAAGAAATATAATTCTAGGACACATATGCATAAGACATGAAACTTCATTGCTTTCCTTTATTCCTTGCTGTTGGTCGCTGAATCCAGTTTTACCACTGCACTTTAAGATAAGTACAGCAAACTGGAAAGTTTCAGAACAAGAAAACTGTCACATGGTTTTAAAAGCATAGCTTTTGTGACAAGCTACATCACAAACACACACACACACAAATATCTTGTTTATGTAGTCTGGAAATGAGGAGAACGAAGATAGAGAGATGAATCAAATGTAAAACTTGAAAGAATAGCTGACATTCAAAGATTCTCCATGTCATGACAGGCGTCGCTTAATCAAAACCAATGTAGAACTCTCCTCTCTCCACCCTCCAACAGTGACAGTTAAACACTGGAACAAATCATGTAGGGAAGCTAAGGGATTTTATTCAAGAACAAGGTATGCATATGGCCTGGGGATCCCTGGTAGCTTTTAACAGGAGAGGCAGACTCCCTAACAACCTTCCAGATCTCTGGTTATATGCCAGCACATCCTGAGCTTCGCATGGTGGGTGTGGAAGTGTCATCCAAGACCCGGTCAAGGCAACTTGCCTGAAAAATAGATTCTCTTCTCTTCTCTTGCATTTACAAATGAGTCTTTAAGCAAGGAAATGGTTTAAAAATGTAACTATAAAAATGAGTGTCAGTCAAAATTTCTTCAAATGCCTTTAGACTCTCTCTCAGGACTATTTTAAACTGGGACTAAAAAAAGAAGAGGTGTACAAGGAAATGCAATTCTTCCTGCAGACGCTCTATTTCCACCCCCTCTTTATTTCTCTAGATATATACACTTTAAAATATGTACATAAATATATATATACACCCCCCCCCAAGTTAGCTCTTAAGACATACGTTCTTGAGATTAATTTCAGAATGGCTACAGGAGAATGGCAACAAATAGAAGGTCCTTGGTAAATCTGTTTCTGAAGCGCTGATCCACTCAGCTTGAAAGATGGATTACGTGTCAAGACAGCCTGGCAGCAAATTTTCTTCAGCTGCTTTTGCAAATATTTTTCACCATCCTTACATGCCCTTATCTGGATGTATAAAGTTCCTAAGATTAGTGTCCTCCTTAGTGACTCACCGGCTTTCTTTTCATCTTTTCTCAGGGGTAATACCAAGCAAATTCATTTGTGTATTTGTGCATTCATTCTTTGCCTGAGGCAATTTTCAGATTATATTGTGAGTATTAAAGTAGCAGGAGATAGCTGAAGAAGGCATATTTCAAGATATTTACATCATTAGTCTGGAGCACACAACCACCAGCACAAATGTGCAAAGAAACTATCAGCCTTTGAGAATCCGGCTGCAATTCACATCGATTTTAAGCACCTCTGAAACATGCATCACTTCAGTCACCGAGGGCCTGAGTACAGAGACAAAAGCACGCAAATCTGAACTCTTTTGGTCAGAAAGGGTGCAACAGAATTGCCAAAATTCAGTCATCTGAATTCACACAGAGATTTTTGCAACCTCTGCTTGGCTCCTCTTAGTTTTGAACATTTGCCCTAACATTTGTTTAGAAAGAAGGCCAAAGCAGCAGTACTACTTTTCATGTTTTAATTACACTGAGTGCACGCTGGATGTGATTCCCTCTTTTCCTATGTACCTTTTACAGTGTAAACAAGGGTAACAGGCTGGCTGCTGTTATCTTTCCAAGAACAAATTCCTATTTGCAGCCAACATGGCTCAGTTTCACAGAAATCCTAAATCAATTCTCTGGTACTGAGGTAATGAACGGTAACTTAATTTTTCCTTTAAAACTAAAGCCTTCCAAGTATACAGCTAATTCCTGCCCACTTCACACATTTTTCACTTACTGTAAGAATAAAATTACTACAAGAACTGTTACAGGTCACAAACTTTGAAGCTGCAGCTGCATAGTAAAATCAGTTTAGTCTGATCTTGTCATGCACGCCGTGGAGACCAGGAGTCAGCTCTGCTCAGTAATGTGATGTTACATGCATCTGAATCAAGGGAGTGCCTGAGGCAAAGGCCTGACTAAGGGTGATTTGCACTAAGTGAAACAAAGGTAACAAAAGTTCAATTATTTCTACCACCCAAGAAAAGGTTATGAAATTGTAGTTGAAAAAAATAAATCATGCCTCAGCATTGGATAGGATCAAGATTGATATGAATAATGTATATTTCTGAGCAAGTCTGATCCTTCCTAATGATTAAGATAACACAGAGAACAACTCACCTACAAACCGCATGCCTACCACCAAAAATTTATTTTTCTAAGGCTTATCTTTAAAAATGCATTTTTACTCATTAAAAGAATTACTACTTTGTCATTCTCCTGTTAAGTTCCTTCCCCACCTGAGCAAGTTACCCTCTGCCTCATGCTGCACTGGTTACCATAATACCTAAGTACCATTTGCTTTTCAAAACATGTTCACATATTTGGACATCAATTTTAAAAATACTACCTATTTTGTAACCAGTAACCTTATCTGCATTTCTGATTGTTACCAGCATTATGCTAGAACTGATGGTCAACAAGGAATCACTAAAGCACTGACCGCTCCTGAATGTAGAAAAGGCTGGCACAGTCCTCATAGTCCTGAAATCTCCAGAAGAACAGGTAACTGCCAGAAGCATATGAAGAAAAACCTACACTGGACTGAGAAAAGGTGACACATCCAAAATGAACGTTTACTCCAGTTGATGAAATGCTACCGGTTAAGGTCTCCGCAGCTATCAAGCACTGTCTTTCACATTCACAGACATTTCTGTGGCATTCAGATCTGCTTAAAATAAGGAAGTTATAAAATTAATTCCTCTGAAGAAAAAAAAGTTGCAGATCAAAAAAAGCTGCAAAGCAATGCTGCAGACAGTGTCTCTCTCTTTTCAACAGAGAGGCAGATGTACTAATTCTCTTAGTTAAGTTCACTTGTCATCTTACAACGTTCTTAAGCATCTGCAAACACCATTTAGAAAAAGAACTGGATAAAACCATCCTGAAAAGTAAGACTTCCAGATGCAATGATTGTCAGGATACATAGGTCAGTTACTTTGGCTGCTCTGTGTGCCTCTATGTTAAACCCTTGATCTCTACTTTTAAGCAACTTTAATTGATTGAATCTGGGGTACAACCTGGATTTCAAATTTCAAGTGGAACAAACATGCATTCATCATATATCAAAAAAGCTGATACGGATATGTATTTTATGACAATCATGTGCATGTACGTAATAACAAGGTATTATATTGTGCAAAAACAAAGCCCCCAGCATGAGCTGTTTCTCAGCACAATCAACAAGAAGTGATCTGATATCACGGATAAACCACTCGGGTGTTGGTCTAACAGCCACAAGTAGTATCCAAGCCATGGGAAGAGGTTCAACAAAATAAATCAAGAAACTTCTAACAAAAATGGTCTGACGGACAGGAGCAATAGCTTAAGAAAATTGGGAGTTGGGAATAAATGCAAACCCTAATATTTGCTAGAAATTTTCCAGCCACAGAAACACTTGTCTTAAGACATATTTTCCCAAGATCCAGTGATAACTCCAGGTATGACTGAACAGCTAGCATACAGAGATGAAGACAGCTCCCTCAGAAGCAAGAAAACACCGTAACCTTTCTCCTCAGTTTGATGTTGGAATTCTTAATCAAGGTACTTCCTCCTACTATTTTCACATCAATCACACTGTAGATAACCTCTATTTTTTACAGTTGTGACAGACATAACTTATAGAAATGGGAAAAGTAAATGTCCAGTCTACGTAGGACAGCAACACAGTTCATTCTAAAATGAAAGCTGGCATTTATACTGAGAGACTGTTGAAAGCTGTAAGATAAAAAGGTGGGGAAGTGTAGCTTTTCCTCAGAGTGGTCACCATCATTACTAACTCACTCAAGGAATATAAGGATTACTAAAATATTTGCCTCAGTGCTGTTTGAAGACAGAATTCAATGGACAAGTCACAGTACACAGCTGCAAGAACAGACCAGCAGCTCTGAATCCAAGGGGAATAAAAAGTGCAGATCTCTCTCTCTGATGTTGCTATTCTTACGATTCCCATAGAATCTCCTTTAAGATTTGGATTTAAGGTTCTATCGATCCTTGAAAATGCAATACAATTTATTATGTACAGTGATAAAAGCAGCTTATTTAATTACATTTTACAAGATAATTTGGACAATCTTGACTTCAAAACAATGTTTTCTTTTCCATTCTTTTCCAGAAAGTGGTAAATCTAGAGTCATGTTCTTTCATCAATTCTCTACAGTAAGATTTGTTTTTTGTTTGTGAATAAGGTAATAATACTGAAGATATCTACTTTAAGAAAAAGGCTACTTTAATGTCTACTGTAATTTTTGAAGCTGCTTTCAAAAGGATACATGTAAAGCTGACAATACATGGTTTTTGTACTTAGAAAGAGATTCCATTTCTCCATTGGTAAACTTACCAATGTATGTGATTACCTAGAATTTGTTAAGTATACTTATTTCTTTTCATACATATATAACTTGTTTTTTTCTATGAACAGTGAAGACCAGATTCTAGCTTCTACAGATTTAACCATGGACCAAACCCCCCTCAGTTCTAGGTTTCTATCACATTAACTCTGCTCCCTGCAAGTCTTTTGTAACCGAAAACTAACCTGAGTTCAACACATCCACCCACCCCAGAGTTTTCTTTAGGTAAAGAAAGAAAGAAAGCACTGAGATTTTTGAGAACAGTATCCAACAGTATTACTCCAGCCAAGGTTTACCTCAGAAATAACTGATGAGTGCTTAAAATTCCAGTAAGTACTTAATTAGCTACACAGTTCCACCAGCACTTCTCTTCTTGCTTAATAACATAATGCTCTGGCAAGACATGAATTTATCAAATCAGCCCCATTAATAAAAAAAAAAAGGTTACTCCCAAAGCTTGCTCAGCTAACACTGCCACAGTCACAGCTTGAAAATGCTCGTAACTTCAAAGTGGCTAGAGCTTACTGGAAGGATGAGATATATTTTATTCAACTGAAACATTTACCATACAATTGTGGCAAATAAATGCTTAAAATATTTAAAGGTGAATTAGTAGGTACTAATGACACAAAGCTGCTTGCCACATTTCAGATGTCCAAATAAAATGTAATGCATTCACAAGTGGCTGTTCCCATGATGCAGGCAAGGCTGTAAGACTACTTATTCTTAAAAAACAACAAAAAAAGCCACCTCAAACAAACAAGAAAATGCAGTGCAATGTTTCCAAATCTATCAACTGGAAAGAATATTCATTTGATCAAACTAGTTTAGATAATGCTGTCACTTCCGCAGAATCTCAGGGTCCAAAACCAAGGAAAATGTCAACCCTTCACTGAAACATTAGCGTGATATTTACTGCTCATGGGCTCACAGAATACAAGCATGGAAAAGCGAGTTAGAAATGTTTTGTCTGACCTCTTCTACAACAAGAGGCACAACACCTCTTTGGATTAATTTCTTTTTTAAGTAGAACAGAGATGATGCATACACTGGAAAGCTAACGCCTGAAGAAAGCTGATGGAGGGAAGGTGTGACTCCATGAGGAGAAATGAAGACTCTTGTTGGTTTGCATACAACCACTGTGTCTTCCATTTTACAGAAAACTTCACTGATGCTGTCTTTGACCATCTCCAAAGATAATTACCACCGCCTGCAATGTTTATTACTTTACCTTTATTCTATTCCTACCACAAAAGTAATCTGAAGAAAACAAGAATGATGCCTACTAAGTACTGATTCTGAGGAGCAGATCTGTAATTGTCCTAAAATTTAGTAATGAAAAACTCATTGAAATGTATGAAAAATTAAACAATTATTCAATAAATTCCACAATATATCGAAATGCGTAAATTACAAAACCAGTCTGCAGAATTTCTTACTCTGTCAAACACTGGTTTTTGGTAATTACAAGAGACTCTGAGAAGGCTAAATAATTATTGTTTTCTTTCAGATATTTGGCTATCAGTGTCACAGTACCCATGCCTGGGTGAGAAGAGAGTAAGCAACTATGGTAAAAGGACCATATAATCAAAATATGAACAGTGAATTACCAACCCTGAAATACACACACAAAAAAGAGAGGCAAGAGAAAAGAGCCATGAAAAAACTGAAAGCAGACTGGAAAACTCTTTCAAGAGCATTTTATCTGCTAGAGGCACTTAACATGAAAGTGTTGAAATATCTGAATGCAGTGACAGGTCCAAGTCTACTTCCACTGATGTTACAATATAATAATAAATCATAAAGTTATCATCTAAAGAGGAAATCCTACCACTTCAAACACTGTATTTGGAGTCACTAGTAAAAAATCTATCTCCTTTCCATGAAGGGTATTTCCAACGCTGCCTAGTTCACTTTCAGCAACCCACTATCATATTTTCAATATCATCACTATATGACTGACCAAGAAACAGAGACAAAAGCTACATGGCTTGACTAGCATTTTAGATGCTGAGCTAAAGCAAAATTTAGAATGCTCCAACCCATTCCCTGCACCCAGTCAGTACAGAAACACGGTCAGCAAACAGTATCACGCTTTTCCATCAGTGGATCCTGGAGACATATGGAGTGCATGGTGAGACTATAGGCTGAGGTTACAGAATACTCTGACCGGATCGAAAACTACAACATCTCAGAAAGGCAAATGTGTTGAAGAAAATATGATTTGTAAGGATGGAGCAAAAGGCAAGGGAAAAGAAGCAAAAAATGAAGGTGGGGGGAAAAAAGAACTGAGATTATAGCACCAAGCAGAAGAGACCAAAAGCAGTGGGGGGAAGGGAGGCAAGGGGAAGAATAGCTCAGGAGTGGTACAAGAATGATGGGAAACAGAATGATTTATTCAGCAAGACACACCAGATATTAGTAACCTACACAGTTAAATGGAAAAGGAGAGGCCAGGGAAAAATTGCCATCAATGATACATAACAATAGGTGGGGTTTTTTTTTCATCATGCAGCACATCTCTTACCATGTTTTAATGTTGTAATTCAGATGACAAATGCTTCTTGTGTATATATATAGATATACACACATATGTATATATACATATACATAAATTATACACATCATGTCCTGGGTTTGGCCAGGACAGGGTTAATTTTCACCAGAAGCCAGGAGGGGACACAGCCAGGCGGGCTGAACCAACCTGGCCAAACAGAACAGGGTATTCCATACCATGTGCTGCCATGCTGGGTTCTGGGTGGGGGAGCTGGCCGGGGGGGAAGTGGGGTCGGGGCTCAGGAGTGCGTGGGGCACCGAGCAGTGGGAGTTGCTCTGGGCATTTTGCAGTTTATTTTGTGTATTCTCCTTTTCAGTACTGTTGTTCTTACTGTTTGCTTTGTTTGCTGTTCTGTTAAACTGCCCTTATCCCGACCCACCAGTTTTTGCCTGTTTCTTTCCGTTCTCCTCCCCACCCCAGCGGGGGGAGGGGCGATAGAGTGACCGCGTGGCCCTTTGTTGCCAGCCACGGCCAAACTACAACATTAAATTTGTCACCCAATGTGGGGCACGAACCCACGACCCTGAGATTTAGAGTCTCACGCTCTACCACAACACACATACGTTCAGTCTGGTTAACACGAGCCAGGTCCCATCTGGACGCCATTTCCTGAGGGAACGCAGGCCACGCAGCCAAGCACCTCATGCTCAGCTCAGAGCCTGAGGCGGCTGCCTTGTCCCGGGGGGCACAGACACTCCATGCACGTGCACACCCAGCCTGGCTGCGGGGCTGGGGGAAGTGAGGGGCATGGGGAAGGGGGAGTTGTCTCTCTGTCTGAAGATCGAAGGGACTGAGAAACAACACAGCTAATACCTAAAGTGAGAACATGTGTGCATGAACATAGCATAACAGCGAAAGATGGACACAGCAGAGGCTCGAGCTGCTGCTGTCACCCTCACAGCACACAGAAAGCAACTTGGAAGAGAATCCAGTTCCTATCCAGAACTATATAGCTGTACGAGAGCCTTTCCTGGAAAACTGGGGTAATCGCACACTTTTATGGGCTGTGCTTACCCGTCAAACTGTCAGTAAATTAATCATGCAACTTTCAGCAGTCAGTATCAATAGAGAAACTCAGCCAGTGCAAAGGACACAGTAAGACAGAAAATCACAATTATTATGAGTGCAAGGGCAAACTGTACTATTTATCCATTTTTGTCCTAAATCTCCTTTATGGCCAGACTCCATAATGAGCCATATGACAGAAATGAAGATAAACAAATGCCTTTTAAAGCATATACACGATTTATTAATTTGATAATTTCCACTTTCTTCCTTCTCTTCCTTTTCATATCTTGGACTGACATAACAGAAGTTCCCACCACAGCAGTATGTAGCTGAGCAAGTCACCTAGATACCGCAGATATGTTTAGACAAAACTTCTAGACAAAGTTATAAATGAGCCTTGGATACAGCTATTCTCATTTTTGTTCTTCAGCATGTCTCTTTGTTCTCTAAGGATGGAATGAGAGTCTAGTGCCAGTGGAAAGACAAACTGATCTATGATGGGAGCTGACATGCTCCAAAATACTATTTTGGCCTTTAGAGAAGACAAAAGGGGAAAATAAGTATGTGGAGTTGTTAGGGGGAGGGATTCTGTTTGTTTTTACGCACTGCTTTTCTAAATCCCCTCCTAAACCCTCTTCCAAACTTCCTCAGAACAAAAACTCTAGCCAAAATTCAATATATCATTATGACCTCTTTGTTGTCACACGTATACTTTAATACCTTATATTTTGAGTATCACAAAGCTATAGTGACTTCTAACATTGCTCTCTTTACTTGATATTTCTCTACCTGCAGACGTAATAGGAACATGGACTGCAAATGTCACTAAATATGTGACTTTAAAAGAACTGGGTCACGAGAAGGGTTTTCTTGGATCTCTTTCCACCACCCTGGGCATGCAGAGCCTTTTGCTGCTGCTTTCATATTTTCATCAACTCCTATTTAAATCTTTATCTTCTCCTCTTTTCTGTTCCTACTGTAGGACTCTTTCAGAATCTCATTTCTGTGAAGGTTAGAAAACTATATCTCATCTCTATCACAGAGGCATTTGCAAATACTTCATATATCTCTCCCCCTCTGGTAGCAAGTGACAGCAAAAGATCCTAGAACAGCATAAGCTGAAGCAAGTGCAATAATCTTCCGTACTATCTTCAGTACAGTCAAACTCAAGGAGCTCATTAGGTGATACTTACGGAGGTGTCACTCCTTTCGGGAGGCCTAATGCGTTGACAGAAATGGGTGGCGGCTGGGATGGCAGCATGGAGCTGAGAAAAGCTGCTGGAGACTGGCCGGAATTAGGAAATCTGGGAGTTGGAGACAGGCTGTGGGAAGGTGAAGAAAGCGAAGGGAGAGGAGGAGGTGGGGGAGGTGGAAGTGGAAAGGAATCACACACCGGATATGTTGAGGTTGGACTAAAGACAGGTGGAGGCGGGGGAGGAGGGGATGGAGAAGAAGGAGACCAGGCGTACTCCCCTTCTGGAGCAAACTGCTGAGAGAAAGGGGGAACAGGCACTCTCCCAAACTGTTTCTGAGAAGCAGTTGGAGACATAGGAGAAGGCAGGCTGGATGTAGATGATCCTGAAGATGGAGTCACATAACCTGAAGCAGGGCTGATGTTCTGAGCAGCGATGAACTGCTTAGGCCGAGCATAGTTGAAGGAGCTGGAAGACTGCATGGTTGGGGAAGTATGAGAATTAAGAATACTCATTGGCACAGGAGAGGTGACAGACTGGCTGGACTCAAGCTCCTGGAAGGAGGGGGGAGGAGGAAAGGAAGGAGAAGGGGGATGGTGCTGCTGATGATCAGGTTGCTGTTGGTGACGATACCACTGGCCGCTTTCTTGCTCCAGACGAATTTGGTTCTGCAGCTGCTGTATTTTTATAGGGTCCCTGCAGGAAGGAAAAATAGACAAAAAGATGATCAGACGTGCAGTGCTGGTTGGCGATGAGGTAAAAGTTCCACTGATCTACGGTCTAAGAAAGTCAGAAGGCAGGGAAAGTCCAAAGCATTTGCATATCTTGAATAGCCCTATTTCTTCAGAGTTAAAACATTGCTACAGGAGTCTGTTTTCTGAGCTCAAGAAGGGAGAAAAAAAGTATATGCATAATAGAAGTTAACAGAATCTTCAACTCTTCGGAAAAGTAAATTATAAGACAATTTCAAAGCGCTTAGGATATTTTAAAGGAGCAATCCAGATATACAAGTAACAGTAAAAATGTAAGTTCTTAACAAGGTTTCTTTTCATTTCTTGCCTATTTCATTCAATTGTCCTGTTTCAATAATAAGCCTCAGATATTTACCCAGTGACAACTTCTGCCTTGATTTGTGCTGTAGCCTCTGTGGGCCGATCAGAGGGACCTAATTACTGCTGTACTTGTAACAAGGTACTTGGAGACAAGGGACCAACTTATGTGTTATAACCATCCATGTATGTGTAGATAAGCAAAGACTTCCAAGAAACATTTGTAACCTAAGGAAATGGTGAGCTGAGCTTCCACGTGTCTTTAGTCCCACCTGTTTTTCCAGGCTTTATTCTTAACTGTAGGCCCTGAGACATATCTTAGATACTGAATACAGTTCTGAGGAATTACTAATTGCAGTACTGGAAATGAGAATTTCTTTTAGAAATGAAGACATTCGCTAGCAGAACAATAAAGACTAAAAAACTAATATGCAGGAAAAGTCAAAATTGTTAATTAAGTTTTTTTTTTAAAAAAAAAAAAGCAAAACTTTTAGCAGTGAAGCAAACCAGACCATGCACTGGCTTTTTTTTGTCCACAATATGGTTGTTTGAATCACACTGAGATAAAAATTAACTGTGTGGTCTATCATCTTAAAATACATCAGACTGACTTGCTTAAGAATTGTTGTGTTCCAGCTGGAAATCATAACTTTATCTCAATACTCCAGATGTCCACAAAGTTTCAGCATATGAACATATACCTTTTCTGTATATTTAATATATAAATACTTCATTATATACAAGTGTGTCATTGTTTATATATAATTCACGTCATTTAAGCAGAAATTTTAGAAGCTGTCTGCTTAATGCATGGCATATGAGTGCATGATTTTGGCACAACAATATACTTCTGTTGGTAGCAACAAAATTAGAAATGGTAATATTATCATATTTTCCACTCTAAGATTAATTTTGATATTCCAACCATCCACATTTCCCAGCAAATGTTTTCTGACAATAATTCTGCTTATGATCTCAGGCCAAAAGAGATTGTTTAGATAAAAAAAAAGGGGAGCAAGCTTGTTTAGGACAGAAAAACTGAAAAATCAGTTATGTACATTGAACAGTTTGCTTTTTCTTTTTTTGTCATAAAGATGGTTCCATTCTAGCAACATCAGTCATCTCACCAACAATACACACTTCAGTATTTAAAAGGAGACTGCATTTTCCTTTTTAATTAAATCAGCAACAGGAACACTGAAATGCTGCAGTTCACTTGCAGATTTTATAATTAATTTTTTAATGTTGACAATAGAGACTCTAAATCCCTATCAGTTCAACTTTTCACTCCACAGGACATGGGCTGAACCTTATTCTTCGATTTTTGCTAGATTACATAAAAGTCTGCTTTCCCTAAATGGGCTAAAGCAACACAATTTTAGTTCCCATCATTTGAATTTCTTGGCTGATGAAGAAATACTTCAGGTCACCTCTAACTGGAAAGACAAAATCCTGCAAGATTACTGCTTTCAGCTTATTCTGTATCTTTAGTCTGACTATTTGCAGACTTACTGTCCAACACATCTAAAATTATTTACAACTCATGCTTATTTTATTTTCCTTCATAAGCACCCCCAATAGTATTTTTATTTATTACAGGGAGGCTAGGGTTAAAAAAAAAGTGGGGGAACTTCAGTATTGTAAATGGTGTGTTGAATATAGAAGAAACTTAGGTGTCTCCAACACTCCTGTGTTTACCCAACATGTGCTGTCAGAGTGTCTTGTCTTGGGACTTTTTATTTTCATTGCCAAGTCACACGGCGACGTGCCCAGCCAGCAGCATAGCACAAATGACCATCTATGGCCCTGACAACGGTAAGCATACTACTACAGCGCCTGCCACTGAACTGCTGCTGCACCAAGCCAGGCAGAAGGGAAGACCAGATTCAGGAGATCTCTACAAAAGGTTGGCAGGCAAATGCAAGGTTGCTCTGCTCTCAAACTAAGCTTGACTTGAGGCCACAGGAATATACATGCCTGAAAGTCAGGGTTCATTAGCTCACAACAGCACTAATTCCATTTGCAAAGCTTTTGATCAGCTTAGGGTCTAGACAAAGCAACTGCATGTCTGCTTGAAAAATAACATACAGACATAATCATTATCACATCAGTCCACGTAGCAAAAAACCATAAAGACCTTCTCAGAGCAAATTTTCATTCCAGTGGTAGAAATGCACAATCCTTGTCTGCAAAGGAATGTTCTCCACTTCAGAGCTATTCTTTTAACAGCAGATACTGCCCTATACTTTTTAATTTCTTGAGCAGGTGTATCCTAGGGATGCGTCATTATGAAGAAGAAACAAAAAGAACAGTCAATTCACAAATGTTCCTTTGCAATGACAGTGACAGTGGTGGAAGCTCCACATAGGTAGGTCCCTGAAAGGTAACACTGCTGTGCTACAGATACAGAGCACCCAGCAGTCAAAACTATTCAAGAAAATGTCAGCTGTGTTGCCCTCATCAGTAGGAAAACAAAGAAGGGAACTAAAAAGAGTTCAGGTTTTAGATGAGATTACAGGAAAAATTAGTTTAATTGTAATTACATCCTCTTTCCAATTAGCTGAAATACATTTTGTAATCCCAGTGTTCGAAAGGGCACACATGCTTTCAGGGAACGCATCAAGCTCGTTTAAACAATAGAAAATGAAGACTTATTTTCTCCTGTACAATTTTTGGTTTTGCCAAATAATTAAATGTAACAATGTAAGAATGAACATTTTAAAGTAATTTTTTAGTAAAATTCAGTCAGTAAATGGCAAAAGAAATTAAAAAAATCATAACTAGGGTAAAGCTAATATTGAGAAATTTCATCAACTCTTCCGTCTGAACATGAGGAAGAACTTCTTCCCTCTGAGGGTGACGGAGCACTGGAACAGGCTGCCCAGGGAGGTGGTGGAATCTCCTTCTCTGGAGATATTCAAGACCCGCCTGGACAAGGTCCTGTGCAGCCTGCTGTAGGTGACCCTGCTTCGACAGGGGGGTTGGACTAGATGACCCACAGAGGTCCCTTCCAACCCCTACTATTCTGTGATTCTGT
>Ga0065711_1027385_pt1 | contig 50146 bp, 31 predicted proteins | sample Hoacrofraction12_FD_59098 | JGI IMG/M metagenome (GOLD analysis project Ga0065711, IMG submission 59098) | Hoatzin crop microbial communities from Cojedes, Venezuela - Epithelial fraction 12 v2 (version 2) | ecosystem: Host-associated > Birds > Digestive system > Esophagus > Crop | place... | reverse complement strand
CCGTCTGAACATGAGGAAGAACTTCTTCCCTCTGAGGGTGACGGAGCACTGGAACAGGCTGCCCAGGGAGGTTGTGGAGTCTCCTTCTCTGGAGATATTCAAGACCCGCCTGGACGCGATCCTTTGCAGCTTGCTGTAGGTGACCCTGCTTCGGCAGGAGGGTTGGACTAGATGACCCACAGAGGTCCCTTCCAACCCCTACTATTCTGTGATTCAGTGATTCTGTGATTCTGTGATCAGTCACATACCTATTTAGGGCATTCCACTCTGCAGGCACAGTGGTGACACATAGACATAAGCCAGGACAACTTTAAGTTAGCCAGCAGGAGAGCACTGGTAACACATGGTCCTAAGGTTATTTTACCTGTTTCTCCCTTTGCCCTTGAAAGTATCTGTTAAGTACGGAGTCAGTAGAATGTAACACAGTAAAGATATCCAACTCAAGCTGCATTATACACATCTTGACAACATCCTTTCATCTCTGAGTTGTTATTATGACCCCATTCTCGCACGCAGATAGTGACACTGACTACAGTCACCTATTTCAGTAATTCCCCTCTTAAAGTAATGGTTAAAAATAGTAGATCTGGGTATTTTTCCCCCTCAGAAAAGCCCTTCTGAATATTATTGACATGGCAAAACAAATCTTCCAAAATCATCCACTTAACAACTTTGTTTAGCTCACAACATTCTCTTTCAAACGGTAAATTTATGTATTTTTAATAATGCTAATATGACTATAAAATATTCTTCAAATATAGGCCTGACTGTGTTTTGAGATGGAGAAAATGTAAATTTAAAATCTCTCACCACTCTCAATGTCAGTGGCTCTGCTGAGAGGTTACATACGACTCATAACACCTGCCACAGCAGGACAGAATTCTCATCATTAATCAGTTACTAATGTGCATGCAGGGAGGATAAAATTCCCTTCTGCTTTCATTTGTTATTTACCTTGTTCATTTTAGGTTACAAACCCGTACGGGTAAGACTGTTCATGTATTATAGTGGAGTAGGATTCTTCCTGGGACAAAAGGCCTTGCAGAGGGACCTAGACAGATAGGAGCATTGGGCAGTCATCAGTGGCATGAAATTTAACAAGAACAAATGCTGGATTGTGCAGCTAAGGTGGAGTAATGCTGGGACAAGTATAGAAAGGGAGAAGAGTGTCTGGAGAGCAGCCCTGCAGGAAGGGACCCGGGGGTGCTGGCTGGCAGCGAGCTCGATGTGAGCCAGCCATGTGCCCTGGCAGCCCGGAGGGCAAACCGCATCCCGGGGTGCATCAAACACAGCACAACCAGCCAGTCCAGAGAGGGAGTTGTTCCACTGTATTCTGCGGCCTCACCTTGAATACTGTGTGTGGTTCTTGGACCCACCGTTTAAGAAGGATGTGAAGGTCCCTGAATGTGTCCAGAGGAAGGTAACAAAGCTGGTGACAGGGCTGGAAGGCATGGCCTGTGAGGAGCAGCTAAGGAATTTCAGCTTGTCTAATTTGAGAAAAAGAGGCTGAGGGGCCACATCATTGCTCTCTACATCTGCCTGAGGAGGCAAAGTGGAGAGGGAGGTGCTGATCTTCTCCCTGGTATCCTTGGATAAGACACATGGGAATGGTTCAAAGCTGCACCAGAGGTGGTTCACACTGGACATGAGGAAGCATACATTTACCAAGAGGGTGGTCAAACCCTGGATCAGGCTTCCTAGAGAGGTGGTCGACGCCCCGGGCCTGTCAGTCTTTAAGTGGAGTTTGGACAATGCCCTTGGTAACATACTTTAACTTTTGTTCAGTCCTGAAGTAGTCAGGCAGCTGGGCTAGGTGATCATTGTAGGTCCCTTCCAACAGAACAGTTCCGTTCCATTCCATTCCATTCTGTTCTGTTCTTTCTTAATTTTACCTGCCCAAAATATAAGCATCTATTCTAAACTCACCGTCTTCAGCTCATCCTAAGGTTCAGTCTCAAGACAGGTAGAGGGAATCAACCTCTGGAGATTGCTGTGTCTCTCCATTGGCTTATGTGGTTGAATGAAGATGTCTACACCTACACCTATAGCCTTAAACTAAATGGCAGACATTTGGAGAGGAGAATATTGTTGTTGGTAACCAGATTGGCTGAAGCTTCTAGGTTCCTCTGTAATAATAAGAGTTACTGTAATTTCTAATTTAGGATCATGCTATTATATATGGCAATTCAGCTTCTGTAAGGTTGGGATTTTTCTAAAATCTCTTATGTTTATCTTGAGTTTTTCTTAAAATTTTGTCTACTTATTTATCTCTCTAATCTATCCAAATCTTTTTGCTCTGTCTCTCTTGGTATGTCTATGTTCTTAAAGTAATCTGAATGATTCCTCATAAACAGAACTGCCTTGCACAGTAATTACCATTACTTTGTAACCTTTGCCAGCTGTGCACCTCAGCCTCAACAGGTAATTAGATCAAAGTAGCTCAGCAAACTTTCACGTTTATATCTATTTTACAACTATTACTTTTTTTTGACAGGAGAAATCCAGCAACTATTACTTGTAGTTTCCTTTCTCAAATTTGACATGAAAATACAGAAACTGTTACAGAACTTTGAAAGAGGAAATTCAGCTGTGTCTTAGTTCAGCTGCTCCATGGAATTCAAACCTGTGGAGTTAAGTTAGCTCAGACATCTGTCTGATTACATTGAGAAAAGGTTGTTGCGTATATTTTTAATAGCAAACATTTATAGTTTCTTCCTATTCTGTTCTTGTGTTTATGTAATACGTTACTTAAATTCATTACAGAAGTTGTAGTCATTAATCTGTAGATAATGTAAACTAGGAAGAAATGTCTAAGTCCCTCTGCAGTGAACTGGTCTTTTCAGACGAAATTGTCAACAAAATTAAGGGGGTTGGAAGGTTCGGTTTTTGGGTTTCTTCTGGTTTGAGGAGGGGGGGTTATTGTTGTTGTTGTTGTTTGGGAGTTTTTTGCCTGTGTTTTCATTTCATAGCAATTCATGTTTTGAATGTGTGCTCTCAGACCCCAGTAGAGTGTCTTTGCCACTGTCGTTTTATCTGTTCTGATCTTTCTCTGCCTTGTATTCCTCCCTAACAATTTCAGATGATATGTCCAAAAAGACATGTGAGGAACATGAGGAATACTAGCAATTTCTGTGACACAGAAGAATCATTTCCACCTGGCTCTCACTCAGCTTTGGCCCTACAAATCAAATGCGTGGATTACACAAGATATCTGCCCAGTTGTAATCCACTGCAGGATCAGACTGACAATACAGACTTGAAAGGACTGCCTGAGACCTGGCAGTCGGTAAAAGAACTCAAATACTTTCCACAGAAGATAGCTGAAATATATTGTGCTTGATAAAATCGGAGAGCTGTCCATTCATTTAGACATTTAATAGAACAGAAAATGAGGCACATGTAATTTTTTATTACAGGACCAGAAGCAAAACATTGATGATTACCTACTCTAGGAAATTAAAGAGGTTTTAAGAAGTAATTTTATTATTTTGGCACCTTCTGTGGCTAGCTTTATATTAGAATATGAAACATTATGTACTATAAATGTCAAATTCCCTAAGACATCAGTTTAGTAAATGCAGAACTCAGATTTGTTGAAGCAAATTAAATCAAAGTAATCTAAAAATGCCCATGGAAAAGAGCCTGAGGTCTGACGTACTTCTCTGAAAATATGCAAAAAATATTTTTTGTTGCCTTGTGGGTGCATTTCCAAAGTCTATTTATTTGTTGTTGTATATAATGCAGAATGCAGATTTTTCAAACTCCATGAGAGAAAGGAGCAAATCAGGCGTTCTTACTTACATCTTGCATTGCATAGCACCTAGAAATCAAGTCACACTCCAAAATGTCGTGGAGTTACTGCTGTATGAAGAGAGAAGAAAAAGACAGCCTGTGACACAAGAATGACAATGAAACAAAAGAATGTAGATTGTAAGCTTCCAGACAGTTGAAGGTAAGTAAGTAAATAAGAGATTATAGCACTCAGTAGAGACAGAGATTTCAACATACCAAGCATAACCTGTCACATCAGAGAATAAATAGCCAAAAGTTTTGGGCTTCTTGCACAGAAATCTGTCTTTAAAACAGACATCAAAGCGTTGTTACGGTGCTAACCTGCATGCTAAAGTGTTTATTGTCATTAGCAGGTCAAGATTGTGTCATCCTTATTTATAGCAACCACATTTACAGAACAGTCCCACTGAGTTTATTACCGTGTCTAACAAAAGCGAATCAGAAAAGTCCACCTGAAGTGAAATGAATAGTTTGTTTTCAGCAATAGGGCCTGAGCAGTAAAAACTGGTTTAGTGTTAACAGGCCTGGAAATTTACAGAATAAGGATGCAGTTGTTTGAAAAATCCTGTTAAGGATCACACGATACTGAGTAAGAAAGGAATCCATTTCAGTGAGAGTCAGTCCTATACAACGCCTTTGTTCGACACAGAGATGTGAAATACAGGACTGCTAATCAGGGCATAATGATACTAAAAAAGGGTGCATGAGAAGAAAATGGTAATGGATTGTATTTTAGAAAATCTTACCTGGGAGAAGAGTGAAGAGGCGTAAGTTGCATTTGCAGGACAGAAAAAAAAGAAGTGGAAGAAAAAAGGCAAATTAAAACACGTCTGCTGAAAATAGAAGATACTCAGAAGAAGAGATACATAACAGCTCCGTGTTAGATGAAAATCAAGAATAAAGATTATGATAAGCTACACAATACAGATGACAGTTCAGAAAGTGTCGAGGTCAGTTGGCGAGGTCATTAAGAAATGGATGAACAAAATAATCATGTACCTATTAAATTAGAAGTCAACAAATAATGCAATCAGTTGTTAGGACAAAAAAAAAACAAAAGGTGAGGAGAAATCTAAAGAGTTTGGAAGTCACTAGCCAGAGTCTTCAGGGCTCCCCATGTCATCATGCTTAGGACCGAGGCATGAAGAACACTTGAACTATGTCTTCACAGCCGAGAGACTGCCTCCACCCTGAAGCTTACCTCTTCTGGTTTCTGGTCTTAGGTCATCATAATCTACTATTTGTGGGATTTTGAACCAGAAGAGGAATTTGAGAGTGGGGCCCTAATGGTAAATGGTAGATATAGTGGTTGCTTATGTCTCCTTTCTAAATACTATTAATGAGACATTAGCAGCCACTCCTTCCTGAATAATATGGGAAAAATATTTTGGTAAAAGATCATCTTTACTCAGGTAGCTAAATATTACTAGTGGGAAGAACAAGATCAAGGCAGAAATGGAGTAGTGTGCCCTTCAGCCAAAAGATCAACTACATCCTGGCTTGTCTTGGCAAGAAAGCAACCAGCTGTTTGAGTCAAGTGATTATTCCCCTCCCCTCAGCACTGTGGCCCTAAATCTGGAGGGCTGTGCCCAGCTTGTGCCACTCCACTACAAGAAAGACTTTGACATGCTGTGTGAGTTCAGTGATAGTCACCAGGACAATCAGATGACAGAAGCATGTGGGATATGATGAGAGGCTGAAAGAGCTGGGTCTGTTCAGCCTAGAGAAGAGGAGGGGCAGAGGAGACCATATTGCTATCTGCAGCTACCTCATGGGACAGTGTAGAAAAAATGGCTTCAGACTCTTCTCAGAGGTGCACAAAAGGGTGAGAGGCAATGGATACACACTCCAATATGGGAAACTCTATTAGATTTTAGGAAAAAAATTGTCAGCATGAGGGTAGTCCAAAATAAGAACAGGCCAACCTTGGGGATAATCAGAAGTCAACTGGACAAGGCCATGAACAAGATCCAAACAATTGTGAACTGCCCTGAGTGGAGATTTGGACAGAAAGGCTTCCAGAGACCACTTCCAGTCTAAATTCTGTGCAAGTGAAAGTTGGCTTTGCAGCTTTCAACCGGAAGTATTAAAGAAACTAGTCAGAATAACATTTTAAACACTAATGCCAATCTCTTGCAAATACATAGAAGGTAGAATTGAAAGAAGAAAACTTGTGGCATCTTTTGTTTAAAAACCACGTAATGGGATGGGAGGAGAACCTGAGATATCCAAGAAAATATGTGGGAGGGTACTGGAAAACATTTAAATGCAATGAGTCTGCAAACAGCTTGAAGCTATATAAGACAGACAACCTGGAGTTGTCAAAACCATATCCTGTAAATAAGTCTGTTTTCTTCCTTCGACCATGATAACTGCAACAGTGGACAAAGGCAAAAGCTGTAGATATAATGAATTTAGAACTTTGAAGAGTGCTGTGCAATAGTCTCATTAGAAAACTAAGAAATTTGATTTAGTAGTAGTTGTACATCTGAAAACTACACTCAAAGAATGCTTTTTAATTATTCATCACCAAACTATGAGTTCACTGAACATGGCATCCTACAGAGGTCTGTCTTTGTACCATTAGTGATTTCACTAATGATTTGCATCATGAAAGAGGTAGAGGGCTGTAAAATTTTCAGGGGCAGAGTGCAAGTAATGTAGAGAATGCAATCAAATTTCAAAATTATCTTAATAAGCTGAAGAACCCAGTTAGATGAAATTCAGTAAAGGCAAATTTAAGAAGAACAACAGTGATGCATCATTCACAAATGCAGATGAAGAATGCCCAGGGAGGTTATGGAGTCTCCTTCTCTGGAGATAATCAAGACGCACCTGGACAAGGTCCTGTGCAGCCTGCTGTGGGTGACCCTGATTCGGCAGGGAGGTTGGACTAGATGACCCACAGAGGTCCCTTCCAACCCCGAACATTCTGTGATTTTATGATTCTGTGAATGCACAAAAATGGAAAAAAAAAAGTTAAATTAATGACTAGGGAGCAGTATAGTACATTCAGAGGATTATACTGGATCACAAACTAAATGTAGTAGTATGATGTATTTTCACTATGAAATGACTTATTCTAGTTTATTTAACATTGGTGAGGCCTTGGATGAAGTAACAAAGTTTACAGAACAAATGTTAAGAATAATAGCAAGCTGGAAAGAATCCACAGGAAATAAGACAGAATGCTAAAAGAGCAGAAATTATGGTCTGCCTGCGAAGAAAGGTTAAAGCTTCTGGATTTCTTTAGTCTTTGAAAAGAGACCATTGAGTGCAGATATTATAAGCAGTATCCCAAGTAAAATGTCAGTAAAAAGAGGATGATAATCATTTTTTCTTTACTGACTATGCTGAAAAAACAAGGAGTTGTTAACTAATCTGCAGAAAACATAGCTTGGATATTAAGGAAAGATGTCAAAATTCTGCACGGCTGATACACAGAGACAGACTTTGTAGGAATTTTATGAGTCTTTCTTCCTTTGTGGTTTTAAAAATAAACTGGATCTCTCAGCATTTAACTATGAAAATTTGATCCTACCTCTATATTGAGGATAAACCAGACCAGCAGTGGTGCACTTAAAGCCTCAGACCTGGATAGAGCTTGTGACTTCAGTTCATACAGTTCACATCTACAGAGCAGCACATGTTAGATAGTGATAGGAAGCGTGTTTGTACAGAACCTACCAAGTGATCGTAGGAGTTTCGTTTGGCTGTCAGCAAAGGAAAAAGTTATTTACCCCCACCAAGATTTTTTTAATGTTCTATTTTTCTCTATTTCTAAATTCTGTAAGGTATGACTAGAGCTAAAAATAGATGGTCATTAAGTTTTTGTATATTCCAGTGAGTTTAAAGTTCAGTTTGGTGGAGTAAAACTCATGGAAGCAAGGAAATAATTTAGGAATGAATTACACAGATTACATGGTTAAGAAAAAAATTAAGAATATTTTCAATAGAGGAAAATTAGACCAGTAAGTAAAGTGACTCAAAATTAGTGCAGTAATTAATCTGATCAGTAGACAAGTCATTGAAGAATGGATTAAGAAAGCTGGCAGAAAATTATTTAAGTTATGAAATGAGTCAGATAGGAATTATTAATGAATCAATTAAGTAGTCAGTCCCGTGACTTGTGTAGGAAAAAATGAGGGTGATCTGGTTTGAACAGGATATATAGTTACCAAGATAGAAGGTTAAGATATGAAGTTATGAAAGGAAAACAGATTTATTAGTAGCAACATTAGCCATTGGAGCCACAGAGATGGAAATGTAGGAAGAACTGATTTTTTATTATACTGCCAAATTAAAATAAAAAACTAACAAACCTCCAATATCTAAGGAAGCCAAAATGTTTTGCCATTCTTAAAATTTCTGTTACTACACTACATAAAAGAATTCAGTTATTTTTTTTTTTTAAATAAAGCATTTTGTGTTTAAAAAGTGTTGCTTTCCTCTCTAGAAAGGACATTTATGAACAGAGATGAAAGCCAGAAGGAACTAATGGCTGTGCAGTGGTTAGAGCGCTCTCTTGTGGTATCAAATCTTTTCTATTGTTCAGGGTTTGTTTGGCTCCAGATCACAAAATAACACTCTACCTTCAGGATCCAGAATATTTATGCAGGGTCTTCATCAGTCGCACCTTCTGAAGCCATTCTAGTTTCTGTAGATTACACAAATATTTCTAGTGGCCAGAGTGATAATGTACAGACATTTCTATAGCCTGGTGCTTAAGACGCTTACTCTTAATGTAGAACACCCGGTCCTAGTTCCTCATCTAAAGTATTCTGCTTCTTGAGTGTAAAGGAGGTATTTTTCCAGTTTGGCAGAAGTTCTTCCTCTTTTGGGATATCATTTACGATGGATATCAAAGTAATTGATATCATTTGGGATATCAATTACAATCCAGATAGTCTGCAGATTGCTTCAGAGAACAATCCAGAGGAGGACTAGGTACTTAACTCTGCCTGCAGCTTCTAGTACTTCTCTTGCATGCATAAACTTGTCTTCTCTGAACTAAGTGTTAAGAAATCACATACAGCTGAGGTACATTTCCCTTGTTTGGACCCCTGTCCCCACTGGAGCCTAGTCATCTGGTACAGGTTGCAGAGCAATCTGGGAAAATGAGAGAGCTGCAAGAGTCAGGAGGCGTTGAAGCTGACTAATACAGCAAGAAAATTAAGACAGCCTGGAAACAATACAACTGTTGAAGTGCCACAAAAGTCCACATCCAGCCTGAGACTAGGTGATGAAATCAGATAGCTATGTTCAGCTATGACAGCTGATTTTCAGCTTTTACGAACACTCATATTCAGTGGACAGGGACTCAAACAGTAAGGAGACCAAGCATGTTGAAGAATGACATCTGTGACGTTTGGAAATCCTCTAGGACATATTGCAAAGTCTTAGCATTAGAAGTTTGGGGGTTTTTTTTGACTTTTCCACTGTATTGTGCTATTTATTTAAATTTAATGTTGATAAGAAGTTCCCAGAGCTGATAAGAGAACATCACTGGTTTAAGACAGGTGCATTTAGAATGTTTGCCTCAGACAGCAAAAGGTCTTATCAAAGACAACTTGTTTGGTATGGAAGAATTCTTGTTTCATTCAGTGTGTATATCTTTGCCAATAAGCATATGTCAATCACTTGTTGCTTGGACTGGGACAGTCTGGGACTTGTCTCAGCTTTTGCTCCAACCTTAGCAGCTCCTCAGGGACTGAGGTGGCACCTCTCCACCAGCTAGGCTGGGTTTCTGGAATTCATGCTGGATGTTCACAAAGCACTCAGTAAAAACTTTGTTCATGGACTGCATTTTGCCAATCTAAAATGGATTTTTTTTGCCAATTTAAAATGGATTTGATTTTTTAACATCAGAATAAAATATTATTGCATGGGTCCAGTACTGTTCTTACAGTGTTCAAGGCTTTTGAGTATACATTTTAAAGATGTACCTTGAAGACTTCTGCAAATCTACAGTTTCAAATTTAGTATTTGAATAAAACTGACATGAAAAGAATTCATTAAAATATTAAGCTTTGGTTCTGAATTTGTATTCAGTTCAGCTGTAAGACCATCTATAATAACTGGTATGCATAAGCAGCCTAACTGATTCAATACCGTATGGAAAATGCTCTGCTCTGCTGTAGGGACACTTCTTCAGATGTATTACAAAGTCATCAGTGGTAGATTTCTGCTCTTCACATAACAGAATAGTATGAAGAAAAGGTGCTCAGATATCACCATGGTGGCTGCAGAGTAGTGTCTGCTTAGATCCAAGTTGTACAAGTTCTTCTTTTCTGTTCATTTGTGAATTTGAAACTGTTCCAAAATTTCAACAGACCAGTCAGGAATGGAATTGACATTTGTCATGAAAAGAACCAGCAAGACGTTTTCTGTTAACTGTTGGTGATGATACCCTAAACTCTAGTGAGCAAACACATTCTGTGTTAATCGAAATTGCTGCCTCCTCCACTAAAGCCAAAAATTTTTGCTCTTGCAGTTCTAGAGAGGAAGTTATTTTTTCAGCTTCTACTTGCTGTGTTTCAGTGTTGTCTTAAAGTTGACAAAACATTTACAACGCTCTGCAGTAAATACCTGTGAGTGGCTTGACAGCTACTTTTTTAATCCTACCTCAGATGCTCTGTTACTACTGAGATTTTTTTCTTCTTTCATTTTTACCCTCTTTTTTCTCAGAAAGTTTTACATAATTGTTCCAATTTTTCTCTGATTTGGAAATTTGATTATACAGACACAACACACAGATAACAGGTGTAGAAATTCATTTATATTTTTATACGATTACTTGCAATACAAATACATTGGTAGCCAGATCACCTTTCATGAATTATTCTTGTCAATCCCTGATGTACTTTATTTAGGAACACGCACGTAAACAAAAGCAGAGGGAAACAGTGGAAGGAGATGAGAAGCTACGGCTCTGTTTCTTTCAACTTCTGATTGTTTGTTCAGATCCTTTTACATAGCTGCTTGCCAGTTCCTAACCATTGTGCCTCAGATTTTGTCCTTTGATGAATCAGCCACACAGAAGTACATGAAGGGGTCACACAAAGCATGGTGCCTCAGTGCCTCAGACCATCTTAGATTCAAAGTTACCTTACATTTGGTTTAATAATTTACTTTAATTTGAGGTTGTTTTCCTCTCCTGGAAAAACAGTATAATTAAACTGGAAAAAATTTCGTTTATGCTATATATATACACACATATATGTATGTATATTTTACTATAGCCTGTCCAGTCAGGATTACAAGGAACAGATCTATTAAAAATATACACAAACAAAATACCATTTTATTGATAACATTCTGTAAATCAAATGTGATCAGTATTAATACTCCTGACATTTGTAAACTCAGCTTAAACACAAATCCTATGGATTTTTGTTTAATTAGGTCAACACTATACATTTTATTTCTGAAATGACACCTACTGCATTTATGGTTCTAAAAGGTTATGGAATTGATGAAAAACTTTACAAATTTAAATCTGCAATAGTACACCTGACTCATTTATTGCTTTGCTTTTTTTATGTAGTGTTATGTAACATGCAAAATTATAAATTTTAGAAATAGATTCCAACATTATTACCTTTCCATCTGTGATCAATTACTCCACTTTTTAAAGTGTGCACTATAATGAACAAAAATACCTGAATCATTTAGATGTCTGAAAAATTAGGAAAGTGTGCTAGCAGTAAAAATTGCTTTTCTATCTCTAACCTGATTTTTTTGTACCCATGCATTTAAAATCTAATAATCTAAACACCTGCACAGGTTTGTAGTATCATCAGGTAGAGCACAGGCATGCTTAGTTGCAGGAATCCTACAGGCTCCAAAAGTGATTAAAAAAAATTGAAGTGATTCTATTCATTTCAGTGGCCATTAGACTATGCTCACAGTGATTACTACAATATTTATCTTCCGTGGAATTAATGTACAAAGCAACAACAGAGTTATTGCTCAGAGCTTAATACATATAGTTAATTCCAATTTAACATATGCCATGCTTATTATTTATAAGCAGAATTATATCTGTTAAATCTGTTATTACAGGCAGGCCACAAGGATATTTTTTGTATATTTAAATATTAATATTGATATATGTTTGATACAGAAAAATTTGCTCTCATATTGTTAACATATTTGTTAAATTTCACCTTCAGTAAATTCTTTCAAATTTCATTAGAATGAGAAAAATATACCAATTCTTACATGGATATCAAGATATATTCCTTCACCAGTCTTATCTTTCACAAAAAGCAACCCACAGTAAAAAATTCTGTTTGTGTTCCCTGGTACATCAGTGGCAACTCAAACGGGAGCTTGGACTCTTGCTCCAAGGTGGTACTGCACCATTGCCCTGCATGTCGTAGACAGCCACATGAAAGTTGGTAAGCACTGCTTTCCAGGATGTGCAAAAAAAACCCTTCCAGATTAGAAAAATTCAGCCCAGATTGCTAAATAATTCTAGTTTGTCAGGTAAACAAGAGTATCACATACACACAGTGTAACATAAGATCAGCCTCAGTTGAATGGAAAACATCTTTGTCAACTGTGTGTTGAATGTCAGAAAGGTAGTTGTGTCTGTCAGCTTGCATGAAGTCTGAATTTGGAGTATCAGAAATCGTTATATTAAAAGAGCCTTTTTGTATCCTCCCAATGGTTTGCTGCCTTTCCTGTAATACCACCAGATAGCTGATAAGCAGGTTTGCTAAGTAAAACACAGTATCTGAAGTTAATCTTTTCAAGCATCTTTTTACAAAGAACTGTTGAAATGTTTCTCATCTCTTTTGGCAGGTAAATAATAACATTATAAAGGTATGGAGAAGCAGGGGTAGTATGCCTGTCACAAATGATATGAATTCATCTACCCCTATGATTAATATTTGATGTGAGCAATTTCAGACTACGTATTAGCTCTATTAATAATTAATACAATGTTATTGTAGATTATTAAGGCTATTTCTTTTAATGGGATTCTGAAATCACTTCTAACACCTCAGTATAAATTCTTTATGATACCTATCCATGCATGTGTTCCAGCAAGCCTGCTATGGAAATCTTTGTAATTACAATTCAATTAACCCTGCAATATCCACAAACAGAAGTTTCATTCCACCTGCTATATAAGAAACAGTTTCAGAAGAATGCTTTAGGCAGCTGAATATTGTTTCTTTTTTTCTTAGCTGGCAGCATTAACTTTATTTCATTAACTTTCATTTCTATTGCCTACCTTGCTGGATTTCTACTTAAGAGTAGTAAAATCCTGGCTAAAATTAGTAAGCAACCAAGAAAAAATTTTCATTTCAATAGGCAAGCCATTTAAAAATGTGAAAATGACAGCAAATATCAAACCATGAAGAAAATACCTATCACTTACTCTGTTGAAAAGATATCAGAAAAGTAAATTTAACCTGAAAACTTTGCTTTTATCTCAGCTTAGATTGGGAAACCAGCCATTTTTCTTACAGTTATGATAATTGCTATGGAAGATCATCTCTGTCGATAGGTAGTGATATAGTTTTATGTTAGTTTTAAGTAATTTTGTATTATTTGCCTGGTCAGGGAAGCCAGAATGTAAATTCTGCATGGGCATAAAAGAGTTAATAATTACAGCATTCTATTAACTCATCTGATTTCTGTATATGGGCGTTACGTCCTCATTCATTAAAATTTATTAGGTTATTGTGGTAAGCTGACACTGACTGGCAGCTAAGCCCCCAACAAGCTGCTTGTTCACTCCCCCCAGTAGGACAAAGGAGAGAATGGAAGGCAAAAGCAAGAAAACTCTTGGGCTGAGACAAAGACAGTTTAACAGGTGAAGGAAAACTGCACAAGCAAAACAAACCAAGGAATTAATTGACTACTTCCCATCTTTAGGCCAGATGCTTGGCCATCTCCAGGAAAGCAGAGCCTTAGCACCAATGAAATTTGCCTGGAAAATCAAAGACTGTGACCCCTGAATGTCACCGCTTCATCCTCTTTTCCCTGAACTTTTATTGCTGAGCACAACTTCATATGGTATGGAATATCCCTTTGGTCATTTGGCTTCAGCTGTCCTGGATGTGTCACCTCCCATCCTCTTGGCCACGCCTGGTACACTCGCTGTGGGAGCAGAGTGGGAAAAGAGAAAGCCTTGACACTCTGCAAGCACAACTCAGCAACAGCCACAACACTCATGTTAGCACTGTTTTACTCACAAATACAAAGCACAGACAGGCTGCTATGAAGAAAATTACCCTCTTTCCCAGCCAAACCCAGTATAGTTATACTTGAAAACTGAAGCACTAGCCTCATCTTTGTACTTTCCTAAAATTATGCACAACATTAGTTCAAAATTCCAAAAATATTTGTGCAGAATTTTGCATCTTTAACACAGTCTTGATCATCCTTTTTTGATCCAAGTTTATAGAAAACCTCCCCAACCAAGAGTGAGGCTCCAATCTGCTGTCCCAATGTAAATAAGTGACATTAAATTTTATTTAAATCTCAGTATGCTTGTACTGATCAAGAAGGAAATAAAAATGTTTCTTGGTAGGGATGAGGAACCAAATGATGTCCTGAACAGCATTAAGCTCCTTGAAAATTCCTCTCCTTTTGTACCCTCGGAGGTTTTTATAGACTCAGGGTTGTTGCCAATGATCTAACCCATCAGACCTAGCCCAAACTCAAAATCCAGTATCAGAAAAAGAACCAGAGGAATAAAAGAACAGTTTTTCAACCCAGATTTGGCAGAAGGTTTGCAGGAAATGGAAAGAAATAAATGAAGCAGGAAATATAAAGTACTGTTTTACTCATTCGTACTCTATCTAATGTTTCATAATTTCTTACTTTGGATTCTCAGTATTAATGGTAAGAGGAAACATGACACCCTTATGGAAGGTAGGTAACTGATGATTCAAAGGAATTAAATCTCTAAAACCCTAATTATACCTGAAGGTCCTGAAACTCACTCTGTTTACCAGTTAAAAATGTTGCAAAAATATCGGTGGTTTTATTAGTGAGTCTAATAACAGACCCAGCTTTTGAATGGTTTCCATCTTCGAAACAGCTTAAATCCATTCATACTTATTTTAACACTCCCATTCTAGAGTATAAGATTTTTGTAATTCATTCTTCATCATATAAATGAAATGTAGAATATGCGATCAGATGTCTAAGACATATACATGTTCAACTGACTGAAATACACTTATGAAGAGCTTTTACAGTTTTATCACAGAAAGCCTCAAAATGGTCTGACAATAGAAAAAAAAAAACATTGCCTGTTACACCAAGATCATATTTCTTTACCACAACTCACCAAAAAAAGTTTACTTTTATTTTTAAAGGGAAAGGTTAAAAATCTGGTAACCTGAAATATTACAGTAAGCATTGATTATGTATATCTCTGGATTTTATACTCATTTATCAACTAATATTTTCATTACCGAATTCAATATTTGTCAGCAAAACATTTTGATGAATGTTGTTCCAGAAATAGAAGAACATAACATACACTATAAATAAACTTGTACTGCAAATACTCAGGATAAATGCACAGCAAATAGGCAGATAATGTATTTTTTTCAGCCTGCACAGGTTATTTCCATAGAACATCACACATTTTTGTCTCACTTGAAAGGGTAACAAAACAAGACCTAACAGGAAAGGAGACCAACAAACCAACAAGAAAGGTATGGGCAGGGGACTTACAGTACACAATATATATATGTATTCACTACAAAAGGTTAATGAAGATTGTAAAAAGTAGTTGAAAATGTTACAAGTGCCCCAAGGCAGCTGTAATTTCTGCACTGAACATTTAGGTGGATTTTCAGGGGTCCATTAAATATATTCTGAGAAGTGCAGATGTTTTAGCAGCTTTGACTTCATTTGAGCAATTGGCAGTCTTAAACACACAGAATTTCTTCTTACATCTACTTGTACCACAAATGTCACTTTTCTTTTTGTATTTTCTTCAATAGTTAAAGAAGTTTCTCATATTAATCGCACATGACTATTTTCTATGCTAAGCTGGTTAAGACATTTTTATTTTCTGTTCTGAGTCAAAGGACTAATGAATACTTGGGAGAAAAAAAAAGAAGGAAGAATGGAAAAATTAATTGAGGAAACCTACAGATCTATGTGTATTTGTCTAGCATAATATCTGTTCTGGTACTCACAAATCGTATGCACATCATTAGTTCCAATTGACACAGACATCAGCACTGAGTGAATTAGAACTGGATCAAAAACTGTGAGTAGGAGATGGTAATGAATCCAGTCAAATGGAAAATGTTCCCGGCAGGTTTAGAGTTAAGTCATGTCTTACCTATTTAGTACTGATGGTCTGGAAAAGAATGAAAAGCATGTTAGTATTAGTTGAAAATGTCTTTAAAATATATTAAAAAAAAAAAATGCATTTGCTAGTGAAGGCATAATTAATGCATACAGTGAAATTTGACAAAATAGCAAATGAAAACTAGCATACTGAGTGGAAAATCACCTGAATTGATGATATCAAACTAGCACTCTGTCAAATAGCTGTATGGAAAGGTCCTAATGCGCTCTAAGAGCTCCATAATAGAATACAATCTGCAGGACACACAGCTGACATGGACTGTTCAAGAATATTATAGCTTGGCAGATCACAGAGTATAATTATTCAGTATGTACATATCCTTATCAAATAAGTTGGAAGGATATCAAAGACCAGTACAAGGGACCCCTATTTGATTAATTAATTAATCACTAGGCCAGCATTCTTTGGAGCCTTACAGCAGGGCAGGTGGCTATCTGAACACAAGGGTAGCATGTGTCCCTTATACTAATGTCAGTACTGACCTTAAGAATACCCTGAGCAAATCACTTAGCACCTCAGTTGGTTTAAATACATGTAGGACCAAAACTATGAAGGTCCTGTATCCAGGCAGATCTTCAAATTTCTGCCCAAAATCCAACAGATCAGCAGACAGCTCTAGAGAGAATACATCTGAGAAGAGTTTTCTTAATACACGACACTTGTTTAAAAGTCAGACAAATACAAATCAGCTCAGACATAAGCTCTGTTTCTGAAAAAAATAATAGGAACCTCTGAAAGGGCAACAATAAAAAAATACAATTTCAGTGAGGACACTTCAAGAAGAAGAAGAAGAAAGAAATCCATTCATCTTAGATGGCAGTAAGAGGGCTATGAATTTAAAGCAAGAAGAATGACAGAAAGTACTAAAATTAAAAGCAATTTCCCATTTTTCTTTCATAGACTGTGTCTGGAAGACAAACGTTGCAAATATATTAATGACTATGAAAGCTAAGTCCATGTGATCTTCTCCAGAGCACTGGTCCTTTTAATTCACATGCTGCAAAATTGCTAAAGATTTATTAAATATGGTCCTGATTAAACCACTGTAATAATATAAGCATTCCATCAAATTATTTTCAGCCTGTTTCTGTAAACTGAAAATAAACACAATTATATATATAGTAGAAAAAGAATAAATATGTTTTTGACAACTACATTTAGGTTATTAGACTCTGTTTTCATCCTCGACAAAGCTCCAAGACTGTTTTTCTTACGCAGCTTCTGATAATCTTCATATAAAGAAAAATTTTCCATGCCTCTGTTTATTAACGTGTGTTTTTAAATAAAAATATTTCTAATATGTGTACATGTTGCTTATCACAATTTAGAACATTGGTTTTTGCATTAGCAAATGCTTTTTCACACATAATTGTATTTAAACATCTTAGGAACACAATAGTCATACAAAATTCCTAGTACTTGTACAGTGGTTATTTAAGAGATTTAAAAGTCATAAGTCATACTGAGTGTTTTTATCACTTCCCCTTCCTTTAAAAGTGAAGGTGTCATATAGATGACATTTATCTTAAAAGTCAAAGGAGTCTACTCTCCTAGAGAATACACAAATTGGGCCTCTTCAGTAAAACCTTCTTTTTTTAATCTCACCAAAATGCTGCCTTGCCATAATCAAGGACCACATTTCGGATCAAGAGAGGAAGCTTACATCCATGACTGGTGAGTTCTTTAGTTACATGATCAGAAACACAGCAAGAGTGCCTTTTAACTATGATTGCCATGTGTTCAGTCAAGTATCTATTGTCTATCTATTGTCCAAATAAATCTGAAACTTTGCAAATGAGAGAAGTTCGGATGAGTAGCTTGCAACTTGTAACAAGATCTTTATTACTGTACAACAGTGCAGTAGAGATGCATTACACCTGAGACATACTGCAGCTATGTCAGGAACTAAAAAAATCAAGGTGAAAAACTAGGTGTTCTACGAAGCCAACTCACCCTACTTTTTGACTTATGCAGTCTGCTTCTGATGATTGAATTAAGTCTGCATTCACTACTGCCATCTGAAAACAGTGCTTTTGGTGCCTCCACTGTAGGCGTAATCTCAAGCCTCTACTCCAACTTTTTTCATCTCAATAAGGCGGTTTGCCTGAACAGTCGTGTATGAGGAGACAGCCCATTGTTAACCTCTACAGTAAGACCTGTCAGATAGAAGTGCACAGAACTGAAAAATTCTATCATCCTCTTCTCTTTATAATATTTTTATGGGTTCACTTTTAGGAGAAAAGGAAAAAATGCACACTTTTATCAGGTGCTAAGAAAGCCCTTCTCCTGGGGGGAGAAAAAAAATTTAAAAAGACAGATTCCAAATAATAGCAGTGGGCTTTTGTGATTAGCCTCCTCTTAGGAGGAAGAGGGGAGACAAGTGGTTGTTTTCAGCAATGATTACATATTAACACATATAAGACTCAGCTTAAGAGAGCTGCTTAGTATGGGATAACATTTTACTGTTTTCTGCCCAGTTCACAACTAAATCATATGACACTTTGCTGAGAGACACTTGAAGTACATCCCTTTGGGGCAATACCTTTGTATCATAAGTGAACTGTGTTCTTGCTGCGGAAAAAAAAATCATATACCTATATGTTGGGAATGGATCTCATTCTGCGGCTAGATACAATCAGTGATTAAACATCTATTTTCTTCAAGATTATTTCTTAATGGTGCTGTGCACAGATTGGATGGTCTTGCATTGTGCTGTAGGGTAATTATTTCAATCTGGTAAATTGAACAAATTTAATAGTTAATGATTAATACATTTTTTAGGTCTATATTTTTATTCATTCGTTGTAGTTCAACTCTCTAAAAATGAATTGAAGACTAATAATTGCATATAGTTTACCAGAATAATAAATACTGAACTTTCTGTCTCATTTTTCTTTTCAACATTCTTTATCAGGTACCTTGCCAAAATACACCTTTTTCGGTGATTTCATTAAAGTTACCTAAGCTTATTTCTGACAGCAAGTGTTCACGTTAGTGCGTAAGTTTTGAAATTTATAATTAAAATACAGACTTCACATATGTTGCTGGTGTGCAGCAAAATGCACAGTTATTGAAGAAGGAATACACTTTATTCTGCTGCTCTCACTATCCCACAAACACCCAAACTGTTGCATATTCCACAGAGCTACATTTTAGAACATCCTCTAACTAGAGACTAGCTCAGTCTAAAACTCTAGATTCAAACTCCTACAAAGATGGAGGAGTTTATTACTGTACCATCATATAAATTTGCTTTTCTACCAAAATTACTTCTGGTCAGTTTCATTAACCGTTAACCAGGGAAAGACTTTTATAGATGCCTTCAAAATAAATTTTGGTCAAAATCTAACATAACTAGAAAGAAATAATATAAACACAATTTGTTGGACACATTTGAAAGAAAGCTTTAGCCATGATTCATAGGGCATCTGGAAGTCAAAACCCCAGAAAAAAAAGTTTTTAGAGAAAGATCATATCTCAAAAATCATCTCCCTGTTCTAATTTTACCAAAATTTTATAATTTCAGTAGGCAGGAAATTGAACTAACAGAATCAACAGAAGTCACACAATTTTTCAATTAATATCATGTGTTGAACTCCAAAATGATTATATTTTAGTTATTAATAGAGGCATTTAGTCATATTTCATTAGGTATTTAGGTCGACTAGGCTTAGATGAGACCCTGACAAAAATCAGCTAAAAAGCTAAGATGCAAATGAAAACAGAATTTGATCAAGAGTTTAGTAAATATAAGCCACAAAATTTGACACAACTAAAACATAGGCTTGGTACTTTGTATAAAGTCTACTGTGTATGAAAATGAATCTCACAGTACAAAATAACAATAAATTATTTACAGGAATGATTAAGAAGCATTGCCTTGTTCCATTCTATATTTTATAAGCCTGTTTTGCAAGCAGGAGAAGGAAGGCAATTTTATTTTCAAAACTGAAATATTACACACATTAACCTTTGAAGAAAGCTAAACAATTGAGAATGTGATAATGGGGAAAAATCCACTATATTTCAAATTAATAACTAGCTACTTGTCCTGCATTTAGTGTATTGTTCTGTTTTCTGTCATCAGTAGTTTCATATGATTCACTATGTATTTTTAATGAATATATTTTGTCTTGTCTTTAATGTCCTAAACTCTGAAACACCTTTAGTGTGAAATCAGCATTTATCATTATCAATCTCTTTAAACTAAGAGTTGTCTTTCTGCTTGCCCAGAAAATAAGAGACTAATAATTCACTTGCCAATTCATCCCTCAAGGTAATATGTCTAATGTTGTCCAGCTTCTTTCAACAGCATCATAGATGGTGAGTGATAGCAGTCACTACCTTTTCTAGTTCAGGCAATTATCTTACCATCCACATGGAAAGGTTCATAATTGAAGATATGGAAAGTATTAAGGATTTTTTTGTTGTTGTTCGTTTGGTGATTCTTTAATGTTTCTTTTAGATATTTTCAGCAATTTCTTTTTCTCAGATAATAAAAGTATTGTCATGCCTACTGAACTGAACATCAATCAACAGAGACAAAGTTTTATCTGAAAACACAGTTTGAGTGTCTGATACCGAGTGGCATCTCTTAAAGCATCACAGAAGATGAAATGTCCAAAGTGCTTCTGTCAGCATGGGCCACTGTGCCTAGTGGGCCTCTGGGAGTCCTCTGGCACTTCAGTACCACTTAAAGTGAAAAGGATCCACTTCATTCAGCTGCTGATATCCAGCTGATTCTGCTGAGCTGCAGACACTAAAAGGTGTGATCCTCCATCTCTGGGACATGTCAGCTTTGCAGCTCGACTTACAGCTGACCCTAGACAGGTGAATACCCTGGAATGTTTTCAGAGTTTGCCCTGAAGACAAACCAGCTCACGTTTTTTTCGAAGTGCGTAAGGAGGTAAACTGTAAGGCAGTGCACTCCTCTATGCTTTCCAATGGATGCTTAGCGTTCCATTTAAACCTATCACTGTTGTCCACTCAGACCTCTAAGACCATGTTGCTTCACAATGAAAAGCACAAAGAGATCACTTGCAAGGAAGCCAAGCCTCTGGCCATGACTCTCCAAGGGGCAACAGTTGGACTGGCACTGGAAGGAAAACCCACAACTGTGTGTGTGTAGATGCATATCTGAATTAAATGTATTTCACATTAAAATCAAAGCAGTTTTAAACTCCCTCAGCTCTGATAAGATGCAAACCCACAGCTTTGATTGCTTTTGTTGATGACTAGAGGAAAAATAATTATTTTACAACTAACTAATTTGCTAAACTATGATTCTATGATTCTGCCGACCTGATGCACTAGAGTGGTGTGCTACTTACCAGGGGGGTCATATCAGGGATGTCACTGAGGGACTACCAAGCCTCGTACAGTCCACTGACTATTATCTGCTGCTGTTGTTTCACATGGGCACCAGTGATACAGGCAGAAGCAGTCTGAGGAGTATCAAAAAGGATTACAGAGCCCTGGGAGCAGCGGTGAGAGACTCTGGACTGCAGATAGATTTTTCATTAATCAGCCCGGTCAAAGGGAAGGGGTTTCAAAGGGCCGGTGGAATGTGGCAAATCAATAAATGTTTACAGGACTGGTGCCACAGCCAGGGGTTTGATTACTTAGACCATGGGACTCGCTTTGAAAAACCTGGTCTACTGAAGGCTGATGGGGTCATCTGTTAGAGAAAGGGAAGAGCATCTTTGGTCATAAGCTTGCCAAGCTGGTGAAGAGGGCTTTAAAAAAAAGTTGCTGAGCAGGGGAACATCAGTCCATACCACTGTTACCAGTTTGATGCCAGTGCCATCAGTAAATGCCCAGAGCCTGGACAAGGATCACAGGTCAGCAGGAACACACCTGAAGGGAAGCACAAAGGAACTCCAGCCATTCCAAACAGTAAGTCACCTCCATCGGGGGCCCAGCTTAACCATCTCTATGCAAACACATACAGCATGAGCAATAAACAAGAGGCCAACCTCAAGCAGAAAAAGGAAGGCTACAGAGGGTGGAAGCAAGGACAGGTAGCCTGGGAGGAATACAGAGAAATTGTCTGAGCAGCCATGGATCAGGGTAGGAAAGCTAAAGCCCTGATAGAATTAAATCTGGCCAGGGATGTCAAGGGCAACAAAAAAAGCTTCTATAGGTACATCAGTGACAAAAGGAAGGTTAGAGATAACATGGGCCCTCTCCAGAAGGAAAGGGGAGACCTGGTTACCCAGAATATGGAGAAGGTTCAGGTACTCAATAAATTTTTTCCATCAGTCTTCACCAGTGCACAAGTCACAGAAGGCACAGGCAGGGAAAGGGAGAATGAAGAACTGCCCACTGTAGGAGAAGATCAGGTTCATGACCATCCAAGAAACCTGAAGATGCACAAGTCCATGGGACCTGGTGAGGTGCATCCAGCTGGTCCTAAAGGAACTAGTGGATGAAGCTGCTAAGCTGCTATCCATCATATCTGAGAAGTTGTGGCAGTCTGGTGATGTTCCCACTGATTGGAAAAAGGAAAACATAACCCCCATCTTTAAAAAGGGCAAAAAGCATGACCCGAGGAGCTACAGGCCAGTCAGTCTCCCCTCCGTGCCCGGAAAGATCCTGGAGCAGATCCTCCTGGAAACTATGCTAAGGCATATGGAAAATAAGGAAGTGACTGGTGACTGCCAACACAGCTTCACTAAGGGCAAATCATGCCTGACAAGTCTGGTGGCCTTCTACGATGGGGTTACTGCATTGGTGTATAAGGGAAGAGCAACTGATGTCACGTACCTGGACTTGAGCAAAGCATTTGACACTATATACCGCACAATATCCTAGTCTCTAAATTGGAGAGACATGGATTTGATGGATAGACCACTCAGTGAATAAGGAATTGCCTGGAAGGTTGCAGTCTAGGAGTTGCGGTCGAGGGCTTGATGTCCAAATGGAGACGAATGATGAGCGGCATTCCTCAGGGGTCGCTGCTGGGACCAGCACTGTGTATCATCTTAGTTGACAGCATGGACAGTGGGATTGAATGCATCCTTGTCAAGTTCACCAACAACATCAAGCCTTGTGGTGCAGTCAACACACTGGAGGGAAGGCATGCCATCCAAAGGGACCTTGGCAGGCTTGAGAAGTGGGCCCATGCAAACCTCATGCAGTTCAGCAAGGCCAAGCGCAAGGTCCTGCACATGGGTCAGGGCAATCACAAGCACAAATACAGGCTGGGTGGAGAATGGGTTGAGAGCAGCCCTGAGGAGAAGGACTTGGGGGTGCTGGCTGATGAGAAGCTCAACATGACCTGTTCAGCCTGGAGAAGAGAAGGCTCTGGGGAGACCTTACAGCAGCCTTCCAGTAGCTGCAGCAGGCCTACAATAGAGCTGGAGTGGGACTTTTTACAAGGGCGTGTAGGGACAGGACAAGGGGTAACGGTTTTAAACTGAAAGAGGGTAGATTTAAATTAGGTACAAGGAAGAAATTCTTTGCTATGAGGATGGTGAGTCACCAGAACATGTTGCCCAGAGAAGCTGTGTATGCCCCTCCCTGGCAGTGTTCAAGGCCAGGTTAGATGGGGCTTTGTGGAACCTGGTCTAGTGGAAGCTGTCCCTACCCATGTTAGGGAGGTTGGAACGAGATGGTCTCTGAGGGCTCTTCCAACCCATATCATTTTATGACTCTGTGATTCTATGATTCCATGATTCTTATTTGTTAGAGTGGTATTTGCTTGGCAAATTAATTCCTATAATCCTCAATGTCACAGTTTATATTAGGGAGGTTTGGAACAGGGCTTTTCATGAACTCATTGCACACATCATTTCCCAGAGCTCCAGTTAAAAACTCCAGGGTGTTGAGAATGTTTATTTCATTTATTCCATCCATAAAAGTGTAATACGTTCTTAAAGAGTTAGATCAGTTACAGATGTCTCAAAAATATTTTAAAGGAAAAGTAAAGCTGTCTATATATCTTGAAGGAAAAAGAGTACTAAGGAATTTCTTTTCAGACTGTGGTACTACCCAGCACTGCACTGAGTGCAGAGTAGGGAATCAGTCAGGCGTGTTCTACCTTCTTGAAGCCAAAAATGAAACTTTCAAGGCCTTGGGAATGATCTATACCTAGCACACAGAAAGAAAGGAAAAAACGCATGATGTCCAGTGGGTAATTTACTGCAGTAGTAAGTGTGTTTTTTTCAAGTAAAAACAAGCAAATGAAAAGATTCTTTTATTCTTTAGATAAAAATGTTAGAAATTTTATTTACAAAAAGTATTTTTTGTTCCTTAGAGTGTTGAAGATTATCTTTTATTTTTATCACGTCATTTATATATATTTTTGTGAAAATCCATTTAATTGTCAGTTCTCGAAAAAGAAGTTCTCTGTGAACCTATAAACCAGGTTGGATGGAAGCTACAACAGCTCCTGCATTACTTCCATTCAAGGCTTAATTTTACTGAAAATAGACAGGCTCAATCCTTTTACAAGATTTGCAAGCAATGTAATTCGATTCAAAACATACAGATAAGGAGATCTAAAAGGAGACATCTAACTTAACTTGGGCCACATATTAGACTGTACACTTAAGTCACGTAAGTAAATCAGTATAAATCATTCCAGTCTAAATTATTGTCGCTTCAATAAAATCAGTCTAAAGAATATAAGAATACCACATTTTAACAGTAGTGTCTGTACTAGCTACAGCCAGCATATTTCAAAATTATTGTTATGCTTTCAGAGTGGACAGCAGCCGTTAATGCACTCTCTTTTGTTACTGACATTGCTACAAAACATGAAGCAAAATAGAGATTTATTTTCAACCTGAAAAAAAGCATCATAAAATGTAAATATTACTTTGTCTTTTCTTTCCAAAGAATTACTTTAAAAAAATCAGTGCTTGATTTGTTTAAAGAGCTTCCACAACATTTGTTGGATGCAGTCAGAAATTCCAACCAGTTTGCAAAGCAATCCCCAGATACAGAGCCCTTTCCACCCCTCAGGCTTGTGGTAGAGTCCCAGAGGCTGAGACTCAAAAGTGTTCTTCAGGAGCCCTTGCTCTGAGAAATGTGGCTGATGAACCAATTGATAAACAACAAGTTCCTGGCCTTTTGCCTAAACATTAAGTAAATGAGAGAGAAAGAGATTTAAAGATAGATAGGTAGATAAGTTTAAAGATCAAGTATGAATTTGGGTGCCATGAAAGTTGCTTGCTAGGCAACTACAGCTGAGCAGGAAATAATATATAATATCTTCATAAGAAGATGGAGAAAGAGTGAAGGAATAAAAGGATGTAAAATAGATGATGACCTTGCTGATGGGCCTGATGTAAGCTTTGGGATGCAAGGAACCATAGAATTGATGGGGAGAAAAAAACCCAAACTATTAGACTTGACTAGGGAGCAAATATCAGTGTACAGAGTGATCTCTTAGAAAGTCTGTTCTCCCAAGTCATCTCATTTTAAATATGTGACTAATTTTCAGGTTTGGGAAGTGAAGAGAGATTGTGTAAGCATGTGTCTTATACTTTTACTCTATGTTTTAGGGTTTATTTATTTCACTCACTTTAATCCAGGAGGAAGACATAATATGGTATTGTTAATGACTTTTCTTCTTAAAATTGAGGTGGTTATTGCTTAAAGGAGCTTCCCCAAAAAATATGGAAATCCAAATTATTGCAGACCCTGTAAATTACAACAAAAATGTGCAAGTTTATATTTTAATTGATATAGCCTCTGAAATTTATCCATTTCTCAGATGAACTCAGGTGGAGTTCTGCCTCAGTGAGACAAGAGAGCTCCAAGGATGTAATACATCAGAGCTAAGGACAAACAGGCTGTGACAGCAGAAGCAAAAGATATTAACTGATCTACAGAGCTTTTGGCCTGAGGACTGAGAGTGGTTGGAGACTAAAGAGTCTCAAAGATCTGCTTGTTTCCTCATAGTCAGCCTGAGAGCAGGAATAGAAGACTCAAGCAAAAGAGAAGAGCTGTCTGAAATGGAAGGCTTTAGAAAGAAAAGAGAACTTCTAAATAAAAGATAAGATAAAATTAGGAAAGGAATTCATAGAAGAGTGAGAAAAGCTTTATTAAAAAACATGTACTTGTTATATTGAGGCATTTGCAGCAAATGCTTTAGAAGAGGCCTTTAACTTAACGTGAGCAATCAGAATTTTTTGAAAATCAAATTCTTTACCACACTGCAAAGAAAGCCACAAACCAAGCAGTTACTTCAGAAAGTATTTCTTACAGTTTAAGTAAATATTACAGATTTTTAATATATCCAGATTTTGGCTTTGGGGATTTTTTGAAAAGGAATGGAGCTAGGCACAAGTCCTCTTGGGGGTTGTAGCTCACCAGGAACCCTTCAGGGAGCATGACTGCTTGTGGTAGCTTTACAGCTGTACCCAGACTGGGAGACAGAGAAGGAGAATACTGGAATGTACACAGAAAGGAGGAAATTAAGGCAGCAAAAAACAGAATACCAGAAACACAGCTTCTCATTCATCTCCTGGATAATTTGGGGTGTCTATATTTTCTCAGTTAATTTACACAAGCCAAACTCTATACACAAGTTTCTATGTACATTAAGAGCCTTCTGCATCTCAGCAGCCACTTAAGAACAACTGATGCTAAGAGCAACCAGACATATGATTATATGAATGACAGCACAATTGTATTTGTACAGTTGATAACCGGCCTGATCTTCCAATAAAGCCATTTGTTTTCTACATAGTTTTCCTATAGTATATCTGTAATGGGAAAAAAACTTCCAGCCATTAGCATGGTGATACAACAGAAGGATTGAAGTTTTTATTTTTAATTGGGAGACTGAGCTTACTGCATTTTTCTAATGCTCTTTCCATCACATGTTGATTGCCTTTGCTGTCATCAGTTTGTGGAACAGACCGTATGAAGTAAAAGAGCCTCATCAACTCCTGTGAAAATAAGCTAAAATTTTAACAGCCCCTTTAGAGTGAGAGAAGTTCCCTGAAGCCTGGATTCAGACTATCTATTTGCTGTACATTGCTAAGTAAGGAGAAAGGAGTAAAGCCACGGGGGATTCACACTGATGTGTTGCTGGGAACATACTGACTCTCTAGCTTGACACTGTCTGCAAATCGTCCTGCATCAGTTAGACTCCTGATTTAGTCTCCTCATGTGTCGAAATTCAGGTTGAAATCCTGGGATCAATCAAAATTTTATTTTTTTAGAGACCAAAAAGTGTACTAAATTCAGCAAAGTAAATGTTCCCTATGTTTGAAGATCTTCCATGAATACGAAATAATAATGATGGCTGAGAAATTCCTTTTGTTGTATTCATTAGCTGCTGCTTCTGGCAATACTTTCAAAGTAACAGAAGTGAAACTTTTAATTCAAACTCCACCATCACTTTAAGGTTTTTGGCTTGACTGGTATGGTAAATGATACCTTTTCCTGAAATCTCCATCTTTGTTGAGTAAGTTAACATGGCCTTATTTATTGCTTCATCTCTATGGGAACAAAACCAACAAACAAAACAAACAAAACCCAAGGTGTTTTTATCTCCTTCCACAATGGAAATTTGTGATGAATGACATTTCAAGCAACTTGTCCAAAGTCACAGAGAAAGAACATAGTAGATCTGGTACACAGAGACAAAATAGCGGGATCTTAAGTCTATTCCTAAGTCCTACAAAGATTTTCTTTTAACAGTCATATTTCCAGGTTAGGTCTAGAACTTAGAAAAAGGATGCTAATGCTGTAATAAAAATATTAGCAATGCAAATTATATATATCATTCTTTTTCAAATGTTATTCTGTGGCAAGAATTGAAAGAAGATATTATCATGCCTAGTCTTGCAGTCAGTATGTGTAAAAAGTCTACATGGGAAGTTTTGCAGGTACTTTGCATTCCTACAGCTTTATGTACACATTTACATGCTTAGATTATTATGAATTAGGCACACTTTATCTCTTGTAGATATTTACAGCTTCAAGGTCAAAAGGTCTTCCAGGCCACCTTGTTGATTTCCCAGTATAACACAGGTCAGGGCTTACCAGGTCTTACCATTAACAGATACTTACTACTCGTTATATATACCTTCGTAACTACAGGAGACATTTCAACTGTAGCCCTAATGATAAATCACAAGAGAATAATACAAGCATATATTCCATCCTTGCTTGCCTTTGTTATGTTTATATATTTATTAACTCTAAACATGAGATTTTTGATCAATTTAAATGCTCACAAGATAAAGGAGGAGCTGGGGGGAGGGGGGAAGGAGATGCCTCATTACTACATGCTTGAACATTTATTTTATTTCCTTGATATTGAACAAAGATTGTTAAATATTTATAAAAGTTAATGAAATGTGGATAGGCTAAACATGGTATAATACTCTAATCTGCCATCCTGATATTGCACTAGTTAGATTTAGTAGAACTATTGCAAAATTAATGTGCTTTGCAAAGAATGCATTCTAAATGTCACCAAATTTGTCACAGACGTGACATTTGTCATCCATGTCCATTCACATAGATTCACAACTCTCTGGCCCTCATTACTGAAAAATCTTTGTAGAGATGATAAATAAAATCACTTGAAGAGGCATACACTTAGCACAGATGGGATAACAAAGCAGGACCAAGGATGCCAAGGTTAAACTCTAGATGAAAGTGACTATACTATAAGGACTTATCCTGTTTTCAATAGTACATATATTCTATATACTAAAATAACCAAAAAGTACCTATATTTCACATAGTATACAACATTTTACATTACAATATATTTTAGTAATAATTCATATTCTTTCAAAAAAATTGTCTTACCATTTCTTATTTTATGTTACCTTATGGCAGCATATACTCAATATTATTCTATAAGCAAATACAACCTTCAAGGATTATAAACTAGAATATCCCGCTGTGTTAAACAGAATAGAGTAAGAGACAAACCTCTCTTTTAGCTTTTCTGTTGAATACTCAGTATAATAATAGCTTTCATTTTCATCAAACTTTTGCTCCAAGAATTTAAAACACTCCCATTAATGTGATGGCTTTTTTTTTTTGACACATTAGTATCAAAAAAACCCTGGGTAACATCACAGAGGTTGCACAACATGCAATATATGCAAGATAGTTACAGTACATACAGGATTATGCTGTGTAACTTGATAAGTGTCCTTATATGTTTCTTATTGTGAAGACAAACTAAAATAAGCTCTTCAGCTCACATTTTCAATGAGGTGGCATCAAAGTCAACAACCTCAACGTCAGCTGAAAATATTGTTTCCCACAGTTTGCACTGCATTGTACATCTTATGGATGAAGATTATTCTTCATATTTTTTTCTTACAACAGATCCAAACTGTTAGACTCCAACCATAAATTTTGGGGTAGTTAAATCTCAGCACAACATTTGAGTGGTATTTACAGGTGATCCATATATTTGTGTAGTACTGAAAGGTCAAATAACTTTTGCCAAAAGGGCTTTGAGAGCAGAGGTCAGTTCAGGTGAGGTTATAATATGATTTTCTTGCTGCTAGGAAATTTACTTATTAAAGTGAATATTGACTGTGTATCTGTGGTCACCATCTCCAGCAATATCAACTAAAGTGATCAAAAATATAGTCTGCCTCTGGTAAAAGCAGCAAATATTGACTACACGAAATAAAGATTCATGCTATGAAGTTTAAAGTGCCTTTATCTCATATCATAGCATGCAACTCTGATTTTCACAATTTTAACAGTGAAAGAAATGTGTGAGGCTACAGAGGTTGAAAAGAGTGATTTTTTTCCCTTCTCACACCAGCTCCAGCAGTGCAAGTATACTCTTTCTCTGCAGCGCAAGCTGCCCATGTTCATCAGATTGGTACTTTATATCTACTTTCTGATTTACCTCTCATCAAAAAAATTATTAAATGCACTGTATTAATAGCCATTCTTCCAAAATATTTGCTTTAAAATCATACCTGAAATATTCTCCGCATTACTTTCAGTATCAATGGCTCAAGACTTTGTTACTGCTGATTAAATTCAGGAAGGTGGCAGATGTGAAAGGACACACAGAACTACTTTTATGGGTGGCTGTAAACTGGGCGCTAATTTGACTTTTAGTTGTCCCACACCTGAGGGCAACAAACCACAGAGAGAAAGGGGCAAGCAGTTAGCATTTCCAATAGTATCCCAGTCTGATGCCCTGCCATTGCTTCACGGTCAATATTGGCACATTAACTGACAGCTGAGGCACAGCTTTCTTTTTGTTTAATGAGCCACAATGTAATTGCCTCTTATCTCTACAGATGCTCAGAGCAGAGTGGCTTTTTGTATTTTAAAGTCTTGGGAAGGGTAATAGTTGAATAAATAAATAATTATCCCTAAATCCATCTTCCATTCCAGAAAGGTAAAGCTCTACAAAACTTACAGTATTCTGCAAAATTTCAGTCAATCTGCATTTAATGACAAGAAAACTTTTCTAACAAAAATTTTTTTGACCAGTCCTACAAGGTACATATATTATATGAACTACAAAAAGTAAAAAGAAAGTGATATGAAATTGCTATTCCTGCTAAATTGCTTTTGCCTTCCTTTTGTTTCAATATGAAAAATCATTATCTTTTTAAAGGCAAAAATTGAAACTGTGTTTGTAACCATAGAAACTACCTTTAGTCACAAGTAAAATAAATTTAAAACTATACTGCATAAAGTCTGAAAATATCACAAGCTATCAGCGTGCAAATGTCACAAACATGAATGTAATTGTCTCTTTAAATAAACTGTGTTGGGAATGTAACCATGCTTGTTAAAAGACTTGCCATACGAAGTGAAAATCCTTAGTCTTTCTGGAACAACAAAACCACAAAAATTTATCTTCTCCTTTGCACCCTCCTTCCCACAGTATGGGAGAAATGGGACAACTCAAATTCATAGCAGCTGGCATTTGAAAGGAGGCGTCCTTCAGGTTACTGACCCTAGACACCCAGTGCTGCTTTAAATTTGATATATGGATTTTCTGTTTTTTTGGATTATAGTGAACAGTATTTGGATGCTAATGGCAGAATGTGCAAGTATTCTCTGATACAAAAGTATAGCATATCAGTTCTAAAAATCAATTATCTGTGTGTCATGGAGCCAAGAGAAAATAGATATTTAAAATATTCTCTTGTTTTCATTTACATTCTTCTGCCCCACAAATTCTTTCTGTTCACAATGGTTTCCTCCTTTTAAATCTTGAATAATTTGCATTTTTTCTCATTTCAGTTGTTATCTTTTTCTGCAATGATTGTGAGGTTTTTATATCTTCATTTGATATTAGTATTTTCTTAGTTCATCTGATTGAGCTTGTTGAAAAGATGTGAACCAGTAGCAATAAGCATCAGAATTCCTGGGAGTTGCACTCAATGATCCTTCCTGCTTGCCTAACACGTTCTCTGCTCGATCTCTGCTCTCTTCAATCTTTCTTCAAGCTCTACTTATATTCTTACCTTGTAATTTCATCAGTTACAATAATATACACAAACCCACCACTCACCTGCTGTTTATTTCCGTAACCTTCATAATTTTCCTAGTTCAATTTATCCTCTCACACTTGCTGTTCTTCAGACTTTCAGCTTCCGCCACCCCAGTGTCTCCTTCCCAGAGGACCATTTTCTTGTACCAGGCATTCTCCAGACCACTTCAGCTGCCTGTGGGGCTTCAAAGCTCTTCTCAGGAAAGTCACAAAGAAAAGACATCTCAAGCAAAAGGAAGAAAGCCCCTCTAAAACCCTTAGCTTTAGAGACAAGAACAGAATTGATTTATATTATCCTCCACTAAACTATCATTTGCTAGAAAGTAAATACATAATTTTTCTTCCTCTTACTTAACCAGCATCATACTCACATTTAAGTACTAGTGGAAGACAACTGGCTGTGGCTGGGAGCACATTCCCTGAAAGGGGGCATCAAAATGTGGAGAGGCAGGTTTCATCAGCCTTAGCTTCTAAGCAGCAGACCTGTGCAAGAAGAGGGATGCTGTAAGCCTGGAAAGAGCACATCATCCACTTGCCCCATGCCACCCATCCAAATTTCTTTGTAGACCACTGTGCTTCAGTCCATGTTCCTTACAGCACATTATGCATTGCCCTTGCCCATAGGCAGGATGCTACAGTCTTCCACTGGAAGACTTAGACTTCCAGACTAACACTGAGTCTTCCACTCAGTCAGGCCCTTAGACAGTATATACACATTACATAGAAATAAAATGTATCTTCTCTCCCAGAGTTTTTTTTTCTTTTCAGGTTTAGAGCCCACTGAGCTATGTAAGCTCCTCTAGCTGTTATCCATTTCAACATTAATGGAACTAATCTTCCTCATTTATAATTAATCAGAGAAGGATCAGCCAAGTATTAACATGACTGAAAATCTCACTAATGCTTTTTGACTATAAATACCATTTAATGCTTTTGTGGGATAGACCTAAATTGCTACATTCAGTAGCTGAGCAAGGAACCTCTATGGTATTTATCTTTCAGTATTCTTTACTCCCCATGAAGTCTGAAACTTCCACTTTTGCTTCTCCAGTTACTCATTAACAGAACAGAAAATCTTGAAATTTTGGACAGAGATGGGTAAAGTACACATTTTATTCAAATTCAGTTCAACATTTTCTCAGGAACAGCATGAAACCTTAGAGAGTACATGGGGTACCTGGACCACAGGCAAAGCAAGTGGAAAGGATGCACAGCTTTCAGAGAAATATAAATAGGTTAGGAGACAGAAAAAGAGATGGAAAAGGTCAGTATGTACTTGTATGGAAAATTAACATAGGTAATCTTTTTTTCTAGATTTGCAAATGTACTGTGAAAATAAATGGCTCATCTCAACACATTCATTAAATCGTTTTAACTGTGGTAGAAAGACGACTTCTCTCTCAAAATTTAGGTCATTAAAAGAATGACCTAGAAAAGGAGACCTTACATAAGTATAAATTCTCAGGTTTTATCTGAATTTCCAAATCATAAAAGTAGATCTAGTATGCAAAATATGGGTTACTGTACAGCATAAAACATAATTCATTAAATCATTAATATTAGACACTGTGTCCATTCATATTAGTTGACATTGAAAATCAGATATATTAGTGGGTTATAGCCTTATGTTAATAAGCAAAATCGAATTTTAGATTAGACTTTTTCTTCTTTCCTCTGCACCTTTTCACATCAGAGCAATCACTCGTAGACCTTTAATCTTGCCTTTGAATAAAAGCCAGATGTCCAAGAGATAGTGAGGAAACATTAATCTTAAAATGCTCAAGTAGAACATCATACATGTGCATTTTACTTCACACTAATAGGCTTAGAATGGGACAAATCCAGCTGCTTGAGAACAGTAAGTGGTTCATTCCCACAGCACAAATAAAGATGAGCATGGCAGTGCCACAGGTGATGCAGTCTTGGCCAGACTAACTGGCTGTGCAGCAGCAGGGAGAAGGCAGAAGGAAGCAATACAAAACCAGGAAGAAAGCGAGGAGGAGAAGGAGGAAAACAGGAAGGTGCTTAGGCAGGCCAGAGGATCCAACACTACTCATGTTTTAGGAGCAGATGATGATGATGATTTTCCAAATACTCAGGCCCAGGAAAAAGGTAGATGTTGCCCAGTCATCCAGAGTACCTACCCTGCTTGGCACCTTGCTCCACTGTATTGCAGAGATGCACATTGAATTTGAAACCTGGCTTCTACTGGGGAGCAAGAGAAATCTGTGTTTCTTACTGCTCTATTTTCCTAACTTTTCTTTGTGTGTTGCTAAAATGAAACCATAAGCACTGAGATGTCGTTATATAACTACTCTTTTTGTATAATAAAGTGCCTATTTTCTTTTTCTGACATTACCCACAGAGGCTAAAAAATTAATGAAGTATTGTAGAGCGGTCAGCCTCATCATTCAGTATTATGTCTAACTGAAACAGCTATCTTCAAATGCTGGATTAATCTATTGTTCATACGATAATCTGAATTCCTAAGACACACTGAGTTTAGGAAATGCATTTACTTCTGAATTTGAGCACATTTTTTATATTCCTAATGCTCTTTTTATTTGGTTTTAATTGTTGTGTGGATTTCCTCCAAAATTCTGTTTCATAAGTCTTTGTAGGATCAGAATTCCACAGTTTAGTTTAAAGATAAATACAGTAAAAGTAAACAGCCTCCAGAAAAAGTATATTTTTGGATTTTTATTTTCTTCTTTTCAGTCTCAAAAAGCTAACCACTCTTTCTGTTTTGCGGCATTGCAATCAACCCATACTATCAATATTACCACTTAAAAAACAGAAGAGGCAGACTACATGCGATTATCTTGCCTGGATGTCAGGACTCTAGCGTTATCTGAGATATCCTAGAGTCTCCAAAATATTTGCATCAGGCAAGCAAAACACCTACAGGTAATATGTCCTCTTCTGCAGCAGTATGTGTAGACCAGGCAGGCAATTTTAGGGAACCTTTGACAGCATTACATTCCATTACACAGGAATGCACCCAGTTAAAGAATTATCCATCTCAAAGGTTATAAGATCTAGAAGTTATGTGGTGATTCAAGCCAGAGCTGAACACAGCTGCCTGGAAGCAAAGAAGTGGTGCAAGTTTGTTGCCACTGCCTGTTCTGGAAGTCGTGCCCTCACTCATTGTTCTCAGTGGCAAAATAAACCCACAACTGATTAAAAGAATTAAAAGGAAAGAGTCTTGGTTTAATTTCTGTGTGCGAAAGGAAGAATTATGATATATTCTGTTATGCAGTAAATAGATCTCTGGCTAGAACAAGTCCCAATTTCTGAATTCTACTTAGAATTTGAAGTGTACTTACTTCCAGCTTTGTTAGAAGAAATTGTTGATTTCCTATTCATAGAAATTTAACATAGGAAAATCATTTCAAACGCAAAAAGCAGCCTGTTAGTCTTTTTTAACAATGTGTATAGAAAACACCAAATTTAAATATTCATTGACAAAGTCTTATGTCAGCATTTGTGTTACCGATTTAATATAATGTTAACAGAAAATTAGCAGTAAAATAAATAAGACTAAATTGCTTAGATGAAAAGAATTTACACTGTGAATATCTTATGCAGTCTCTTATTTAAAAATGTATATAACAATGATTAAGAAATGTGGTTTCAGGCAAATAAATAAAAATAGCATGCTGACAATAGTGAAAGTTCAGTTTATGTTGAAATAAATTTATATATTATTTTTGTAATGAAGAAAGGTAAGAAGTCTTTCTTCTTTTCATTCCAGGCACAAAAACCCAGAAGTTAATCAAACAGGAAGACTTTTTTTACATGCGTTTTTCACATTGATCTTCACAACCATATATCATTCAGCATTAAAACAGCAGAAAGAATAGGCTGTGTAATTTTTTTCCCTCCCTGTGACAGGATTTTGAAAAATGAACATTGCACACCGTGAATCTCCATTTTCAGATACAATTCTTCATGCTTTTGTGGAACATGCTTTCTTTGTGTTTGTTAATCCTCATGTTTGTTACATCACAGTATCACAGTATGTTAGGGGTTGGAAGGCACCTCTGTGGGTCATCTAGTCCAACACCCCTGCCGAAGCAGGGTCGCCTACAGCAGGCTGCACAGGACCACGTCCAGGCGGGTCTTGAATATGTCCAGAGAAGGAGACTCCACAACCACCCTGGGCAACCTGTTCCAGTGCTCCGTCACCCTCAGACGGAAGAAGTTCTTCCTCATGTTCGGATGGAACTTCCTGTGCTTCAGTTTGTGCCCATTGCCCCTTGTCCTGTCGCTGGGCACCACTGATGACAGTCTGGCCCCATCCTCCTGACACCCACCCTTCAGATATTTGTAAGGTCCCCTCGCAGCCTTCGCTTCTTCAGGCTAAACAAGCCCAGCTCCCTCAGCCTCTCCTCATAGGAGAGATGTTCCAGTCCTCTCATCACCCTCGTAGCTTTCTGCTGGACTCTCTCCAGTAGCTCTTCATCTTTCTTGAACTGGGGAGCCCAGAACTGCATGCAGTACTCCAGATGGGGCCTCATTAGGGCAGAGTAGAGGGGGAGAAGAACCTCCCTCGACCTGCTGGCCACACTCCTTTTAATGCACCCCAGGATCCCATTGGCCTTCTTGGCAACCAGGGTACACTGCTGGCTCGTGGTCAACTTGTCGTCCACCAGAAGAGAGCTATAAAAATGTGAAAATTCTCCTACTTTGGTGTTCACCTACAGGCTTTTCTGTGAGACATCTTCTTCAGCAGCAGCAGAAAGCATTCGTACATGGAGTAAGCATGGGAGAGGCGTACAAACCCGCAACGCACAAGGTTACATTTTTGTGGAGGACATTGAGTGTTCCAATCTTGCCAGTATTACAGACTGACTTTAACATGGCATGTGCTTATTTAAACACCCAGTAATCCTCTCTATACATGTCTGAAAGCAAAGGAGCCCCTTTGTGAATTTTGGAATGGCTCCATTTGGATAACCACAAATCTTTTGTCTGTTTTCAAATGAAAAATGAAGCACCTGCTACTCAGAAAGAATCAGAACATGTGCTATGGAAATGCCAAATTAATTAATTAAATGCCATACCAAAGATGCAATAAAAGTTCTAAGTGCTTTATATAAATAACAACCCCTGAGAATTTACAGCTGTTAAATTAGCTACAACCTTTTCTTGAATTATATAGCCCTGATCTTCAGTTTTTAATTAAGCTTTTCCTTGTGCAACAACTTTCAATATGCTTCTGTTGAATTCAAGAATCAGTTGAAATACTGTACAAAGAAAAAAATGTAATTTAATTTGGAAGATTGGGGCTACATAACTCAAACAAAGGCTGTTCTCTGGAAAGTACAACAAGCCTGATCACTTGGTAAGCTGGGCTCTTTCAAGCAAAATAGCTTTTAAATGCAAATTCACATACTTAGGAGTAAGAAATACCTACAAAAATGGCAAGTACATTCTGGAATGAGGGAATCCAGAGAGGTGTTAGTATCTAAATGAAAAACTATTAGAACACGCACTTCCAGATGCTGTTCTGACAAAAGGGGTCTATGCTGACTTAAGGGCCAGGTTCATCCCTTGTAGCTTTAGGCCTTTTGTCTGAGCTACTAAAGTGTAATGTTTGTCTCTGAGTCTTTTTATAGGCAGTGTCTGGAGGCAGGTATCTCCAGAGGATGATGCAGATTTTCCAGAAGTTGAGTTACCTGCTGAGTGTATCCTTCTTTCCCTGTTAGCTGCTGAGCTCCCAGCTTCGGCACATCAATCAAGTTGCCTAAAATGAGTCAGCTAAATCCGGGCCCATGTCTTTAACAGTGAGGCTGACCACTAGCTGAGATGACGGACACAGATAATGGTGTATTTTTTATCTGGTATCTTTAGAGCAAGATGGGATGGTTTCAGGAGATGCAGCCAGGAACAAGTTACACATTGGTCAAGGACAAGTTACTAAATTCACTACAGAGCTGAGGCATGTGCTATGGCCTGTGGCATAGAGCAGACCAAACTCTTGATGACCTGTGAAGCAGTAAAGTGTGATCAGAATTATATGAATTTGTCTAAATCCTTTCCTTGTGCTGGCCAGTACTTTATGCACCAATCCAGTGCTGGCCTTTCTGTCCTGCCTCAGCAATGTCCTCTCTCCCCTATGACAAAGAAAGTTGCATCTCACTTCTGAGCAACATCCATACCTAGAAAATACCAGATCAAAAGCTGATGGTTTTACAACAGTAAATCTTGGGAGAAGAAAACAGGAATTTGAGCTAGAAATCTTCTGTATCAGTCTGACTGGCTCCAGACACTGCACTGCTGCTGTGTGTCATCTCCCTGGTGAGATGCAGCAGCTGTGTGATAGTGCACAGTATGGAGCATAATAACCTGTTAGCAGGTTATGTCCTTTGGAAACGCTGTCCTACTGACACTAACTTTAATGTAGTACTGAGAAATTCAACCAAGCACTCCTCTTCGTGTAGCTTTTTACATTGCCTTGGTTCAGATTCACATATATTAAACTGGATTTATCTTGGAGTCTCAGTCTGGTTGATAACAATCTCCCTACTTTTTAGGATTAGACTCTTCTTATTTCATGGGCTTCTCTAATTGTTACCATAAACTCAGGAGGGAAATGCTAGAGATCAGTCACCCTAAACTCATCCCTACGTCCAAGAGTCCATCTCAGAAAACAATAATGAGCTGCATACAGTTAGCACATTTAGGCGTTTGTTTCAGGTGTGCTTTTAACATTCACCTAGAAATATAATGCAAGGTCTACTGAAAGACGTATTGCACAATGACCCAAGACAAACAGCAACCAAGGCCCACGGCAAAGCAGATTCTACCTTTTAAGGAAAAGAATTGTCTGCTGTCCAGGTAAGTTGGGATAAGACTTCTGCTCTACAGCAAAGTGAGGTCTGACAGCTTTTCAGCTCAGCAGAGAATAAATGGCTTCTGAGGAGAAATGGTGGTGCACACTCTAAATCTGTCTGATGGTGTGACTGCAGAGCTCTGATGGAAGCTCTTTTGTACAGGTGAACTCCTTGGTGAAAAATCTCTCTTCATGCTTTAGTCGCATCTTGAAATATATGGCAAGTACAAAGCCATATCTCTCTGTCAGAAGAGAGAAAGTCAGCAGAATTTTTAACTGCTTTGGATGCTGCAAATGAAGTATTGTATTTAGATTTTACCTGGCAGTTGTAGGCAAAAAATAGCTTAAAATGTGAATGCTAACAGGCAGCAGATAATTGGGTGTACTTCTATCTGCAAGTCAATGTTTGAAAGTGAACTTTTGCACTCCCAAGCAGCAGCCTGCTGTTTAGTAGATACAATGGGTATTGCCTGGTTATAAATTTTGATAATGCCTGGACTAAAGTGGTACATCCTGAATCCTCCTATTAATAGAAGGCCCAATTAGGAGGCTGATCAGGGACTGGGCTTCTGCACTTAAGCTACTTAGACTGGGAAAAGCAGGTGCTTGGGGCTGAAAGAAGTGTTCCTGTAAAGAAGACATGGTCTTGGAAAGAAGAAAGGGGCTCAAAGGTGGCAAAGGTGCTCGCTGGAGGATCATGGAAGTTGGGGAAAATCCTAAAGGTGGGGAGATACAATGAGACATATGCAAGGGGATGTCCCAGGAGCTTGTCCATTAACACCCAGTGTTGATAACTGAGCAGCAGCACAACATGAACAAGCATAGCTTTGTCCCTGGTGTTCCAGGGCCAGCAGTGACCTCCCTGCTGGGAAAATAAGTCAATATCTACTGAACATAATGGCAGGAAGGAGCGAGTGAGTGTAAGATAATCAGGTAGGGTAAAAGCTCTAATCTTGTTGGCCCTTGAATAAACCCCAGTACCCAGATCAGCTATAGGCTGTTGTTTACTCTTTGTTGCTCATAACACTTACCCTAGCTTGAGGTGTGTGATTTGAATAATGGAGTAAAAACCAGCTAAGCACCTGGCAGATCTATAAACCAGGGCCCATGGAAACCTTAAAACATAACACAGGTTCTCCATAGCTCCTCCACTATAGTCAGAGTACAGGACCATCTGAGATAGATGGGCCAGCCTGCACAGGCTGGGAAAGGCAGGGTCAGTATCTACTGTCAGTGAAGCCAAAGGCTCCCTGGGACATGATAAGATAGTGGAACACATGACTCAACTCTGAAGGTCACAGAAAGAGTTTCACAGCAATAGAAAGGTGCAAACTCTTCCTTTTCGGAATTACTAATAACATTGTATCTTTCATACAGCCCTGCATTTATGGGAATATAATATTGCTGTTGTAGTTCCAAAAATATAGCACTAAAGCAAATTACAGACAACCTTTTTTTAGACTTCTTAATAAATCCATTAGGGATCCATTTTCTTATCAAAGGTGGATGACAGAACTGTTGCTTCACGTCATCATAATACCTGAACTTTGGCCACATTTTGTTCAAATGCTTCTGTCTGTGAAAATTCTGTATTACCTGTTGTTAGGAGTCCAAATCCAGGAGGCAGCTGGCCATGTGGTCGCAGGCTCACATTCAGCACTGCTGGTGTATAACAAGAGACGGTGAATTGTCAGTGAACTCAGGTGCCTCAAACTACACTTAGGAAACTATTTTGACACTGTTGAAAAGCATCAGCTGTACATGTCCAACACAGCAGCACATCTTACAGCTTTAAACTCTGTGGTTCTCCAGTTCTACATGCTTTGATATGCAATGAGGTCATAATATGTGTTTATGACAAGAGTTCTCACCAAGCTGAGGACTGTGATATCAAAGTAGAAATATTTTGACTTCATTGCATGATTAAACATCTTGAGAAAAAAACAAAGTTATACAGGGCTATCACAAACCTTTAAAGTATATTTTTTACGTAAAGATAAAGGTTACCTCTAGTATGTTGCCTCTGGAAATGTTCTGCCAGGTTGCTATAGCAACCTCTACTATGTAAATTAGCAAGAGCTTTATCACAAGATTTTTAGATTGTTGGATTTAGAAAAAAAAATCGGGAATGAGAGCTGAAGTGAAAAATAAGCTATAGAAGCATCTAAAGGGGCCAATCAGCAGTTAGCCGTAGTCCACTGGCAACTAGATACTAAATGATTTTTTAAACTACTGCCCTAAAATGTCCATCATCTGTGGGGAACTACATTTTTCAACATTATTTCATTTCCCCCCTTACACAGTCTGTACTGGCGAAGGTGGTAACACTTAGGATGAAGAAATTCCCTTTTAGGCTTAAAACCATGTTAAATAATCCACTTCTACCACAGCAGTAAAGAAGTACAGAAGTACAGTATCTGTAGCCTTAAGACACATAAAAAACTAAAAGACCAAATGAGAAAACACAGAAAGGAAACACCTAATTCTAAGAGTACCCCAAAGTTGTTGAATGCTCTGAACTTGTGAAAATCACTGGAAGGTCATTTTTAACACTCTGCTCTGCTTACAGATTGCTCATTAAAAAAGCAATGTGTCTGTCAGGGGATTCTTTTTCTAATGAGCCTCTCCCTTTAAAAATGGACCATGAATTTCTGTATTTTCCATGTCTGATCTAAACTATATTGAAAGGCACCTGCTGCCCTTAGTTTGTTTTGGATTAATCCCTAGTATATTTAGGGATGATCAGTTAGTTTACAGATAGTGACGACTTACTGGGTCTGAGATCCCAAGCCTCGTTAGTGTTGCTCAGTGAAACTATTAAGTGTACAGATGGCATAAGGTAAAATGCCATATCCCTGTTTCCAGGAGAGAAACAGACCAATCAGAAAGTAAGATAAAATGTAGGGTGCAAAAAAGCAGTTTCCTTTTTTATATATAAAAGCAGTATGTCTGTGGTTTCCTGATTGTAATTTCCCATGTTAGCTATTTCTGTAATTGACACCAGGATATTACACAGCAGTAAATGGAAAAGAACATATTGGCCCTCATGAATGGGTTAGCAGATGACATGGGCACCATGAGCAAAAGGCTAGGTGATCCAAAGGACTATCTATCTGATAATAAATGTCCATTTACAAAACATCTGAAAACTCCTATATTTAGGTCATTTGAGGGCACAATGCAATTTTTCCCAGTAGAAAACATTTCAGACGGAACGCTTATGCTGAACTATCTTTTTTGCAAAAGTCTGTTTTTCATTGAAAATAGACCCTTTAAAGGTATGCTTCAGTGGTTTTGCCAGGAATTAAAAAATATGATGAAAAAACCCACGAGTGAGAGGAAAATCAAAACATACCAACAACCTTTTCAGTGAAACAATTTGAAAAAAAACATGTCTTTATTGAGGATCGGAATAGAAAATAAAAGCTTTGATGTGTATATATCAATCTTAACAATACACGAAAAACCATTCAGATACAGAGTTTTGGGTTAGGTCATGATAATTGCTAGGTTGCTTTTTTCAGAGAATTTCACAGCGGATGAATTTTTTAAAATTTGTTTTTCAACTACATATACAGGTTTTGCCTACATAATTTCTTCCCCTGAAATATAGATTTAAACTATACACCAAAAAAAAAGAGATTACTAGAGCAAATGCAAGCAGTCATTCAACACAAAATTGCACAGTCATATTTTATTTATTATTTCTGTTTATTTTATTTAACTTACTTGTTCAGTCTGCTTGGTAGAAAGATTGTGTACACTAGAGATCTCTCCTGCTATTTCAATTAGAGGGTGAAAATAAAATTTTCACTTTGGTTAATTTATACCACCAAGGAGACTCCTAGGAAGGGAAAATAGATATTCCTAATATTTTAAGCTAAAAAGAACCCAAAACACATATTTTTGATCAATCAGGAAGGCACTAAAATTTACATTAAAAGTTTTTATTTTCCTCAGGTCATACAATAAATTAAATTCTCATCTTAAATAAAAGTTTTATCAACACTTATCTATTACTATTATCTATTATTATTCTGCCTTTTGCAGCTTGTTTCCAATTTCTTGTTTCCAATAGGACCTGAATATGTGCCACCTGCATATCAATAATCTAATGAATTCAGACTCCAATTAGCAAAGATTTCATCTATTTTTAAATATGGAAGTTAAATTTAATTTTGCCTTTTTCATTAAAAAGGTGATCCAAAAAGTACTCTTTTATTCTCCTCAGATAAGAAAGGTTAAGACTGGATAGGAAATAAATGAGATGAGACTACTATTTGGTATCTGATAAGAAATTCTAATTTTTCAACTTACTGCTTTGTTTCTAAACCAGACTATCATAACAAAGAAGAAGAGACAAATAATCAAAAAATAAGCTTTACATGGAAAAAGAAAACACACGGCACTCTTCCTATTTCTTATTAGAAATGTAATAATGAAGGGAGGGACGTTTTCCATGGGGCACTTGGATGAAAGGACAGGACAGAGAACTTAGACGCTTCAGATTTTCATCAAATGACTTGAGTTATTTAAATAATATCCCAGTATGTAGGGCTTTTGAATTGGAAAGAACAGGCTAGGAAAATTGCAAGAAAATCGGGGCGGGGGGGGTGATGGAACGAACGTGTTGGGAACTAAGTTGTCAGACAGCAAGATGAGTAAAAGACTGGAAAAGGAACTATAGGTGTGAGATTTAATGTGGTCCTTCGGAAAGACAACAGAACACAGAAGACTAACAACGTAAATCATGAAAATCACATTTCTGAGCACATCAAAACTAGGTTTATGTTTCAGTCAGCAACAAATCAGGGATGATGACATTTGTTGTCATCCATGTCATCATTCATGACATCCGATGACATTTGCTAGGTGATAGAATTTGACATTGGTTTGGTAAGCCACAAGTAACAACCCAGGTGGTCTGCTCATCGGAGTTCAGGATAAGGACTAGTCAATGTGAATCAGAGACCATCCTGGGGCTTCAGTGACACACTGCAACTTCCTGGGTATCCTCCTGGATATAAATGGTCCTGAAGGTAGAAGCCAACATCCGTGTGACATGACTGAGCTCATCAAACTCAGAGCATACTCCACTGAGATGATATTGAAGAGAGATTTTGTTACTTTTCCATGTAAACGTGAACTGATCCAAAGCTTCTAAGGCATCTGTTTTCTTAGATTCATGTAAGGTCCATGGTACAGTTTTGGTGCCAATCACACTGAATCTCTGTCCTGGGACAGATTTTAGGCTCACTTGATCTCACTCTGATGTCTGGAATCTACATTTTTATCCTCTCTACCAATTTCCCTATCTCTACCACTGCATACGTGATCACCTCATATCTGTGATAGCTATCCTGAATCTCATTATAAAGTCAGGTAAAGAGGAAATCATGGCATGCCTTAATGCTAATAAGCTAAATCAGGTTCTGACTACATCTGCATTCTCTTTACTGTTCAGATACTCAAGTAAGAGATGTTCTCAGATAATTATTTAAAAGCCATAGCTCGCTCTATTGCTCAAGGTACTCACTGAGCCGAAGCCAACAGCAATCAAATAAATGTAGTGCTAACAAACGCAGCACTAATTCCTGCTTCCACGCTTTGAAGAACACTTCCTGTCAGCTTCATAACCTGCATGCTGCCAGTCATAATCTCCTTTTGCATGTGGCCCCATAATCGATTTAGAATTAATGTGATCAGTGATCCTCTGCAGGATGGGCTTCTGATGTGTGAGGATTATTAGCAGAAATCCTTAGGCGGGATGGGAAACTGAGAGGTCAGTGCTATGCTCACTTGATTTAAATATTAAACATTCTGTTTGTGACATCCTCTGACTGGAAATCAATGGAGCTTTACTGCTGCGAAATGGAAAGTCTATCTCGACAAATCAGGTCTTTTCTGTGCACAATTCAATTTAAACAGTACAATGAATTATACATAACTGATGAACAAGATGTTTGACATGGTTATAGAGCTGCAGATGAGATTTGGTAGGTGACTGCAGGCTCAGATCTTCCTCCACGCGTAGAGCTCCAGCTCCCATTGTGGATTATGATTTTCAGCAGACCTCACTGCTCTCTTTGGATTAGGCCCCTGAATGCTCTTCTTCTGTGTTCATAATTAATATGTTCTATATGTAACAGAACAACATGCAGGATTTACATCTTCCTTTTTATATACGTGATTGCCTAAAAACTAAACAAAACATTTACTACATCAGTAAAAGGGTAAAGCTGATAGCAGGGTATTCTTTTCTCTCCTTGTTTCTGTTTTGCTGCAGCAAAGACAATATCTTTAAATAAAGACAGAAAATAAGTACACTTAATTGCATTCCAATTAAATGTCCCATAATTTAACATACAAACTGAATGCTGCCATCTTTGTTTTTATACAAGTAGGGCAGAGAAATCTGACTTAACGTCCACTCCACTGAGTTAAATTCAACTGAATAAGAAGAAACTGTAGTGGCAAAAAGAACTAAATCTCAAAGTCAGCAGCACCAAAGAGAAGCTGTAAGGGATTAACCCCTGGTTATTGTTTGAAATCTGAGACATAAAAAATTATCCAAGGACTTGCAAGGTGTTATTTATACCCAGGGACTCAAACCAAACAGAGAAGGCTCAGAATTACTGCAAAAGTCTCTGTCTTAATCACAAGATACTTCCAGTTCTGAACTGCTGTATGGTAATGTTTTTTGCATCCTTTTCTAGAAATATTATTTTATACTTAACTGAAACGATTCAAGGTCTGGACAGATACGGTGTTAGCCCTTCCAATGCAGGCAACAAATGATGCAGGTTATTTTACTATTATCTGCCCAGGGGTAGCTGTTTATGTATGTTGACTCCAGATTTCCCACAATTCACGTTACTTTTACAATAAACAGACTTATCAAAAAAAACAGCACTAACCTTTCAGAGATACACTTGTTCTATACCTAACACAATAGATCTCTGCACTCGATGAAGTTAAAGGCATTCTTACAGTAGAAGTAATAAATAATATGATAATATCCTTATAAATTGGGGCATAGAAGAATGGAATCCCAAAAAATATTATGGGTTTTTTTTCAGGAGACTAACATTTCTCCTTCCATAACTCTGAATTCATAATATATGTTATATAATTTGCTACATCAGACCACTTCTGCAGCAGAACACCTAGCTGTGCTCTTAAAACAAATTGTTTCATAGGGGAACACTGCTCTCCAGTGATCAAAGAAAGGAACTGTTTTAGTCATAAAACAGGTTAATTGTGGTGTCCTTTATTTTCTAAGCTTTACTTTCTTTTTTCTACAGTGATTAGTAGGATTATCTTGTACATATAATATTAACATTTTCACTTTGAGGATTTTTTCCCTTTTCTTAATGAAATATGTCTTACAAGGCTAATTGTTTTATACACATTGTTCTCCCTGAAATTCCCACAGCTCTTTTTTCAAAACCAGTACAAAAACACAAACTTATGATAAACTGAAAGCACTTTTTGGCTAAATCACATGAGTATTAACAAATATTTATTTGCAAAACTAGTGATCCTTTATGTTCATGAAAATTATAAACCTATGACTCTAATTAATCATGAAAGTTATTGGAACTATCCAGTGTATTTTGTTTTACATTTTATTGAGAAATAAATTCCTGGAGGATTTTCAACTACAGAACTACAGAGAATCTTATAAAAATTTTTGCTAATCACGTATACTTAAAATGTAAGAGAAAATAAAAGACAAATTTTGTTTTCACATTATTTTTGTCTCTTTGTAAGAGAAATATTAAGAATGTGTTGGATCTTCTTTGCTTTACGTTAGCACACTTCTACTTAAGACAGTGGAAAGATGGGACAAGACTCTCCTTACCATTTTATCCATGTATAAGCTAGGTGTCTGTAAGCTCAGGCTTCTGCTATACTCAATGGAGAGAAAGAAATACATCATCTCTTTCTAAGAAAGGTGAGATGTATCATCTTCTGGAGATGACTGTTGGCTCCACTGAATACAGAATGACCCTAAAGCACTAATGCAAATGTCCATCCTGTAGAGGATGATGGCTAGCTGAGTCTACACTATGCTGATAGACGCGAATCAAGATCTCAGATTCTGCATCAACAAAATAACCCATCAAGGGAGGAAAAATCCTCACTAAAATCAGATTCCAAAGCCCTGTTTGGTAAAATGTGGTTTAAATACTGAAATAGAATAAAGCTGTTATTATACCATTTTTTAAATGATCTCTGTTGGCAAGCAGGCATGCATGTTAGTATGCATGTGCTAAGATGCGGTATTAATAATGACAAACATGACAGCCTAGAGCCAGGTAGTTCTGCACAAACAGGGCAACAGTGTTCCATGCACAAGTTGTCTTCTGGTGACCTTCAGTGACTCTGAGCTAACAAGACAATTCCTTTCATATCTTCAGTCTCTTGGAAGCACAAACGTCTACTTGACAGTTTGGGGTTTTCTTCTAAATAGCAATGACTGCATCATTTTCTTATTTCTTAGGATCAGAACTGAGATGCTATGTTTACTGCATTAGTGCGGTAAACTAAGACTAGATCTGCAGGATGAAACAGCTGGTGTTGAGGCCTCAAAGTCCTCATCATATGCACTTCAGAAAGGTTTACCTAGGTCTAGTTCCTGAGTGCTCTACAGACTGAATGACAGTCAGTGACCAAACTGCATTAGCTGTGCTACTGACCCACTATCTCAAGCTCAGCTTCATCCAAAATGAATCCAGTATGAGTACCCCAATGCAACATCTCCATTGCAAACTGCTCTGCAATGCAAACCAAATTCAAGTAAAAGAAGATGATTAGGGGGTTTGTTCCTGATCTGGACTAAATAAATACTTATGTGGACACATTTGATGTTGCATGGGTATTGTCACACCTTGTCTTTAAAATGCTCATGGGACATTTGGAAGCCATCAAAATTTGCAGAATGGTGATGCTCCTCTCAGTTCATACAAATATTTATTGAAACAACTTTTAAGAATCAAGAATAAAATCCAAAAATAACATCCATTTTCAAGTACATGTATTACAAAATACCTTCGCTTTGCAGGGGCTATTTCTACAGAAAAGTTAAAGATCTTACATGCATCTGTTACTTCGCCAACTTCACTGATTTAAGATGATTTGAAATATGTTAAAAACAGGCCTTGTGATGTCTGCCTTTAAAGCTATTAGATGGTTATTCACATTACAGAGCATAACTAACAGGTCATATATTCATTTCCTGTCTACTTTATGATGTTACCTACAATGACAGATAGAATATATGATGAACATCTAAAATGTGCATTGCCAGTTTCACATACTCTGGGTATATTTTTTACGAAATACTTGCCTACTTCTCTCCAAATGAAAAATGTTCCACAATGCTCTGAAGAATTATATACAGCAACAAGATTGTGTTCTGCAGATCTAATGCATTTTAGTTGACAGTAGTGTATATTTCAAATGTCTTCGTATGCACAGTAATGCTCGATGGCTTGAACTCTAGTGAAAAGATTTTGTGTGATCAGTCTGCAGACCTAAAAAAGACCTTGTATGACTAACAAAATTATATCTTGTTTGTAACCTATTAATTACGAAGAATGTAATTTGTTTGCAAAGTCAAGGTTATATTTCACAAAAATGGCATTCAGATAAATAAAGTTGTTTTAGCCATGGTGTTCTAAGGACAAAAATGATGCAAGACTTATGGGGTGATGTAAGGATAGAAGAGGGAACGAATATGATCATTACAACTATACTTGTAGAGCTCAAACCTATTTTCTGCCCCAGATGAACTGGGACAGAGTCGTGGTCTAACCCAGCAGCCAGCAATTAGGATCTCTCTTTCCCTCCCAGTGGGATGAGGAAGAGAAACAGACAGAAGGTAAAGCTCGTGGGTTAAGATAAAGACACTTTAATAAGACAACTCCCTCTCCCTCTCCTTTTCCTTCTTCTGTCAATATTCCAATGACTTTAGTTCAGTCTCCTTCATTCCTGCTTTCATCCCTTTGGTGGGAGTTATTGCACTTCATCTCTAAAATTTGGTGGTATGTGTTTATAAAATGTTTTTCTCTAAATAGCGGTTCCAATATCAAAAAAAAGTGAAAGGTCCTTCTCATTCACAAAGAAGTAGAATAGCAAGAATAATCCCTTAAGACTGTGGGATAAAATATATCATTTAATAGTATCTTAGAAACATGCAGCAGAAAAAAAGGAAAAAAAAAAAAAAGACAAGAATCCAGACATGGGTATTTGCAGATTCTGTTCTCTGAATCTCTTTAAGTTTCTTGATTCCTTTGTAGCATTATGAAAGTAAACACTGTTTCTTTGAAGAAAGCCACAGTAAGAGATTTCCAGGATCAGTACTGAGAGTTCAGAAATCTGCATCCTTGATTCCAGTAAGAGATTACCTGATCCTTAAGCATGGCATAATTTTTGAGCATAACGTCAAGACTATTTTGTACACTCGTTGGTGTTCAGCATGTTACTTTGATTTTGTTGCTAAGAATGTAGCTGCATGTCACCTGTAATTTTTGATCTAAAAATGTTACAGAAAAACTAACTTGTTCCTATCTAATATATTCACATATGTTAAATTAAAGCAAGATGGCTGAAGGTTATTTTTTTATGTTCTGGTTACTGTGATGATATCAAACAAGTCTTGCATCAAACTAAAGAGTGATTATACTCAAATTTTGCTTTGCGTCATTTTTGTTCATTGAAAAAATATTGACCATCTAGGGTTTGAAAATACAATATGAATTTAGACAATAAGGTTTGGGGCCAGGGTCCATGTCTACGCATATCTGCAGAACCCTTAGTTCTACTCACATGTAAATTATAAACATAATCTGTTAAAGTCAATAGGCTGCAAGGCTGAGACTCTTTACTCCCCCTTAGTTATTTGTGTGGAAGACAGATGGTTTAACCTTGGTAAATTTAGTCTCTTACTCAAAAAGTGGCATCTCGGTTTAAAGTGACTTCTTGCAGTGCCCAGGAATATTTCTTAGTACTTGCTCTTCAATTTGGTGAGGTCAGAGCTTGTCTTGTAAGTTACCATTGACCTCCCATTGTCCTATGAGTTATGAATCATTTTGGTAAAATCCCAACTTCCTAATTTTTGACCACTTCCAGTTTTCCACATTCCTTCCTCAGAAGAAGTCACTCAGTTATCTCATTCATCTATCTAAGTGAGATTCTTTTCCCTAATCAACGTGGGCTGACATCTCACACATAACAGCCCAGCTCCAGGACCATGTTTGCACTGGTTTCCTAAGCTCTTAAAGGACTTGCAGATAATAATCACCCTTCTGCCTCTCTTCATGCTCCATATCCAAATATATAAGTGGTGCCTCTGTCCTTAGCCTAATCCAGTTTTCAGATTCCACGAGTCTTTATTTACACAGTCAGTCTCCTTCCACTATTATTCCACTTTAACACGGTCCCCCGCAACATCCTTCTCTCCAAATTGGAGAGCCATGGATTTGATGGGTGGACCGTTCGGTGGATAAGGAATTGGTTGGATGGTCGCAGCCAAAGGGTAGTGGTCAACGGATCAGTGTCCAGAAGGAGACCAGTGACGAGTGGAGTCCCTCAGGGGTCCGTACTGGGACCGGTGCTGTTCAATATATTTATCAATAACATGGACAGCGACATCGAGTGTACCCTCAGCAAGTTTGCAGATGACACCAAGCTGAGT
>Ga0065711_1001721_pt1 | contig 50150 bp, 27 predicted proteins | sample Hoacrofraction12_FD_59098 | JGI IMG/M metagenome (GOLD analysis project Ga0065711, IMG submission 59098) | Hoatzin crop microbial communities from Cojedes, Venezuela - Epithelial fraction 12 v2 (version 2) | ecosystem: Host-associated > Birds > Digestive system > Esophagus > Crop | place... | reverse complement strand
CTGGCCCAGGCTGCCCAGGGAGGCTGTGGAGTCTCCTTCTCTGGAGATATTCAAGACCTGCCTGGACGCAGTGCTGTGCAGCCTGCTCTGGGTGACCCTGCTTGGGCAGGGGGTTGGACTGGGTGACCCACAGAGGTCCCTTCCAGCCCCGACCATGCTGTGATTCTGTGAGTCTGTGAAAAGGGAACATTAGGCACAGCATCCTGTCTATGCTACCTGCTGTTGCTGCAGTCACCCTCAGGGCAAGAGGAAACCAGTCATGTATCCATTTGAGCTTCATCATCTGTTGTGGAAGCTGCCAGTAAGTGTTCCAAAGATGGCAGTAGTTTTGGTCAAGATGGCTGCAGTCCCTGAAAAAACACCATTTTCTTCACTTTTCCATTCCAGTTCCACTGCTTATTAAGATCTAAAAAGAAAGAAGAGAAAAAAAAGAACCACACCTAAATAATGTCAAGATCAAGACCCAGCTCTAAGCTATTGAGATCCCCAGCATGGCTTGCAGAGTACGTAACTTTTAGAATCAGGGCCTACAGCCCTAGCAATGTGTCGGGGAGTTCTCTACACACCCTCCTTGTCTCTCACAATAACCGAGTGCTTAAGTACAAGATGTCCAACAGACCAGTGGTCCAGATGACTATGGTGTTTGCCTTGACCTTTTCTATCACGTGTCACTCTAGCAGAAGAAAGTACCCCGGTCAGTGTTCATTTCAGGAGAACTCACTAAGAACATTTTGCCTAATTAAATACACTTCATTCCCCATAGAACAGCAGATCTCTTGACACTAGAGAAATTGTATCTTTTCTTTTCAGTGAGACGGTCGTGCTTTTCCAAAAATGTAAATTATTCTTCCAGGGAAGAAGAGAGAGAGTGGCCTGGCAAGAAGAGCGATATTTGGCCTGATTAGCTCTTCTTGCTGTCTCACATTCATTTTCTGAAAAAAATCTGATGTGGCAGCTTGTTTAAAACTTGTTTATTGGGAAGAGGTCATAAGCTGAGCACTGCTCCGAGTAGGTCAGGCATCTGATTAAAGGTTGAATAAACTGAAATGCTCCACATGAATCTCTGAGACAGAAGCTTGATGAGGAGAGAGAGCTTGTCTTAGAAAAATGTTGCCAACTACCTAACATCACAGGCAACCAGCAGACTGCAGCACTGGTTAAAGGAGCAGGAAGATTAAATAATTCTGCTTGTCAGCATTACCAAATACTCAGTATTATTCTTCTGTACTTCAGGACAGGCTCTTGCTGGAAGAAAGCCCCTCTGTAAAAGGAACATAATAAGAAATCTTGCCAGCCTTGAAGAACTGATAGTCAAAACAGACGGGAGAGAAAAGAACATCTTGAAAGGATCTGCAAAACAAAGGAGGAGGAAAAAAAAATAATCAGCTGCTTATCTCAGGTCTTGCACCAGCCTGGTGGGAAAGAAGAGAGCTGGATTCACATCTCCCAAGACCCAGCCCAGTGACTGTTCCCCCAAAGGCCTTCCTGCCATCTTTTGTGCTTTTTGTAGTGTGTGGGAAAAATGAAATTAGGGGAGAGTCCTATCTTATATGATGTTGCTGTTGCTGTTACACATTACTGTCAGCTCGGATGTGATAATTTGTTTTTTCCAACACTTTGGAGACCGCAGTCTAAAGTCTGGTGAAGGTAATAGGCTGATTACATTGTTGTGGAATGGCAGCTGTAATGCACGCCAAAGGTACAAGACAAACAGCAATATGCAATATGCTTCCTTTCCTCCTTCTCTCACTTTCCCCTTCTCCCTCCAACTTCATCATGACACTATTACAGAGAGCAGCCTGAAAAGGAGAAATTTGCTGTTCCCTGTAGTGCCAGCATAACACAGGTTTCCTCTTGGCATCCCCATGTAGTCTCCTGGTCAAGACCTGTAGCATCCTCCTAGGCAGACTCAGAGAGTTATTTGCATCTGAGATGAAACTACCAAAATCAATTCACAGCCTCCTTGTAAACTCCGAAGTAACTGCTACTTGGAAAAAAAACGCACACACTTCCAGATTTTACAAGAGTAAGAAAAAGCTTAAGAAATAGAGCGGGGAGAGATAAAATAAAACACGAGAACTTAAAGTTTTCTGATGGGCAGAAAACTCCATTAAAAAAAAGAAAACAGGATTGATTTTTCGAGAATGATTTCCTGATCAACAGCTGTATAGAGAAGGAATGGCCAAATTCATCAAGGGCAAGCGCTTGGTCCTTGCTACACCCCAAGCCCTGGAGCTCTGCTGCACTGCACAGGATCTTCAGCTCTCGGGCATTCTGGGTCTCCTCCTGAAGCCCTCCCATCACAACAGCTGACCTCAGCACTGTATACCACGTTGCAACGCAGCGCCGGGATAATTATTGAATCGGCAAAGATCTTACAGGAGCTCTGACCCTTAATTTCTCAAGCCTCCCTCATTCTTTAGAGCATTAAGTCCCTCTAACCTATACAGTGCCAAATAAATCGCTCAAATAATTAATTCTAGGCAGGCTTTTGCTAAGAGTTCCCTGAAGCACAAGGTGCCTACCTTCCTCAGATTGTACAAAAGCCTCAACTGTGCTGTAACACAACCACTCCTCTGGCTAGAGTCCAGAACTGGCAACAGGGACTTCTCAGTTCCTTCTCCTGCAGCGCAGGGATGAATGGAATAACCGCCAAACCTTCTGGGCTCTGGTTTGTCTAGTTGTACAACAGGGGCTGGGTAGACACAATTTATGCCACTTAAATTACAATTGTTGTGCAGTACTGGGCCTGGCTTCCAGCATGCAAAGCACTGGAAAGTACAGTGAATGTGTAGCAGATACTTAAAATTCTTCAGGTGGAGCATTTGTTATTAAGAAGCCAGAAAGTCATGAGAAGCCCAAGTAAGGCAATACGGATGCTTCTGACACATGGCATATGTTTCACCCACAGCCTTCAATACAGCATTGCCAAAAAAAATAGACAACCACCATACCAGCACACTGCACGGCTCCTCACCTCTTACAATGCTAAACACAGTCTGTTTTCCTTGAGAGGAACACAGTTCCGGGCTGAGAAGCACCCCAAACATATCTGTTTTAGAGATAATCCAGCCTGAGCAGTTTTTTTTCAGAATAACAGAACAATGTTGGCTGCAGAAATTAAAGTCCCAAAGCAAAATCACCTTTTAAAAAAACAAAAAAATGTTCTACTATAAGAGAGTGCAAAGCACTGGAAAAACGAGAAGGATGCACAAGAGCTGTACTTCCCTACGCCTTTTCCCTTCTGCTCTTTGGATACACTTGCAGGATTTTCTCCTCCCGCCCGCCCCAGTTAGGACATTTCTCTCTCAGGTACTCTCACACTCTCTCTGCCTCTTCGTTGTGGTCGCTGGCAAAATGTCAGAGGAAGGGAAAAGTGACAAGCTTATGAGAAAATGAATATCTCATTCTGGTTGAATATTACATTAACCCCCAAGCTCCGCTGCTTCATTTGTCAGCTTTTTCAGAGCTCTCCATCTCCCCAGCACCCCTGACCTGGTTGGTCTGATTAGGAATGATCAATGTGCACATTTGCAGCGGAGCTCTTTGCACACTGCTAGACCCTCGGCCTTCAGTCACTCATGCAGATAATAACGGCAGTTCGAGTCACTTGCCCATAACTCCAAGCTTCATTAAACAGGGGGGATGTCACCGAAAGTCCCTTTAACTGTCTTTTCGCTTCTCTGCAAGGGAAAAAACTGACCATGCTGAGAAATGGGATTTGGGACATAAATAAAAGCCTGATTTGGGTATTGCACTGAATGCCTGCCGTTGGCCTGTGCCTGCGCGCAGAAGTCTCCTCGCTCAGTGAGGGTGCGAGGAGAGGCAGGCTGGGCCGAGCATCGCCTGGCAGGGAGTTTGCACAGAAACACGCCTGAGGTCAGGAACAGCCTCAAAAGGACTGGTTTCCCCCGAACAGAGCCGGCGTCAGACAGAGACCCCTGTCAATCACCACCTCTGCTGCTGGCTGTCAGCTTTGGCACCAGAGGTTGCTTTCTGGGTACGTCATCGCGTCTGCTCGCAAGCCATGCTGCACCTCACGCAGCACAGTCATCGCTGCTCAGAAAAAATCCCTCCTCTGAAGGACGTGGGTCTCCGAGATCTTATCTACTGCTTTAGAGGCAGAAGCTGTTACTTGCGCAAACTGGCGATCCAGGCGGTGGCTGAGCAGAAGCTCCCAGGGCGGTCAGCAGGGAGGGGCGAGCGCAGGAGCAGAGCGAGCCCTGCACCCCAGCTGGCTCCTGCCGACAGCAGCCACGCGTTCAGGACACTGTTCTGATCGCAGGCGTTTGTCCTGCAGGCCGTTCCCTGCCCTCCATCTGCAGGCATCGCCCACTCGGCGTGTCTTCAAGCCCTTCAGCCATCTCCCTGGTGCCACAGGTAGGCAGCGCCAAGGCCCTGGTTTGCTGAGCTTCTGCTGTGGGCTGTCAAGGGCTCCTGCAGGAAAACCTCTGATCAGGATTCAGCTCTGGGCCCCTTGTCACCAAAAGCATCAGTGTGAGCTCTGAGAAGAATCAGAAAGATGCTGAAGCAGCTGGAGGGCTTGAGTCAGTTGTTTTAAAGCTGGAGGGGAAACAGACACACAGGGGAATGTTACTTTAAAAAGGGAAGACGGAATCTGGACAGGTATACAGTCCTGCAGTACTGGCTACAGGGCAAAACCTGTTTATCTTCTCTCCCCATTCTAATGTCCAAAGCCAGAAGATGCAATCACAGAGAGGTTAGGTGAACCAGTGGAAACTGCAGGGACAGAAATTGAATTCGAGCCGCCTGGATTTCAGCCCAGGGCTCTCCCCGCAGTTATAGCACTGCTAGCCCATGGATGGAGGAGAATATTTTAACAGACTAAAAAGTGTCTGTAGGGGATCAACCCCACCAGGAAGAGGAACGACTGAAGCTATCGAGTAGTCTGAAACGCGTGAATAGAATATTGCATAGCTAAAGGGTCATCCAAGCCTTTTGTGGGCAGGCACATGCATCCCTCTAGCCCCACCTGTGTCATTTATAATAAAGAACAGAATTTTCTCCCTCTTCCATTTCAGATGGAGGTAAATCAGGGACTGAGCCCCCAGTCTTCAATATTACCCCTCAATCTGAAGAAGGTACAACTTAAGGTCCCTTTTTAAAATGTAGGTAAACTCCCAAACTATGAGCCCAAGAAACACCAGGACGTTTACCATGAAGATTGTCTTGAACAGAGCTGCTGCTGTCCAACGGTTTCGTGGTCGGAGAACAGGGGACATCAACACTTGCTGGAAACAGAGAGATCTGCTGAGATAAGGACCTGTGTCATACAGGCAGCCCCAGGCAGCTGTTTGGCGAACTCGCTGTCTGACCTAATGCTTAAGCTAAGTAAAGTTATTACACAGAAAAGACGATATTAACAGAGGTATGTCAGACTGGACAAGAATTGAGCTCTGTGCTCCTGAGATCCAGCCCAGGTTTGCTCCTAGCTCTTCACAGCTTTCTAGGGTTAGAGTTCAACCAATCCAAACTTTTAGGCACATTTTGATTTCAGCTCTCAATCAAACTCCATCTTCAGCTTAAAAGAAATACTACCATTGCTCTAGAATAAAGACCATTATCTTCACCCAGAGAAAAGGTTCAAATACTTGCAAAGATTTAGGGTGCTGTCTTTTTTAAAAGCTGTTTTCTTTCTCATTGCAGTTAAACTTCCCATAGGAAACGCACTGTTTTCAGAGATGAACAGCCTACTATATTTCCCATCTACACTAAAAATGAAATAAAAGTCTGGTGAAGCATCAAGGGAGAAAACAAGTATTTTACTAGATATTTTCCCGTAGGAATGAAACCCAAAACAGCCCAAGCCCAATCCTTTACATTTCCAAGCCACGCCCGCTATTTCCCTGACAACTTGTTGACAGAGGTTTTAACCCTCAGAGCTGTATATGACTACTTCATATCTGATCCCCAAGAGGCACACTTCCTACAGAGCACCGTACAAATTCTCCCTCTGCTCACACAGCGGGTCTGAGCTGGGCAATGCTTTCCAGTAGAGCACTGGGCCACGTTCTGCATCCTTTTCCTCCCCCGTGAATTTCTCCAAGCAGATCCTTCTACGTACTTCAGCCAAGTGTTGTGCTTGTCCTATTTAAGGTGTATTCCACGTACACAGACAGGCTCCCACTGATTTCAACGGACTTCAGAGCCGGCTCATGTACTGTCACCTCTGCTAAGAGGAGTTACATATTAAGTGCAAACAGAAGCTGCCGCTTCCTTTGGGAGACTCCTGACCCCAGACAGAATTTCCCTTGCCTCCGTACCACAGCCCGCAGAATGAGCCACTGTCTTTAAAACAAACACTCGAATGCTGTGCTGCTCATTAGCCCCAAACTTTTGTCCCCTTATTCATGGGAGGGAGTACCTTGGCCATCAAGCAATCACTTCAGTGGCACCTCACTGAATAGTGCCTTATTTATATGGGCAGTGCCTGCCTGGCCTGCAGCTCTGTTTGGCTGAACTCCGGCAAACTGGAAGAGTTATTCTAGCTGAAACAAGACACAGAGAGCATCAGGATCAGGCCACAAAGACTTCAATAAAGGCAACAAGCACATAATAAAGCCACATGACAACTGATCATTACAAAAGGCTGTCCCCTACAATCAAAGAGTGATGTATTGCAAGGGTTTTCATTACGGATCTCCCTCCTTTATCCAAATCCAGTCATCCCTCAAGTTCAGATGATCTCTGTGTTTTGCTGTCATTCTCTCCCTCTCTGCAGTACTCACCGTGGGACACGGAGCAGACTGATAAAGAGTGCAGTTGTGGTGCCCAGCCACCTCGGCAGGAACACTTCTGCACTAAACCTGTCTCTCCTTGCCCTGCTTTAAAGCCAGTGAAGATCACAGGTAGGCACTGACATTCACAGTATCAAATAGTCTGGTAACAGCTCGGAGATCAAAACCACATTAAACCCCTTGATTAGGCCAATCATTTTATCACCTTTTTTTTAAGGACAACCTCAGTCTCAGGTGGGAACCACAGCATTGCACAGCAGCTGAGACCTTGACCCCCTCCACGTAACCGCATCCCAGACAAGTTCCCAGTCTCCTAAGAGCTATGAGGCTGCCCCAAAGGAGCGACGGCGGGTAACGCAGAGAGGAAAGGTGAGAGAGGGCTTCCAGCATCTACACCGCTGGAGGAAAAGAGAAGAAATCCATATCCAGTAAACAAAGTTAGTTCTGAGAGGACAGCGATATTTATACTAATGTGGTCAGATATTTTACGCAGGCTCGGCTTTATTTAACTGACCCTGAGCCAAAACACAGCTCTGCTGTCCAACAAGTCACAGTCCTCACTCCGATACCAGTCTGGGTGTGTCCCCAGAGATTTTTATAAAGAAACGTATTACAGTTTGGAAACCTGAATCCACCGTGTGATTTATGAAAAGGGAGTATTGTCCAAGTTGCCCCCAAGGCCACTGAACTTTCACAGAAAGCAGGGAACAGGGGGAGGAAAGGAATACTGGACACCAAAAAAAAAAAGGCAATAAATATGACATGCTTGTGCTGTTTAAGGGAAGGCAGCCTGAATACGCAACAGAAGTACAGCCCGAACCCCAACACCTGCTGGATGTAATGGACTCTGAAGTGTTGTTTCAGAATTAATCAAGTCATTTAAAATCATAGCTGTAGTCTCCATTCACTACTCCGGTGCATAAACGCGCTGATCCCGATACTAATCCATGTCGGGTGACTTGAGCAATATATCACCATAATTGCCATTTTAGGGCTGCAGATTGGAGCTAAAATAACCAGATGCAAAAGAGATGGCCATATCATACTCTCAAGATGGATCTTCAAAGTTCAAGGAGAGTTCAAGCATGGAAGAGGCAATAGAGAGGGGTCAAGTGTAAGGAGATTGTTCATGTTCAAGAGGAATTAACTTTACAAATATATTGTTTCTGAGGTGGTAATTGTGCCATCTTACAGCTATTCGTACCTCATTTAATCTTTGCATTCTTCTCAGCCATTAGAGTGGTTGTTCCTCATTGAAATAAATTTGATTTTGACAAAATATTCTGTTTTAACACTGCAACTAATTTCCCCAAGATTTTTTGCTTTAAAATAATTCTCTCTGAAACCACACAGCCCAGAACCAGCCATGAGATCTTCAAACTACAGGCAGGGTCCATGTGCAGGCAAAAGCACTGAGACTGCCGACTCATTTTATTGTCAGGGAAATCGCCTTATGACGATTAACAAATACAGAGCTTGAGATCTCATCAAAAAGAGCGTTAAAAGCGCTGTTCTCACTCGAAATAATGTGGTGTGTCTGTGGGCCCGGTCTGGAAGCTTCCATGGATTTTAGGGTTACCAGCACGGAAATGCCTTTTAGCATTCAAGGATGTTGTTTCCCTTATAACTTGACAAACAAAAGTTCACATAAACAGAAAAGTCGGTTGTCCTCTGAAGAAATCAAGCAACACACACAGAGCATTCAAGGGTGGGACGGTAACAAGAGTAACAAACTGTACTGTCTTCCACAGCAACACAAGCACACCTGCCATCAGAAACCTGCAGTCCTAACACACCTCTGCAGTCCCGTAAAATCAAAAGGCATTTTAATCAGCTGTAGGGCAAGCGCGTAAGGAAGTTTTAAGCCGCTCATCAGCACTAGTTTAAGAAATCCCCTTATCCAGTAGGCGTCTCTTTTTAAGAAGTCAGACAAGGCCATTAATTATGTATTCCTTTTCCCAGCTTCAGAATTGCACCATTAAAGTACGATTTCAGCTTATTGTTGAACTACCACCAGACCTAAGAATTACTGTCGGCATCTAATAAGTCATCTGCACAGCCGAGAGAGAGCACACACCTACCATTGTTTCTATAAGGCTGGGTCGTAAGAGTCTCTACTGCAAAGCTGTGATTTAAACTTGCTCCTGCTACAACTCCAGCAGACAAAGGGACAGCTTTCCAGCCGATGTAAATCAGCACAGCACCATTGTACTTCGGAGAGCTATGCTAATTCATCCTGGCGAGGATCCGGTGACCTGAGCGGTCCAAACAATGGCATTACAGAAAGCTAATGTGCTATGGGTTACTTGATAATTTCTGCAGCATAATTGGCCAACATGGAAACGTTAGAAATGATTGAAGTTCATAACTAATTGCAACCATTACTGAGACAGCATTATTTATGATTAACTGCATGTAGTAGGCCTGATTCTGATTTCACTGGCATCTCATTCCAGTCAGTTTTTTGACAGGTAGCTGGTGACGTTTCCTGTGTGCCCAGCCTCTGGCAGAGGCCAGCCCTCATGGCTACAGCTGTATTTTCAGCTTATGAAGTTCTACATTGTACTGAGAACATGAGAAAGGTCAGGTCTTCAGTGCTTCCACTCTAGGCTGAGTGGAAAAAAGTCTGCATTTAACTTGTTCTTTGATTTCCCTGCTGGCAGATCTCTACCAGCCCACCCTGCAGGCCACTGCCTGCCACTGGTGCTTCAGGCAGCCTGGTGACTTGTCTGTCTTTTGACTCCCATATTTCCATGGCTGTCAGGCAGGGTGGGACTACTGCAGCCTCATTTGACGGGTTCCACACCGGCATTACCTGTGTTTCAAATACTCATCTGCTGCTTTGCATATAACTGGAACAGAGCAGACAGATTTCCTCCAAAAGCTTACATCGCATTTGCAGTCCAAACTAAATGGCTTGAATTTCCACTTTTCTTCCGTAGGCCTGAACAGTGAGTCTTGATGGGAGCTTTTGGGAGCTGGCTCCTCTTGGAAGTCTGCTTTAGGCTATGGGTGCTCAGCTTAGAAACCCTTCTGGCAGGAAGATGATTCACCGCAGCGTTACTCGAGTAGCTTTGGAACCTCCTAAACAGAGACACAAATCAGTGTGAATTCAACCGGTACTCCCCCGAACACACACACACACACAGACACACACACACAGAGTATGAAAATCAAGTCTCCCAAAAAGTCTCCTGGCTGGACACACTCATTATGTTTGACACAGCCAAATCAGAGCCCGGAATCTCTTGCGTAGAATTAACAGTTCCATATCCTTATTTTCCTGAGAGCCCTTGTCTAAAAACAGTCATCTCCAAATTGTAATTTTTCTCTACCTTTCATAAATATCAGCAATAGTGCAGCCCTCTCTCCCTCTCTCTTTTTCTTATTCAGGATATCAGGCAGATAAGAGTTATCAGTAAAGGTCATCCTCAATTTCTGTGCAGAAATGATCTGTCTCCGGTATGTAATAAACATTTATCCATGCCTTTATTAGCTATATTGGATCTGACAGTTCTGTTAAACCATTTTCTTTCATTTTGCTAGGTCATGACGGTTAATGCTGCTAAAAAATCTCATCACTGCTTTTGATCACTGTATTGTCTTCTCGGTATTATCAGGATTTTGTAAAGGTAAGCACTGGCTGGAATGACCTATTAAAGTTACAGCCCGTTGAGTTCCTGGCTTTTTTCTCACCACAATAAAAAAGCGAAGGAGTGCAAAGCATAAATTCTACTTTCGGGGTTATATTTAGTTGTGCAGTTGACATTTAGTAGAGCAGTCACTTTAAGCCCACTTTGCATTGGTTTCGCTCCATCTTTTTCACATCCTTGAGTTTCTGAAATGGTGTTGGAAGGCACACCATGGCAAATGAGCCCAATTAGTGGGACCAGGAGGTGATGTCCCAGTTAACCCCTACCATGCCAGCAGCACATTAGGCATCTGCTCAGGATTTTTCAACAATTCCTATGATTTATGAAGCAAACTCGATCTGCAGATGGAGAAGCATTTAAAGCATTTTCATCCACTCTCACACGCTTGTGGCAGAGCAGCATGTATTCCAAACCGCAGCAACACTCAGCAAAGCACTGGAAGACATTCACAAAGTCAGGCACCTATGTCAGACTTGTTGCAACTCTCTTCTCCCTCCACCCAGGTCAATGTTTCAACTGCAAGGACAGACTTTCTTTCAGCTTAACATGGGACAGCTGCTTCCAAGCCCAGGGAGCCTTTCTTCACACTCTCCCTAATGTTCTGTGCTGATGCTTACACCAAATTCATCACTATAGTGTCTAAGTACACAAAATATTCTTCAAACTCGTCGTTGTACAGCATTACTGGGGGAGGTGGGGTGGATAAATCAAACAGAGAGCCCTTTGTAAGCCTTCTTGGGTTCCTCTTGCCATGCACCATAGGGCCACTACCCTGCAGTGAGATCAACTGTCATAATTTTCACTGCTACAGGATCAAACCATTGGTCCCTTTACCCAACAGACCAAACTGTCCCCCGATTTGCATCCTGTGATTGGTACAAAGTACTGATTTGAGATGGTCTCGTGCCCACTGTCAGTATACAGTCATTGCAGCTCAGAGGTCCCGCCAGTAATGTCCCATTGTGCTATGACACAGTCCTGCTTATTTGAAGTGCACCCACGCTCTCCTTCCTGTGGACCAACACATGTGTATCACCTGGGCGTTGAACCAGAGGCCCATTACCCCATAGGCCAACCACGGCGCAAATCCAACCCATGGGCCAAATCCAACCCCTGTCCATCGGGCAAGTTTTCCCCTCGGAAATCAGGAAAGGCTGCTCACACAGCAAATGCAAGAGCACTTCCCCAAAGCGTGCTCAGCGAGCTGCAGGGAGCGAGCAGAGACAACGTCCACTGAGCAGCAAACCAGCTCCCTGCGGTGGAGCTGATGGGCAGGCTACAGAGCAGGTAATTAAACTGCTTCCTCTAGCTGAGGGGCGGCTGCTGGCGTGTGGCTGTCAGAGGAGAGAGCAACAATGACCCTCTCCGTTTCTGCTCCTGAGACTGCTTTGGTTCTGAGCTGGGAGATAACATTTCTGCAACAAAGAAACAAAAAGGCATCCACGTCCCTGCAGACAGGCTGCTCTGTGAACACCTCCCGCTGATTCCCTGGGCTCCTCAGGAGCTCTACAGCCCTCTCTCCAGGCTTTCTCTTTTCAAGGTAAAGGTAGCATTTCTCCACTCTGTGGTTCTCCCTGGCCCACTTTGTTACTGGCAATGGCAGTACACACTGAATTAAAGACAGCGCTTGGGCCCAGCATTATCCTTCCAAGTGATCCACAGATCTTGGGCTATGGATTCTCAGACAAGTTGTGAGAACGAGCCAAAACCAGAGTAAGGAGCCAGTATAACTCCCTTGGGAGTGGAGAAACATAGGTATGATGTCAGTTTTAATTTACACATCACAGCAGCCATTTGCAGAAGGTGGCATCTTAAAGCTATCCCAGGATGCTGGATGCTCTTGGAGATACCTATATCACTAAGGTTAAGAAGAAGAAAAGCACTAGCAACTCTGTGAGTATTCAAATAAGAGATCCTGTAAGGAGCTACACCCTCTTACAGAGACTTTGCGAGTGGTATTCAGGTGTCTTTTGCAACAGGTATTCTCTAAACACAAGGTCTTCCTGTGCGCGTGGATGACTTCCAACACTGGCCCAGAGAAAGCACTGGCTAAGCATAAAGCCGCAGGGAATTTCCAAGAGCATGCCCTCTGCACAGCTGCTGAGCCTTCACAGAACTAGGACCTGCAAGGCAGGAATGAGAATGCAACTAACCTCCAACAAACCTGGGCAAGTCTCATTTTCAATGCAACTCTGACAGTCCCCACAGGAAGTTTACTGTAGGTTTAACCTGCTGTTTCACGCTGTGAGGAGCTGGCGAGCTGGCACTGAGCAGAGGTCCTTTCGGCCTGCTGTCCTGCCAGCCACAGCAGCCAGAAACAACAGGTTCAGAAGGTAGGGGTATCCCTTGTGATGGTTTGCAGGAGAAACCTGTCCCCAGCAGGAGCGCCTTCCTTATCCCCACTGACTTGTGAACAGCTTACACAGAGTAAAATAAAACTTCAGACAAACAAAAACAGAAAACCCAAACACTCTACTGACTGCAGAACTGGGCAATATGGGGATACTGCAGACAGCCACAGTGACTTCACTGGAGCTACATTAAATATCCATAGCTTAAAATCTGCTTTCTGCCTGAAGCCCCGTTTGCAGTTACAGATTGTAACCAGGGGCTTGAGGTCAGCAGTATAATAAGCCATATTATCTCTCCCTGTAAGCACTATGTTGCTTTTCAACTTCCTCAAGCATCCCTTTATTTGGCAGCAACCCCCATGCTCTTCTTTTCTCCAGTTACACCTATCTGTAGCTTCACCGACTTCCAAAGGCAGACGGGGATGGACAAATGCGGCAACTCACAAGGTCAACAAGAAAATGTTTTCCTAGTCTCCACGACAACTGGTGTATCAAAAAGACAAATCTCTCTGAGTGCTTCTCCATATGCTCTGCATCTCCCTGTGTCCTGCAAGCCTGTGTTCACCATGGTCTGTGTGATACATACCTGCAGCAGGAGAAGAGGTCCCACCTTCTCAATAAAAACGCACAGCAACCTTGTCTACACAGAGGATTGCGTCTCTGCTGCCAGGACACCGGTAAGCCCCAGGGAAATGCAGGAATTACCTACCCCAGCTTTCTGCACGCCAGAAATCCCACAACTTTCAACAAAGGAAGATCAAGGGTTTTAACCCCGATGCCCCAGCTAACTTAACCCAAACCTCGCTCCCAGTAGCCACATTTGGAGAAAGAGGCCTCTCTTCCTTCTCTCTAAATGGCCACCCAGCATAAGTATCTCCCCACAATAATTCATGAACAGGCTTCAAATGGTGCAGGCTTCGAAGTGGAGGTTGGCTGAGACACGATTATCCTTTTCACCAGCCTAAGATAGAAGTGCAGACAATAGACCCACAGACCAATAGATGCACTCTGACCTTGATGTTTCAGACCACCAGGCTGTTAAACAAGAGGCAGGACCCCTGTGGTCATGGGAATCGCCAGCATGTGTTTAAAACTGTAACGCTATATTTATTGGTGAACTTTGCCTAAGCGATCTTTAACATTTTTCAGGTGCATATCTGCTTGCAAAACTTTGTGCACTCTGTATATGCGCAGACATAGACAGAAGCATGAGGCGAGGAAGAGGAAGAGATAACTCCTCATAACAGCTTTTAAATGACCAGTTAGCGGCAGCTACTGCCTGTCATTTTTCACATATCGCCTCTGCTCCTTTAGTTCGGTTGATAAATAAAAATTGCTGCTGAGCCTTCTCATACCACAAACAGGTAAATCTACGCCCTACTGAAGACAAGAGTTTTGGCCCAGGGTATTCTCCACTTCCTAGGTATTCTGCTTAAAAACAGCAAGGTGGTTTCTGGTGGCTGGGAGTGACCGAACGGTTGATTCACGTGCTACAGAGAATTCACCTTCAGTAGCCAGCTTTGCCAGGCTTAGCTCACTCTCTGAACAGTTCCTCCTCCACACGTCGGAACAGGACTCAAAGTGGATATGGAACAAACTGGTTTTGAGGGGCCAGTCTTCCAGGAAGATGGAAGTCCTGATGTCTGTCTTCTATATGAGCTGGCAGATTTGTGCAAAGAAGAGAGAACATCCATTAAAATCACCTAATTGACCAATCTGCCAAGTTATTTGTCTTTAAAATGAGACATTTAACATGTCCTGCTATATGCTGATGAATTTTAGTAGCAGAAAATAAACACAGTCCTAAAAAATAAAATCCATATCCAGATAATGCAGCTGGTAGTTAACGATTACAATATGTGACACTTCAAATACACTGAGTTGGTGGCATTTAGCTGATTTGTCTTCCCTATTTTTTGCTAAGCAGGTTGGAAAAAGAAGAAAAATGGTTGATCTACCAATAAGTTTAACACAACCTTGAAATAAATTACATTCAAAAGCTAGAAGCCTGACTCAGTTTAATAGTTAAATCATTTATTCCTAGGCTTAAAAAAAAAAATAAATTAAAAAATCCTGCCCTGAAGTCATTATCAGCATGATCCTCTATTTGAAGTCTTGCAAAATGTTCAGGAACGGCCCTTGTGATTTGGCCAAAAGGAAACAACGTGCTCAGCAGCTCTGTGCAGGCCAAAGAAGATGGAGATTCCCAGTGTGACAATATTAAATTATTATGGCTTTTACAACAGGGGGCACAATTGTTAGTGGCCCCCTTCCTCTGACGGCCAAGCCATGTTCCTCCCTGCCGTGAGCATTCATTGTCATACCTAATATTTGCATGCTTTGATAACAGTAAGTTTGTCAAGATAATAGCAGGGAAGTTTCAGTAGAAACTCAATTTTGAAAAGCCAGCTGTGCACGACTTCAGTCGCTTTTTCTAAGGACGTGCCTTCAAAAAGCAACATTAGGCCTTGCTCATAAGAAAAAAGGAAATTATTCCCCTCCACAAAGGAAGAAGAAAGGAAAGAAGAGTTATCGGTCAAGAGAAGGATGACGACCACTTCCTCGAGAAATTATTTTTACATGAGTTTAAACTTGTTTTTGTTCCTGAAAGCATTTTGGTCAGCACAAACAAATAGTACTGCAAACAGAAGAGCAGCTCTTAAATCACAGAATAATTACTTTTGTGAGCTTTATTGATTGCACTGATCTAGCTGAAAGAGTTTGGGGGCTCTTCTCTCTTATCCACCTTTTGGCATGACATAACCATTCAGCAGCTCAAATGAGGTGGGACATAATGTGATTTTTGGAAAGAATGGTACTATTGTTGAAGTCCACAAAATCTGTATTTCTTAGGGTTTTGGCAAACTTGCTCCTTTGTCTACACAAAATAATGGCTTAAAAAAAGAAAGGAAAAAGAAAAAAGTCCTCTCCTCCTTCTCTTTTGCCCTTTATCACTATTTCAGGCCATGTCATCTCGAGATATCAAGGCTGAGGGTCTTTTAAACACTCGTGAAAAAAGCCCTGTAAGGGTAAACATCGTGGGCTGTGCTCTCGCTGGACAAGAAGCCAAACCTCTTTCCTGTACGTCCGGAGGGCTACCCAGCAACTGGCAGCAGCTGAAGGACTGCGCTGTGGCTAGCGTTGGGCAGTCGCCATGCATCTCTTCAGTGCTTTTTGCTCACTTTGGCCCCGTTTTACACTTTAAATAGCTTTCTTTTTCAAGTCATCTGAATTGAAGTATTTTTCCCAGTGCCATACACTCCTCTCCAATTCTGTTGAGACACAGAAATCGGATATTTGCTTCTGGGTTCGGGAACTTTCTGTGAATGGATTGCACTGAGATGTGCTGGTCTGTAGTAAACTCAGCCTCAAAATCCTTTTCACCCAACAGAGGGAGAGAGAGGACCAGAGTTAAAAACAGCCTTCCACAGGGCACCGAGCGATGAAAAACCATCTCAAGCCAAGCCAGCCATCACCCTCTCTTGCTGACTGTGCCACCATATCCTCAATTCAGACAGGTCTGTATAGTGCTTTTGCATATCTAAATTCACAGAGCACACTTCATACAGTCCGAAATGCAGGTGATTGAATCCTGCAACATTTTAGGTCATTTGGACTGAGCAGGGAGTGCTCATGATGAGATCTGTACTCTGACTCTTTGTAGAGAAGAGGAAGAGACCAGCTTCAACTCTTGGGCCTGCCAGCAGAGATCCGTTCACTGAGCTCTCTCAGATTTTTTCTCCTGCTGTATAACAGAAAGCAGACTTTACAGGACAAGCGTCCATAGTCTGCTCCATTCTTTGCACGTGTTTCAACCTTCAGGCAGCTGATGGGGTTACTTACCCAGGAGGCTTTGGACACCGCATGGCTTATAGAATCATAGGTTGGAAAAGACCTCTAAGATCATCAAGTCCAACTGTCAACTCAACACCACCATTCCTACTAAACCACGTCCTGTAGGACCACATCTACACTTTTTTCAAACACCTCCAGAGATGGTGACTCAACCACCTCCTTGGACAGCCTGTTCCAATATCTGACCACACCTTCAGTAAAGAAATTTTCCTAATATCCAATCTAAACCTCCCTTGATGCAATTTGAGGCCATTGCCTCTCGTCCTATCGCTGGTTACTTGGGAGAAGAGACCAACACCCGCCTCTCTACACCCTCCTTTCAGGTAGTTGTGGAGAGCAATGAGGTCCCCCCTCAGCCTCCTCTTCTCCAGGCTATACAGCCCCAGCTCCCTCAGCTGCTCCTCTCCAGACCCCTCCCCAGCCTCGCTGCCCTTCTCTGGACACTCTCCAGCCCCTCACTGTCCTTCTTGTAGTGAGGGGCCCAAAGCTGAACACAGCACTTGAGGTGCGGCCTCGCCAGTGCTGAGTACAGGGGCACGATTACCTCCCTGCTTCTGCTGGCCACACCATTCCTGATCCAAGCCAGGATGCCGTTGGCCTTCTTGGCCACCTGGGCACACTGCTGGCTCATGTTCAGCCGGCTGCCGACCAGCACCCCACGGTCCTTTTCCTCCAGGCAGCTCTCTGGTCACTCCTCCCCAAGCCTGTAGCGTTGCATGGGGTTGTTGTGACCCAAGTGCAGAACCCGGCACTTGGCCTTGTTGAACCTCATACAGTTGGCCTTGGCCCATCGATCCAGCCTGCCCAGATCCCTCTGCAGAGCCTTCCTACCCTAGAGCAGATCGACACTCCCGCCCAGCTTGGTGTCATCTGCAAACTGACTGAGGAAGCACTCAATCCCCTCAGCCAGATCAGTGATAAAGATGGCTTTATATGCTTCTGTATGCCTGTAGGCTGCTGGAGAGTCAGAAGCAGCTAGAATACAGGCACAGAATCCTATCTGTTTTTCACACTAAGATGGGGATGTGTCTTTTCACTGACTTGTGCCCTGCAGAGTTATTTATACAGCCAGAGTGAAATGAACATAAATTACCAACAGCTGAAATGCCTTCACTGACTCACGCTTGCAATGCATTGCTGTCTGAGCTGGAATAATCACGGAAGATGCAGCACAGAACAAGACCGAAACAGGATTGCCTAGGCGGAGCTGGAGCCTCACGCAAGACCCACTGGAAAGATGTTTCCTCGAAGGTTACAGCTCCAGGAGGCTGCCGAGGGACTGGCAATCTGTAAGAGAAATCAACAGCAATGAGGACAGATGTTAGCTAACTTGATATTCCTAAGATAAATAAAAACTAAAATAAGACTGGCAAGTCCTACCCTCACTTCTGCCAGTACTGCCTTCTTCAGAGCGGTTTGATGAGCAGATCACAGTGCTAATAACTCACCATTTCCTCCCACTGACCAGTCTGGGCAATGGTATCCCACCACCATCTCCCCTGTTAGAAGACAACAAACAGACAACGAAAACATTTTTTAAATGCTTTCAAGTACACCTTGTAACTCTAGCAGGGTAGAGACAGACATATATTTATGCAAACGTTGCCTCAGCAAAAGCACTAATCCCAGGCAACGGGTTAGATGTACACTCACCTGTTTCTGCCTTTGTCACTTCCACGCTTCAGCCAGCAAGTGAATTGCAGTGTGCCATACATAAAGCTATTTCTTTGTTTCATCTTGTGCTAAATTACCCATCTGCAGCAAAAGAAATCAGAAGTATGTTCAAAGAATACGTATTTGCAATATCAACAGTCCCATGGCAGCAATGGCCCCTTTTACTAAGCCAAACTGAGGTACAGCTCCAAAGTGCTTACATTAAGGAGCTAACAGAAAGCAAATGTATTGCTTATATTTATAAATGCACATGCACACACCTACATACAAACATGTATACGTTCTGTGAAAGAAAATAAATGTTCCAGAGTAGTAGGCTTCCTTGCAATGGGCAATTAAGCATCCAACGGCACACACCAGCTAAAGGAGATCTTTGTGGCCTGAAGTTATTATTTCTGTATTATACCTTCTCCTGTTGTTTGCATTCTCTGGAGTTTCAGCAGTGTAAAAGATGGCAGAAAAGCAGGTCCCTAATTCACTGTGTTGAAGTCCGTATTTAAAACAGTCAAACTTGTCAAACTTTAACTTCTTATATTTTGCATAAACAGGACTAGTTTTTTCCTTGCAGGTGAGAAAGCACCCAACACATATTCATTATCATAGTACGAGCTCTTGGCAAATAAAGAAAGCTAGAAAAGAAGAATCCAAAACATCTTCAGCATCTTTGGGGTCCCCGGCCTCCCGTCGGAGGCAAAGGGAGAAGCTGCACGAACCACCAGCACTGGAGGCAGCGCTCTCGGCTGCAGTCGTGAGTGGAAACAGCTTGAACTCCCTGACAACTTTATTCCTCTCCCGCTCTCACTGGGCCTGTGCTCCTGTGCTTCAGCTTTGAATTCCTAACGTGCTGCTCACTTGCCCTTTAGGAATTAACAAGCTGACATCATCACGCCTTTCAGAAGGAAATCTGTCAGTGGAGAACGAAGAAGGAATCAAAGGGGCGGAAAGCAAGGAACAAACCCCAATTCTGAGTCCAAAACATAGGACTTACACAGCATATAGGATTTGAGGGTTTTCCCGGCTTTTTCCCCCTTGGACAAGCGAGGCAGCATGCATTTGGCTGGGAGCTGCTCAGTCTGAAAGGCCAATGGTACGACTCTGCCCACAACACAAGTTTATCCTGAAGCTAGCTGGTCTGTTCCTTTGAGAGGGGCAGTATGGGACAGAGAAGGAGAGGGGGAAGGGGGGGAAGCTTTTCTTTACACTTGTGCTGTTCTGAATGTGGACCATCTGTGCCCCCAGCTGGAGTGCTGGAGATGGTCTGGCACTTGAACCACACCATATTTACAGATCTAAACACAAATGGCTACTGCCTGATTGTTTCATGATTCATTAGTCAGACAAGCTCTCCTCTCCCGCCAGCACAGCTGTTACAGAGTAAACCTTTGTCACTTAATAGGCCTGATTATTACTTTCCATCAAAGGTATTGATCTGTGTCATCTCTACTTAAGGGAAAAGGGGAGAAGCAAAAAGGGGACCAAAATGTGTCGGGAAAACAAGAAGGGGGGGAGGGGGAATTAGAAAACAATGACATTTGTATGGTGACTGGAGGCACCGGTCAATACGTTTAATCTCTCCTGGATGTACTGTATTCATGTATTCATTTACCACAGTGACTAGGTTACTCATGGAGATGAAACGTCTCACATGATGTGGCATTCCTTGCACTGCACCAGACTGCTGCAGTCACACAATATGGCCATGCATATAATTGGTCGGCCAAATACACAATGTGAATTAACAAATAGTATTTAAAAAAAAATAGAAATCAATTAAGTCATGCAGCAGAAGGTAAGAATACAGGTTCATCTCTAAATGGCATGAGATTAGACAAAGGGATTGGTAGCAAGACTTCAGAGAATCGTCCCAGGGTTAAGCCCTCATCCACCGAAGTCAGCAGCGCTGCCCCAGTTTACACCAGTGGAGGAGCTGGCCCTTTTTGTTGAGCAGACGAGCTTGGAACAGGACGTGGTCTCTTACATAATTGTGATGCAGAGTGTATTTACCACAGCTTGAGAGCTTCTCGCTGCTCCAGTAGCCTCCTGACAAGCTGCCATTGCAGCAACTGCAGTGCTATTGCAAATTCACTCGCTCCTTTGGCGGGATGAGGTTTGCAACATCCAGACTGAGAGTTTCATTGCCTCTGTGACTCACAACATCGTTATTAGTGGCATTATTGCTTCCCTGCTCTATTTGAGGTGGTAGCTGGTACCCATCATTCCAGTGACCAGGGGGACGGTTCAGAGCCATGGCTGTGGCGCCGGTGGCAGGCCTGGCTGTGGCAGTGTTTAAGGGCTCATCTCTCCTGAAGCCAAATCCCAAAGCCCTTGCCCAGTCCTCTTCAGACTAAACAGCAGCAAAGGTCTGGGAACTAAGGGACAGAAAAGAAGCCGCAGCAGAGACCACTTAGCTTGCGCCCATAGCAGCGCAACAGTGAGTCACTACTCAGGCTACTGGAATCAAAGAGGAATAAAAGCTCTAAGTGTGTCTTCAGAGCCGAACAGGGCATATAAAAATAGCATGAATGTTTTGAGTGCTGCGTTCAGTTCTCTCTCCCAGTCTGGGAAGTTTCAGGAACAACCCCAAAATTACTGCTGCTCAGCTATGCCAGAACACGTTCTTGCTGGGTGAAATCCACTCCCCTTGTTCCAAGTCTCAGCAGCTTTAGGACAGGGCAAGGAATCACCTCGTTAGCCCTTTTGGACCAGAGAAGTCCAGAACCCAAACTCATGCCTACGCAGTACAGTGAGTCCTTGGCTATATCGGCATGCACACCTGCAATGTATTCCCAGTAGAGAGCAAGGTCTAACACCAAACGAGCTCTTACAGGATGGGACGTATTTTTCCATATGGGAACAGAACAATTGAAAAATGCATAGGCCACCGGTAAATACTCAAAGGGGACCTTCTGGTTTCCCTGGTGCAGCTTGTTTGCTATGCAGTCCTGCAAGGATTACCTCAATTTTCCCCACCTTCCAGCAAACCCCTTTTCCCCCCACCAACACCTCTCAGAAGCAGTCTATAAATACAAGAAGCTTTTCCTCAAACCAAGACTTGCGTTTTGAAAGCAAAGAAGCAAGTAAGATGTTACACAGGAAAGACCAGTCATTTCAGGTAAAGCACTGTTGATAGACTGACGGAGAAAGAGTGGGAACCTAAATCAGCGGTGTGAAAGACCTGCTCAGAGCACTTGGTTCCCACCAGAGGTTAGCCTGCCTCCGGCGCCGTACCTGCCGTGTCCAGCCGAGGTCTGCAGAGTGCAATGACAGATGCCAGCCCAGCATGTCAGCGGACAGGGAAGCAATCGACGCTCTCGTGAGAGAATAATGCAGGTGTGTCTGCAGCTATGACACGGAATATTCTTTTGCAGTCCAGCTTCCACCCAAAGCTCTGAAACAGACCAAAATACACATGCTTTTCTGACTAAATCCGTGCCCCTAAGGAAACCTGGCCCCTCCGCCCTCGTATTTCCCCCAGCTTGCTAAGATCCCATTTCTACCCACTCTCTCCCACATCCCAAGGCATATGCATTTTCACCGGATGGAAAGAAAAGCCAGAAGACTGCAGCACATGACACCAAGCAAGAGTTGTGGCACACTCCATCCACAGGAAAGTGTTGCTTGGCAATACTGCCTGTGCTCAGCTTCCCGCCAAGGGACCGGCGTTGTCCCTGTGCCAGGAAATCAGCCATTCAGCCAACAGGCAAAGCAGCGGCCACAGAAGACGGAGAAGCAGAAGGGAGCCGTCAAACCCAAGAGACACGCTTGCTCTCTTCTCCCCATGTGCTACAACAAATAGCAGGGGGGTAGGGGTGGGTGTGGAGAGCGAGGAACCAGAGAGATGCTGTACATTTTAGCTTAACCCATTTATCTTCCTAATGCATCAAGGAAGAAAACTGCTTAGTCAGTGGTTAAAGAGAGACCAAAACCAACATACTGAGACGATATCTTAGAGCTTAGCTTATGAGCAAAAACCTTTCCATTTCTGAGCTGTCTTGGAATGGAAAAGGGTGACATTTTGTCACTGAATCATTTAGAAGCAGGCTGAGTAAAGCAGTCAGGAACAGGCTGTTAGGAACAATCCTGCAGCAGGCAGGTCTTTGCCGTTACCAGTGCTTCGTTTTCTTCCCTCGGAGACGATGTTTGATGCTGGTAGTTGGTGACAAGACTACAGCAAAAAGCCGGCAAGGGAGAGGCAAGACATACTGAAAAAAAGAGAAAAATACCCATGCAAGTAGCTCTCAAACAACACCTTAGCTTTCAAAATATGTCTTTCCTGGGAACTTGCTGAGAGCAGGGTTTTACTGTTGGTTCATAGAAATGGGTTATCCTTGGGATGGAAATGCTGCTCATCAGCTTCACTACCCTTTTTAACAAGGTGCTGCTGAGACATGCCAGACTCTTCCTGTTCTCACTGATGGAAATCGGGAGCATTGCACATAAGCCCAACATCACACCTGCTATCAGTTTAGCCCAGTAAGACACTGGATAGACAGCATTACCAACAACATCTTTTCAACTTTATAGCAAAATTCAGATAAAAAACTTTTTCCTGCAACACATTACAGAACCTGCCCAACACCCAGAGTTATGTATCTTTCTTCCTAAGTCAACAGGCACTAATGGTTTGGGTGGATTTCCCACCTATTCCCAACACCGAGTTCTTCCCTTCCCCTGTTTAAAACAAACCCCTCCAACAGCCTTGACAGGCAGAGGAGGCCTAAGGCACTGACGACATAACCTACCTACAGGCCAGAAGCACGGCTCTGACTTTTCTTAGAGAAAGACACTCAGTTGCATTATTTTTCTCTCACTTGCGCCTCTGTCACTGTGCTCAAAACAAAGCTCAATTAATTCGCACCTACATAAAGCAGAGGTTTAACAGGTCAGAGCCAACGGTGTCAACGGGCAGAGCTCAGCTAAATCCAAAGGACCTACTTTGCCCGAGTGGCTCTCATTTCACCTTCCGATCTTGGCTGTGGCAGAAGGATGGCGAAACTGCAGCAACACCTGATCGAGTCCATCCCCAGATTTTCCGTATCAATACATATGTTGTACCTGGTATAAATTGCAGCAGACCTGTGTCAGGTTCCTTCTGCGAGCCTCGTGAAGTACTGCACCTTGCAATTGAAATGTGTCATCAGCTGAAGACATCTTCCCTGGCAGGGGAGGGGAGGAAAGGAAAAAAGAAAAAAAGGGAAAGCTTCAGGTCAAACGATTGATTACAGTTTTGAATTACAGGGGGCTATTGATTTTTCATTAAACACCATGTACTGCTGTAAAGCAGAAAAAAAGTAATTCATTGATCAGAGCTGTGGGCCATGTTCACTTATTGGCTTCCTGCCACATCCCATTATTCCCAGTTCTAAATGTATATTGAAGTCAGTTCATTCTAATCATTGCCTCCTGTCACCAGAAATGTCTCTCAGTAACTATTAGTTTAATCACCCCTTTCTTACAATGGTAATGAGTGATAATATCCAGCATTATGGCAGATTCATGAATATTATTCATTGTATTACAGCATTGTATTTCACAATGCTGCACTTAAGGGTCTGTCAGCATTTCCATTACAAAGCCCCCAGGCCTGGGACTTTATAAATCACCCCTAAAAATTTGCTGCTGGCAGAAATAAGGAGCGGAGAGTGTCTCGGTTCTGGAGAGAATATTATTGGAACTGCTCTCTGCGAAATCTTTCTGGCCACAGCTTAGCTGCACTGAATGAGTGCTGGAAAGGGGAGAGGAAAAGGGGGAGAAAGAAGAGGAACTTTGCCAGCTCAAGCTGCTTTTTCCAATTGATTAAAATGCCATCATTTCAAAAACAGGATGATCTTGCTGTTACATTGGACAGAGATACAGGAGACAGGCATTCTCTTCCTAAAGCTGACACACACAGACAGCACAGCCATACTACCTTGCCAATAGCGACACTTGAAGTGTAAGAATGCCTTCTCTGAAACCTTTTGACTTCCGCAGTACGCTTTTCTCTGTACTGGCTGCTGGCTCCTATGCTCGATAACCTGCAGTTTGAGAAAGCTGCCTGCTGTAGGGCCAGGCGCTGAAATCCTCAGACTTTATTTAGTACCTGCTTCGGTAAAACCTCAGCCTGGGGACAAGGGCAGGTACAATTTTAGTAAAAGGTTTGGGTCCGATTCCAGAATCCAGCCTGAAGGCTTAGCGGGAAACTGGTCAAATTTGGGGTTTATACCCACACCTATTGGAAACCTTTCTGTTTCCAGTGACAAGCCATGAAGTTGTCACTGAAACTATATGCCCTAAAAGTGACAGCAGGCTCTAGCTCATTATTTCAAAACTTTGAGCCGATTAAGATTTGCTGAGGTGAACAGTTGCCTTTACACTATCATCAAGCAAGAGAAGGAAAAGCAGATATTGCGGGATCCAAAACTGTGCTATGATGATAGAAGATATACAAACAAATGAAGCAAACAGAAATGGAATCCCAGCTGCTTCCACCAGCCCAGAACCATGGCTGAAAAGTATAATGGTGACCATAAAGACTATTTTTATAAAAGCACGCAAGAGATCATCTTTTTTAAAATGCTGCCTTCTGCACTAAAAAAAACCCAAACCCAAAACAAAACAAAACAAAAAAAGTGACTTGAAAGGTGTCAAAAAGAACAAGAAGCAACAAGGAATATTAGGTGGACACACATTCTTAGGCTACTTGAGGACTTTTAGCACTTGCCAACTTTGTCCTAGTTTTCCAGATGCCAAAAGTGTCTCTGATACTCAAGAGCATGTACTTTAACTTTGCACTGGCAGTTTGAAATCAATTCTCTGGAAGGAGGGAGTAAACTTACCGTGTTCTGTAGGGGGCCCAAAATGGGTAACAGAGCAAACACCACCATGCATGCATGTGTGCACAGGGTAACAAATACAAGACAAATTTATTTACTCCATTATGTGAAAGCATTTAGAAAGGAAAGATCCATCACAGGAGAAAATACGGAAACAAAACAGATGACTACCAAACCAACATAGCCTTACACTAATGAGGTAGAATTAACACCAGGTAGACCCTCTTCCAGCATCCACACATTGACGGTGGTGTCAATAATGACTTTTATCTGCCACTGTGTAGGTATGCTCCAAGCCATTGAGTCCAGTCCCAAACTCCTACAATGCTGGAATAATTTCAGAGACAGACTCAAAAGGGGCAGGCAGGCAGAGTGAAAAGGACTGCAGAGTGCCACCTCGCCCGCGCAAGGAGGACTGGACCCCTGTGAGTGAAAACATTTGCATGAGACACCCGAGGGAGTTCTCTTTTTCAGCAGGGGGCTTTGGGCTCTCCAACCCTGCTGGAAAGCAAGTCCCAGCTACAGGCAGAAAAACAATAATTCATTTACTTGCCGGTGTTTTCTTGCATGAAGTGTCTTTTGCAATGTGTTCCGATACATTGCCTCTCCCTGAAGCCAACCTCCTGCTGAAGCTCTTCACAGTTTGTTGCGAAGGAGAAAATGAAGCCTGCTAATTCCTTCTTTTGAGTCCAGAGTCTGTACTTGAGAGGTCAAGTGGGGCTCAGAGTGACCATCTGGACTGAAAAGAAACAGCAAATTCCAGTCATAAACTTGCTTTTGTATAAGGGACCTCTGCAGAGATAGGGCCCTACACATGATGCAGCAGAGGAGGTGGTGGCCATTGTAAATAAATTCCAGTGAGGAAAAGAGCTAATGGGTGGATTGTAGTGTGTGGGGATAGGGTAGAAGGCTAGAAGATGACTGCAGGGCTGGCAGTAATCAGCCTAAAGGCATCAGGTGAAGCCCAGAGGGAGCTCTCAATTCTCAGAGGATGCTGCAAGGATAAATAACACTTCTCCTTACCAGACACATGCACAAAAGAGCAGCTTATCCATGTCAGGTAGTTATATGGTGCCTATTATCAAGTAAGTACTTTGCAATCTTTGCTGTGTTTATCGTCACAACAGCCTGATCAGGGAGGAAAACACAATTCTCACAGACAGGCTCAGGTTCTCCTGGGGATGTTTCGAGCGTGGCAGGGGAAATAGCATTGGTGAAGCCAAAGAGAGTAGGACCCAGACTGTCAAAGACCCTTCAGCCTCTATATCCCACCAAAAATCACTTGGAAGTCAATGTACAAATACGTCTGAGGACTTTGATCTAAGTGACTAACACAGGCTCACACAAGGAGTCTGCAGCAGAGCAGGAGACTTACCTCCAGTGTTCTCAGCGAAACGTTACTTTCATTGCTGCTAAGACAAATACACCCACCACGGACAGGAGCATCCTGCATTTGATGGCGTTCACCTAGCTCTACAAGAAGTTAGAGAGAGAGATCAAAGCTGTTATTTTGGCTGCCTGATCATTCCTCATCTCCCAGAAAACCCCATGCCTGCAGCAGCCAGGTCAATTAAAAGGGATTGGTTGATGCTATTAAATCTACACCCTAGGAATGAAGCCCTTCTTGGCAAGACTTGTTTTATCCTCTAATGTCCTTACCTTGTGCCAAATAAACAGTGTTGATGTCACATCATTTGCAAAGGACAGAAATCCTGTGCAGAGCAGCAACAAACAGCCCTTCTCCCATGCCAGTACGCAGCACACATCTTGGGGTAATAAAGCCTTCCTTTCATGCTTCAGAACACCTGATCTAAGGCTCGGATTCAGCAATGTAGTCAATGACAGCCTGGATTCAACAACAGCTCCCACCTAGCTTCACTATGAATGCCTCCATATTTTATTCACATTTTTAACTTTTAACCCAGTTTCCCATGGGAAAAAAGAAGACAAAAACGATTCAGACTCTGCCTTCCACTTCTCCAGTAACTTTTGCGCATACTAGTGTACTGTAACCACATCTGAAAGAGCGCTGACACTCTTGAAGACAGTTAAGCTCCTGCAAGTGTCATGATCACACTTTTTACTTAAACAGCAATTTCTACCACGCCTTCAGAGCTGACCCTTTCTCCGACTATCTCAAGCCAGCTGTTTCTTGCCGAGTGTCTCGTCATCAGTCTGTGCGATTGTTCTATCAGACTCCAAGAGGACGCAGAGCACCATGAAATATGTGCGTGCTTGTCAAAGGCATAGCCTAAATAGTTACAGTGCTGTAAATACAAAGTAAACAGCTGCTGTACCTTACAGTTCAAGGTAAGATAGAATAGCTGATGTAAATTATACCAGCATGCTATCAACATAAAACAACAGGGCACAATATATTACTGCAAGCCCCAAGCACTTCATATCTGTCTTGACACCATGGTAAGTTTGACAGCCATCAGTTCCAAAGATAAAATACAGCTTGCAAAAGGAATTGTTTTGACCCTGCATCAGAGAGCTCATCCCTACAACAGGGCAGGAACACAGTACTCTGTTCAGGCAGCATCAAAGGATTCAGGCAATGAAGCACGAGGCAAATATGCTGATCTGTTCTACAGGAAAATACCTGTCACAATAAGTCTCAGTCCAGCTGGGTGCTTATGCTGACATATAACCTCAAGCACCGATTTGAGGAGAGCTGCTCGCAATCTTCAAGTTATGCACATACTTATGCTGTATCCATATACTAGGGCATGATAAAGCAGGATCTACCAGACACTGCCTCACCACAGCATTTCAAACAGACTGAATGATATTCCTTGCCTGAGCCAGCCTGGGACCCAGCCTTCACCACAAATTCCACCATGCTCATTACCAACGCCACTGATTCAAAAACATCGCCTCCAGTCCTCGGGCACCTCTTCTGTCCTCCAGCACCTTTCAAAGATGATGGAGAGTGGCTCAGCAATGACATCCACCAGCTCCCTCAGCACTCGTGGAACCTGACAGAAACCCTTAGCTTGCAGCTATTCCTCAGTTTAAAACCCTGAAATTTTTCTCCCATCCTGCTGTGACAAAATCCTTCTGCTCAGGTTTAACTCAAGGTACCTGCATGATTCTGTTGAGGTCATTGGTGGTATTTGCACGCTGAGTGAGAGATGTTGCTGGAAAAACAGGGTGAGAGACAAACGTGCATTTGGCTCCCCTTCCAACACGTACCTGGGCAGAGCGCTTGCCTGTGTCTGGGAGCCAGGACAGACATTGGGATCCCTGGGTTCAGAGGTACCCAACAAGGCTGCATGCCTTCTTCAAGATCAAGCTTCAGGGCTTTCTGGGATGTCAGCCTAAACTGGTTCAAAGAATTCAGGCTGCACGTTAGCAGAGCACATCATCACAGGCCCAGCCTCAAGCACGTTAGCCATCACACTAAAGCCTGCCGTGCATCTAAGCAGCTGGCTGAATCACGACCTGAGAACGCAAGAGCTGGAGAACAAGTTGTGACCATAGTCACAACTTCTCCACACTTCTTGTGCAATGGCACCACCTGCTCTGTGCACCATTAGAAGGGGTCCTGATTTTCACAGATAATCCCAGGTGCCTTGCTCAGATTCAAACCTTCAGACACAGACTCAGCCCTAGGGAACCAATGGAGCAGAAGCAGAGCAGAGCCAGGCACAGCAGGCATTTGTGACTGTTAGTGAGCACTGAATATTGCCAACCATTATAAAACACAGGAAAATAGCAAGCGAGGCTTTAGCCAGTTTAGATAATCCTGCAGGGAATACTACCAATAGAAACTAATACATATGCAAGCAACAGCAAGCTGCCTGGGAAACTGAGCATTTTGCCTTCGGTGTCAGATAAAATGCAACACTCAGATTGCCTTTGGTCCAGCATTAAGTGCATTATTTAACATACATATATCCCCAAAAGACTGTTCCTGAACATCCACACAGATCTGCTCCTCTTTCGTTCAAAGTTTTGGCACAGGAAGGCAACGTTATGCTTGTGGTCTGAATTACGAGCGACTGCTTTCGCTTGTCTGGCAACAGTCCAGATTCCTCCCTAAGTATTTGGGAGCAGAATTTGCCCATGTGGAGACTTCTCCCAGCCCAGAGGGTGACGGCAGTCACTTGTGATTTCTCAGGAATATTCAGAGGTTTTTATTTAACCATGCTGTGTTGTACTGTTGTATTTGCATTGTCCTAGGCCTGCTCACTCACCTGCTCTTGCCTTTGGTGTAAACTCAATTTGTCTCTCTTTCCGCAATCCTTTCCTCCTCTTCTAGGAGGGCTGCATTGCTCTCCATTGTGCGATCCTGCCGCATATGTTTGTAAAACACTGATGTCCCAGAGAAAGGGAAAGGGTGAGGGCCCACACGTGACATAATAGCACTGCTATGCCAGGAACAAAGCATCCCCAAACAGGGGTGGTCAGCAGTACAAGTGGCTATCAGAAAGTCAGTGCAAAATTCAAGAGGCTGAGCACTTCCAATTACGATTCAAATCTGCCATTTAGTTCATCATGTTTATTTAGGCATTAAAAGCAATTTTCCAAGCACATGTCTGTCACATTTAGACACAATGGGCTAGCTTGTAATTAGGAAGTATATGACCTCACTGCCTTTAATTGGGAGAAGCCTGCATCCAATCCGTTTACCAGATGATAGAAGGCAACTGGCATTAGGAGGGAAGTTCCGTGTCAGCTGGTAGAACGCTCACAATACCTGCTATAATGGCCCCCAATCCATCATCACCCACTCTACTATCAGGACTTTGTCAATGGTTTGCTCATCAATTTGCTTGTGTATCAACACAAGAGATCAGGAGACAGATACTGCATCATAGAGAATGATCACAGACCAGAGAAAAAAAAGGTGGTGGTGGGGAAACCACAGGAATGGCAATTTCTGCTTTGGCAAAGGAGCAGGGCAGGCATGGGGCCAAAGTCGGGTTTAGCCTAAGCGACTATAACTCTGCTAACGTTACTCCTGCTTATGTAGGCCAGAGTTTAGCCCATACTACCGACCAGGGTCTGCTGTAGGTCAATGCACAAGGGAAAAAAAATTCAGATGGAAACACCCCAGCTTAAGGCAATAATAAGGAAAAGAACTCCAAATTCTGCTACAGGTATCCTACTGCACAGAAAGTACAATTTTGGCCTGGTTAAGAGCCGACAGACACATCTCTTGACCTCCACTGCACTGCTCCTGACTGCTGGACAGGCCGTAGAACTATGGCCCGTCCCAGGCGCTGACTGTCAGAGACAAACACAGTTGTTGTCAGCAGTTCCAAACACATCACCCTCCAAAGCGATCTATGCTCAGGCCCAAGAAGTCCTGCCAACTGATTTTTTCAAAACAGGGAAGAGAGAGGAGAAAAGCTATTGTGTGTAAACTACATGTATAATTATTATTGCTCGTTTTGTTTTTTCTTATTGTGATAGCAACAGAATCTGCAGCTCTACTACATTAAGACCTGGACAAGTTCAAGAGACAGGGGCAAAAGACGCGAAAAAGAAGCACTAGAGAGACAAGAGGCTCACGTTCACTTCACCAAGAATCTCTGTACATTAAAATCACATCCTCTGTGTTCTGACTTGTCAGCTCCATTTGCTGGTAGAAGGATACAAAGATTTCCACACCTCCAAAAACAGGTCCCAGGTCAGTCACTGCATTCATTTCTGTTGACTATACTGCTTCACCTCACTGAAAAAATCAGCTCCACTCCACATTTCAGTCGCTCCCCACAGAAGTTGCCATGAGTGAGACAGAGACTCCTTCCGTTGCTTAGAATGTGACTTTATGCAGGCCCTAACAAGACTGTGCGCACATCTGAACAACCTTAAAAATCCACAGCAGCTCTGCTGTGTGAGCTGGGCTGCTCCTCGGCAAGAGCAACCTGGGGGAAGCAGAAGAGATAAGAATGGGAGATAGAGCCAGCTACGATAAAACTGGCTTTGATCCTCTTCTGCGAGTTATATAAATGCCCGACAGTCATACACGGGGGTTTTCAGCCTCACACAGCGAGCGTTGAAACCCTGTGAGATGTGAATGACACGACAGAAGTCCCGCAGCATTCCCAGTCCAGCTCCTATTCCTGCTGAGCATCCTCCCAGGAGCTAGGACATTTTTAACCGTACAGCAGCCAAAACGTTCTCCCTTGTAAAGCCGGCCAAAGGTCAAATATGTCCTCCTTCCTTTTACATAGCTTTCTGGTACGGCCTCATTAATTTCACCTCTAACTCTGAGATTAGAAAGGGTGAGTAAGCACTCTCTCACCTGGAGGAGGGGAACCAGCCTGCTGTCCCCCCACAGATCGCAAGGAAACCTTCAGGTGCCAAGAGAAGCCCAAGCGGAGAGGTGAGCTCCAGAGGGGACACACTCTGAAGCAGGAGGTATTGTCAGCTCCTGCCGGACACGGCTGTTTCACAGGAAAGCTGAGTAAGCAGCTGGTGCTGAGGAACTCGGCAGCCCCATAATTTGGCCACGCTTGCCGCAGCTCCCAGGCGTTGGGGATGTAATTCAAAGACCATTCAAAACCAGGGCGGCTGGAAATGCGGTACATCCGTGTACAAGCTTTGCCTTTCACTCTTTTCTTGGGTTCAGACCCTCTGTCCTGGCCAGACCTTTGTTTTGAAGAAATTGTCATAATTCCACTCACCATACCTGCACAGGATTTACTTCAGGGAAGGAATACTTCTGAGATGCTGATCGGATGTTATCAGGCCAGAGGAAACTTTCAATGCCTAATGTAGTTATTCTGGCACTTCAGTCTCTTGCTCTGCATAGTTTGGGTAGCCCTGACATATACGAACCGTTAGCACTATATTTCTTAAAAAAAAATAAATACTTGCCATAAGTGATGCACATCTGCTGCTTGATCACTAAGTGACCCGCTAGAACCTGCTTGTGGTGAACCCGAGCACAGTGACAGAATAGGTTCACAGAGGTATGGGATAACCAGGCTTTGTCATCTCTTGGACTACGGTGTGCAAATGGGTGAGCTGGTAGAAAGAAATTGCTAGCTTCCGACAGGAACATCCTGTAAAAGCACAACTGCATTCCCAGCAGATTTCCACTTTTTTTTTTTTTAATCTCTGTCAAACCTGCTAACTGCTCGGTCTTTTTGTGGCTGACATTTTACTGGGGCAACAGAGAAAGTAAGGAAAGTGAGACAAATATTCAGGCACAAAGAAATGCAGCAGGTAGGTAGAAATAACGGACAAAGCCACACGGCTGTGCCACGTAACTAGTCTGACTTCTGTCCTTCGCACAATTAATGAGCTCTAACACCAAGAAACTGGCCTCCTAGGAGACAGCCAAAGCATGCACTAGTGGTAGCAAGACCTCTTGCTTCCTTCCACTCACAGTTCCCTCCATGCCTATGGTAAAATAGCCTACTTCTCCATGTGGTTTCTGTTGATTTCTGCCTGCACTTGGCCTGCTTCAGTTTTCCTCTGGCATTCCAGCTCACTGGGTCCATCCCACGCTCCTGTCCCAGCCACCCATGGCATCCATCTGAAAGACGTGACAAAGCGGGAGAGCCAAACTGGTTACTACAGTGTGCCCGATTTGTATTCAGAGCACAACAGGGTGACAGACCCAGCCTCCAGCCACAGCTTTAGGATATAAAGCTGGGCCAATGAGGGAGAGAGGAGCTGCCTGCTTACTGCTTCCAGCAGACATAAAACATGATTCCCAATGTGTGCTCCGAATAAAGAGGGGCTGGGGGGTTGGAATTAATGGCCATCGTGTACTAGGTTGATGGGCTAAATAAGGAACCAAAAAACCCCCAAGCATGCAGCGCAAACATACAGGGGGAGGCTTATTACGTTGCTTGCGTAAGAGAAAAGGAGCAGGCGACGGGCCTCGAGGGCCTCCAGAGCAATTCAGCCCCCTCGCTGTTTTAGGACAGGCAGGGCTGGCCGTGGCTGTGACTTGTGTGCCAGCCCGCGGACATGGCAAGCTCCTCTCCGGAAGCTGCTCGCTGCTGCTGCTGCTGCCACCGCTGCCCCGGCTCCGAGGCATCGCACGCGAGAGCTGACAGCGCCAGAGCCAGCGGTTTGAAAGCAGAGGCTGGTGCCGGTGGAGGATGGGCTGTACAGTGCACAAACACGCGCCCGCGGGCTGGGGGGGCCCCGAGAGCGTGGGGAGGGGGTGTCAGTTGCAGGAAACACAGTGCCTGGCATTGCACATCATTTCTTTAAACTCATCTTGCATTCAGCCAGCTGCATATAAATTTCCCTCTATCTCATCAAGCTCTCACTGTTTGGCCTCCTCTGACTGATATTGGCTCATCATACTTAATCTAGGGTGAAATTTCCTCGTCTGAGCTAAATTACTCGCAGCCATCAAGGGAAACGATATTTATTTTTCGTGGGGCTAATGACCTGTCCCCCGGACCCACCCACTGATGGTTATTTACTAGGGCCCAGATGCTTGGGCTCAAAATGAGTGCTAATGTCAGCGGGGGCCATTTCTCATTCAGGTCTCTGATTGAATTGGAGCGATCCCATTGACATTGACTCTGTGACTTTTAAGGCCATTACCCTCAGCAAGAGATGAACCTCTCATCATTGCTCCAACACTGACAGCTGATTAGCGACAAATTACAAGCAGGAAGAACCCAAGACTTTGGGGTGGGGGGAAGAGGAGGAGGGATTCGGAGGAGGTAGGGGGAAAGCGCGGAGTCAGGGAAGGTGGAGTGAGTAGCAAAGGAGAAGGAAAGAGTGGGAGGGGAGAGCAACACCCAGGAGCTGAAGAAGCCTGTTGGCGTTGGTACTGCTCTACAGGCTTTCGCTGAGTGCAGAACAGGGCCCAAAGCCAAAGGCTGGAGGGAGAGGTGAAGACGCACACTGACTGCAGGGAGCCTGAACCAGAGCAGGGCTGGGAGGAAGAACCTCCACGCCGAGTCCATGGGTGAAGAACGGACAGCAGGGCAGTCAAAGTGCCACCTGACGGGGACCAGGCGAGCAGCTCGCTGGCTGTGTGCCGGCTCTCTCAGGAACTGCGGGTCCCACGAAGACAGAAAAATGTCCAGGAAAGCAAAAAGCTGCTGCCATGAACTGGCAGCCCCCGGGGTCGAGTACGGCTCTGCCACCAGCTCTCGCTGTGCACCCTCCATCAGCCCCCTCACCTCGCTGCCTCCGTTTCCCTACGAGGAGGATGGGCGAACAGGTGTGACACCGGTGCAGACAGCACCACCTCCGCATGGCTAACGGCCACCGATGGCTGGCACACAACACACTCGCTGAGCTGTGGCGAAAGCTGCCTGGCAACCCTGATACACGTTTCAGTCACGGCCCTTGCATTTCCAGTGTTCTTAGTTAACTGACAATAAGTAACACAAACACAACCCAATGCACTGTCATCGTGACATATTTCGCCAAGCGCAGTGGTACCTGAGTTTCTCTTTTCACTGCTATCACATTACTTATGGACAAAGCTTTGCATGTCTCTGGGCCACACTCACAGTTTTGTTTTTAACCACAGAAAAGCAGCCACTTCTGCTGTCAAGCACGGGAGCCAGCCAGCAGCACGCACCAGCTTTCTGTACCAGCTCCTGTAAGAAAGTAAAGAGTGGGTGTTACTTTAAAGCTGCCAGAGAAAAATTCTGTACCTTAAAAAAGAATGCGATCTGCTGTAGATACAGTTATTCTTATCTGGATGATTTGTGAGGCAGACTATGCTCCCCTAAGTAAAAGGGAATATTTTTAGTGACACAATTAATATAAATGGAGCCATCCTGAAAGGCATTACAAGGAGGCTTGTTGCTCTGCAGTCCTGCATAAGTAGGCTTGGAGACTTTTTACAGCTCACAAAACACCAGCCCTATTTAAAAGTGGCATGAAATACAAACGGAGAAAATGCTTGCAAGGCTGAACTGCCATGGTCACAGCTGCCCTCTCTGAAATAAAAACTGGCTTTGGACACTTGGGCAAACAAATGCAGTATGCCTAAGTACAGTCTCAGCATGGCACGTAAGCACCTGAGCTGTGATTTCTGTTAGTCGAGACCTAAAAATCCAAATGGACCTTCAACAGCAGTCACGGGTGTTTGAATCTCAGGCCCCACCTGAGGAAAGCTGTTTGGAGGGAACCCGAGCCCATGGCCAAACCTCCCCTTGCTGCTTCTTTGCAGCTGCACTTGCAAGCACCTGCCCCTGTTTCTGAGGAAATCCAGCACAAGCAGTCGCACTGCTCTCCCCTCTCCTGCCCTTCCACTCTCCTCTTCACACCATTTCTTTTACTGATCTCAGGAGTTCACTAGGAAAGATATCACATACTCAGACACCCTAAAAACCTCTCAGGGACTCAGCAACGAACAACGTATCGGGCTAGCTGTACAACTCATTGCGTTTTATGGCCTGCTTAGAAAAACTGTGATCTCATTATGCTGATGTAAGTCTAGAGCTAAGCCATTCAAGCAGATTTAGGTACCCCATGCCAGAGCTGACGGGTCTGCAATCAGGTTTGGCTATAGTTGACAAACTGACATATAATTTGATGCAGCGGCTGACCAACCACTCTGGACAGTCTCTTCACATGTTACAAGCCTTGTCCCACCTTGTGTCCAGCATGTTTAACGCTCGATGGCTTCCACAGAATATCCTACGAGTGAATGCAGGTTGTCTGTTTTTAAATGAGCATAAGCCATTGCAAACATCTCAGCATGAAAGATGTGCTGAGGGACGAAGGTCCAGCCTCTCACCAGCCCTGTCCAACCCTCATGGGAGTTCTCTGGAGTACTGCCCAGTTTTTAAAAGATCCTGCTAGCAAAATTTCCACCTGAGAGACCACTCCATAAGCTCGTCACCCTCACTAAGGTTCTCCTCATTTAGGAAACTCATATTCCAGCAGTTAACCCTTCCTTTACTCAACTTCTGTGTGCCCACATGGCACCGTACCAGCCCAGCAGCATGCGGGAAAGTGATCGGCCCCTCCAGCACGGTCAGACCTGTCCTGAGAGAAAGCATTGCCAAACCACCACCTCCCAGCGCTGCAGAGCTGTGTGAGGCTCTTCCCTCTGCTGAAGCAGGACAGCATGTGCCTGGAACACTCCACAGAAATAAAAAAATTTCTACAGAAAACAGACAGGGTTTGATGAGCTCATTTTGAAGTGAAAGCAAAGAAAAAGTTAACTGGTATTCAATAAGGTCAGAATATTCAACCAATTCGTTGTACAGGAATCTGTACATCTTCCAGCTTAAGACAGTCTTTCCCCAAGAACACGGGAGAAAAGAGCATCTTTTGCCCTCAGAATTAATTTCCCCAACAAATGCAGGGTTGTGGGGGTTTTGACACCTTTTAGAATGGAAAAGATATCTAAGTAATTGAAGGGAATCTAGATGTCACTTGGCCAAACAGAACACAATCCATTCACTAACTGCAGCCTCACAACACTTGGTAATCAAACTACATCTCAGAGCATACAAGTACTGTAAAAGATCTTGTGTCATCCCTTAAAAAGAAACACTAAAAGGAATAGAAGAGATTTCTTGCAACACATTCTGAAAAAACAAAATGAAGCTTGCTAGTCTCAGGAGGTCTGAGCTAAGCTGACAGGGAAAAGCAGCTCCGTTTTCGGGCTGCTGAGCAGCAGCGGGAGAGGGGAGCTGATGGCGTGAGTGCCTGACTGCCGGCGCGCGCTGCACAGTTGCTGGGGTGGGCCTGTAAGACCACACATCCCAACAGGCTCATGTTCCCCTCACCAGCCGGATTGGTCAATCTGGATGACATATTTTGGGCATCTCTGCTTACTCGGTGACTGCAACTTGTACACCGTCCACAAATCCCCATCTGCATCTACAGATGGTCTACAGTTTTTTTTCCCTTCCTTTCTCCATTGTGTGTAACAGCTCTTCGAGGTTGCAGAAAAGAGAGGCAGAGACGTGGGTTTATTGCATTCTGCTACAGAAGCCAGGTAGACATTAAATTCGACAGAAGTAAGGAAAATCCAAATTCTGAATCTGCAATACTGTCCGGTCTGTGCCGTCAAAAACCTGTTTCCCTGGCTCAAGCTTGGCCACAAAGCACAACCTAACAGCAGCATTTCAACACTGATGTACATCTGCTGTAGGACAAGCCAAAAAAAAAAAAAAAATCCTGCAGAATTTTTAACTATATGATCTTTATTTTTACTTTGGTGTTTAACATAATGTATTCCAGACTTTGTAAAACGTTTTCTTTTTCTGCATCTTATGAGGAAGGACAAGATTTACCCAAACCTGGGAACACCTTACAAAGCCTGGAAGATCTGGTGAAAAATGTCACAAGGAAATTGAGCTCCAATTTTATTTGTGCTGCAAAACATCTACCTGTCTTTTCACATTTCCCCGTTCCTAACTCTCTATTTTCTCCTTTACTATTAAATAGTGACACACAGAAGATGACAGAAAAGACCTGTTTCACCACTTAGGCAGTTTCATTTTCTTAAGCTCTAGTGAAACTGGACCAAAACCAGGGGAAACAAGTTAAACCAAGAAGATTAAAGAAACCTTTTCTGCATATACTCACAGACACACTGATCCTTTCAAACGTCTGCTTCCAAAAGGAGGAGTTAATTTACCTTATCAGTAGTGTTAGTAGTCCATGCTGGGCTGTTAGTGCTGTCAACAAAACTATTCTCAAGACCCAGGGCTTTTTCCTAGGAATTCATTTGTTGCTATTTTTCATTGTTACTATTATTGTTAACTTGAAAGAAAACACATAAGGATTCAGAGCCTAACCTTGCTCCAGTTCTGCAAAGAACTAGATGTGTGTTTACATTTTAATGGAGGCACCTCCCTCAGCTTTGAGCTGGGCTCCTGTACTAGCCTTCAATGCTCCCCCCCGTGTGAAGCCAAGTATGGGAGCAGATATACAGAGGATCACAATCTCTGGACTTGTTAAGATTTTTCTACAGTGCCTGGGACTGCGGTACCTTCAGTGCCAGGGGAGCAGCACCAGGCACGGTGTGGGTGATTTTCTTTTCTTTACAAACCAATTCCACACCCTGTGCCTGTGCTAGGAGGCACTGAGCCCTGTGGAGAGTCACGCTTCAGAGAGGGGCACTCCCCGCAGTCCTGACCCCTTCTAGCCCTGGGGGTCCAACAACAGCTTTTGTACGAGCAGGCTACCCCGTTGGTCTCCAGCCCACCACGTCAGGCTGTGCCACGTATGTGGTCTCCCGGCAGCTGGATTTCAGCAGCGCGTTTGCCGGGACCAGCCCTGCCTTGCTTCATGCTTGCTCCCCTGACTCCGGAGCAGGCTGAATTTGCAACGGTCTCTGCGCATGATTCTTATTTCAGGGTGCCACCGTCATTACTGAGCTGCATTTTTCAAGCAGCTCTCCTGTATTACATTCACAGAATCATAGAATCACAGGTTGGAAAAGACCTCTAAGATCATTGAGTCCAACCATCAATTGTAGTATAATTCCTTTATACTACAAATATACCTTTTCCTTTTTTTTTTTTTCTTTTGAGCTTGTACACTGGGAAGTCCTGCACTTGTAGAGGCCCACCTTGAGCACCCTTAGTGAGATTTAATTTACCTTAGTCCAGCTCTGAAAACACATTTCATATGATATTTTGCCAGCCAGGCCCAAAACTATTAGTCCATTTTTAAAACGCAGATCATTTTGTTTTTAATCACACACTTCTATTTTGAGTTGGGTGCAGTGTAATCCATGGAGTTCTGTAATTTTCCACTTCATTTATTTTGAATTTAATGAGCTGGTAATAATGTGTATTTCCAGCTGAAATGAATGCCTGAAATGTGGAGCAGAAAGTCACAAAAGTAAAGAACTTGAGGAGGTGAGGGGGGAGGGGGATGACACACACATTGCTGCCTGAAGTTTTATGGAAAGAAAACTAAGCAACATTAAGACATGGAAGATTCAAGAGAAATCTGCCAGCTATCACAGAGGGAAAGCCATGGTTACATGCTGATTTTCCTGTTTTAATACTTTTTTTTAAGTTTTTAATACTAATTGCTAGGCTAGGCTGAACAGTTGAAGAAGTCTGGCTACACCTCAGTACAGCATCAATTACAGCTATGATTTCTAATAGCAGAGGGGGAATCCCCTCTTCATGAAAGCCTTTGGCCCAGATCCCATTGAAATCCGCCGGGAAGACTCAGATGATGAGTCTCCAAAGTTAGGCTCCTATCTTTCACTCGGGTGGCTAGGCAAGGGGCTTGATTTTTTAAGGCTCTGAGGAACCAGTAGCTCTGAAAGTCACTTGAAAATTAGGCCACTTAATTAGATGTAAAAATATGGGGCACTATTTTATACCTTGAAGTGCACTCTGAAGTACATGTCATTTCTTTCACGGCTTGAAGACACAAACGGCTTTTCCCCTGCTCCAGAAAAGCAGCAGTTTGACTGTGATAGCAACCAGAAGTTTCACATCTTAAATGCATGTTTTTGTCTAGTGTGTGTTCTTCTGCTCCCTCTGGGCATGTACAATTGACACTATCATGTCATTATACCATCAAAATCCTTTTTGGTTTGCCAAAGATGGCAAGGATTAAATATCTACAAAGTAGCTTTGCTTTACATGAAAATACACGGAGTTTTCATCTTGATTAATTTTAAAATAACCACAGACTATCTAAACGATTGTCCCTCTGAGATCACCGAGTGGGACGGGACACTTTGTATAGTGCCTTCTTTAATACAATAACAGGTACAAAATCAGCTCGGCTCTCTATTCTTTGTCAGTCCCAGCGAGTGCTGGAAAAGAGGGAGTATTTCCAGCAGCTCTGTTAGACAACCCCGTTCACTGCTGGCACGCACAAGCCAAATTTTGTGTTTCGGCATGGCTACTCCAGCAAGGATCTAGCCTGGTCGGTTCTGTCATCTAGATCTCAGGAAAAAACTTGGCAAAAACCCTAGTCTGTCTCTTTAACAGCGAAACTGCTTTTAAAGATGACGTTTAAAATATTAGTTTAAATGCTGCATTCATAGTCCTGCTCTGCAAACTGTAAACAAAAGCTGATTAGCCAAAGACATTTTCCCCTGTAATTAGATTCACGTCTCAGTCTAAAAAAAAAAAAAAAAACCAACCACCAACTCGTAAGGAAAAAAAGTCATGTGGTATATTTTCCCTGCTCTACACAGAGTGCTATGAATAATGTGGCTGTGCTAATTGGTACCCATTAGGGCACTGAATCAGAATCCCACTGCCCCAACCAGGCTGCCTTTTCCTGATAATTATAACGCTAGGAAGCAACCCCCCAACAATTTTGGGACTCGTCACAGAGAATCCTGCATATAGTGTAATGTTGCATTATTCAAAAAGGTAATGAAATTCCACGAAACATCAGATGCAGCAGGTACATGAAGATAATTTTGTTTTTATAACCAATTTCAGTCAGATAAATACTAGAATCCTTTCCAATTTTCCCCCCATGAAACTAAAGTGTCACTGAGATTTACAGCCCCCTCAAGTTCTCTTTTCAGAGGAACATTCATTTACATAAACAGATAATCCCAGATAAAAATTTCCATTAGACAAAGGTGAAATGGATCAATTTTCTCTGCCAAGACAAATCTTAAATCTTGAACAGATAGGGTCATTATTACACCAGGCCCATTTCAGAAATAATGTATTAAAAAAAAAATCAGCCGATAGCAGCCATTTCCAGCTTTCCAATTATCTTTAAGAAAAGCTTATTCTGTGGACAATAAAGCACATTACTGCACAATATGATACAGTCCATAAAGATCACAATGTTTTATGAAAGGTTAAAGAAAGCTCAGCACATTTAGGGGAATGTCATAACCCACAAAGTCTTTCAAGACTTAACTGAATCCGCATGCAGGCTGTGCAAATATTGTGCTACGGTTTTTAGTGCTCCCCTCCTGGTATCAAAACACTGCACTAGGAAGCATATGCCACCCGGGTTTCACCCTGGAAATCGGGTATTGGCCATAAAACGGAAGGTAAAGGAGGCGCTTGCACAGCTCTGCTTCCTCTGGGGAGGAAGCGAATTCACCCATTGCTACTTTACGTGCTCGAGAGGAAGAAATGATCGCTTACGAATACTTGCCAAACCTTGGGGTGCCTTGTCTCCAAGATTAAACGGCTCTCCTCAACCCTCAGGGACGTCTGACCATGCAAGGAAACAGGTGGGCAGGTCACCACCTGGCTCCCTCCCCACCTCCAGCCCCATACTGACTTCAGCATTGCAGCGGCAGAAGCACTGCCCGTCTGTGCCCCGCTGCCGGGTCCCCTGCTGCCCCACCAGCCGCTCCAGCCCTGGACACAAGGCCAGAGCTGAGCAACCAGCTCTGCGGCTCTTCCCCTGGCCCGCAGCCCCAGGGGGGAACAGCGAGGCCGGGAGCCGGGGCAGCCATACCCTCCTGCTCGCCAGTGCCACACGAGTTCATCCGGCCCCCGGGAATGGAGTTTATGAGGGGCGACAGCAGCAAGGAGAAGGCGCTAGGAATCACTGCCTAACAGACACAGCCATCGAAGCAAAACCAAGCAGCAACTTACCCGACTCATCTTTTCATCTGAAAGGAATCAGATTTATTTCCATTTAACTAACTGCTCCTTGCAGACATCACGTGAGGAACGGGGAGAGGAGCGATATGGGACTGAGTGAAACCTAGCTAGTGACAAAAAACAAGATCCCATCACAAGAGAGAACTGGCAGGAAGGCTTTACACTGGTCAGCGCCAAATCCAGTCCTACACTGCATGAGTCCCTGGGAGAGCTTTAGAGACCACAGCGCTTCACGTCTGTGGATATGCTGTCACCAGCTCTGAAATACGAGGAACAGGAATTACCTGAAAAAGAAATGGAAACCAACAGGCACCTCTGGACATGCTTTTCCAAAGTCTTCCCCTGTACCACAGTGTAAGGCAAAGCGATTTTCACTCCTCTCTTAAGGGCAGCAGAAGACCATCTGGTGAACTGCACAGTCTTCTCCTGAGCGGGGACTCGATTCGGTGACTGTCTCTCACGTCTTCTAATGGGATCCTTTTAATGCTCTTGCTGAGGTTAGGCTTTGGACTAAAAGCCCAGAGGAGCAGAGGCTGCTGTTTGCTGTTTGCCCTTACAGCAGCTAGCACTCGTGATCCCTGGTTTCTTTTCTGTCTGGTCATCCCCACAATAGAAAATGCCAAAACTACGGAGTAACAGCAACTCATTCCCCTCTGGAAGGGAGGCCACCATCCATCAAAATGCAAGAAAGATGTGAATCTGCGCAAGAAATTTTGAAACTTCTCTTCAAGGCTCTTCTGGTTTAGCTTCTTTCAGGATTTTTTTGAGATGCTGACCTAAAGGTCAGTTTCTTCACACGAGCATGATGGTATCAAGCAACTGCTGTATCAGAGACTGGTCACAGTGCTCCCTCTGGGACCCCACTCCCCAGAGCTGTTATGCTGTGCTTGTACATTTGAACCCCTCATACAGAACGTTGTGTGTCATCAGAAGCTGCCCCATTCATAAGGGAACGATGGAGCAGTGTGAGTCTTCACGATGGCTAACTTGTTCTGTAAGAACTGATACTCACAGAGCAAACATTTGTACTCATGAAAATAAAATCTCTTGATTCAGTCTAGCCACCAAAAATAGAGACACATCAAATCAGTAAAGAAAAATCTAACTATCTGGAATACCTAATAGCTGGTAAAACAAATCACTGCGTGACCAGGAATGAAAAGTTTCTTCCTGTGTTGCTAGAAATGCAAGTATCTTTTATTGACACCAGGAGAAAAAGCTGACATTATGCAACTAAAGAATTATACTGTTAAATATAGCTATATATCCAGTTCATTAGTTAGCTGACAGCACTGATATTGAATGAAACTAGGCACGCTGTGAAAGATTAACACTGCTCTGAAATTAATTCTGGTCAGATTTTTCAAGCAACGTTTGTGCTTCTCTTTCTCTCCTATAGAAACAGGACGGAAAGCCTGTTGCCAGCTTCTACAACTTGAAACTAACTGCAGACTATTAAAGGAATCACTTTGTGCAGAGTTTCTGAGTGACTACCAGAGTTGTAACAGAATGCCTTCTGTTTGAAAAAAGGTGGTTTTCTGTAAAGTAAACAAATGCCCCGGCAGCGAACTTGAATAATTAAAAATAATCACAGAAAATACATCTGTCTTACTCCACCACAAACAGCAAAAAGCTCAGATACAACAACACTTCAACTTTTTAAACTCTCTTAGCCCACGTGTAAAGGGTCATCACAGTTCACAGAGGATGCAAGGAAGTACAAGCTACAGCAAACCCTCCCCTCTGCCAACTCTGTGTTTCAGACATAAAGACATCGTGATTTCACCCTGCGGTTTAGTGACACATCAGGCATGACAAGAGGTACGCTGCTTTTGAGCAGGACAGTGTTTAACTTGGTAGTAGGTTTAGGCTGAGGAGATCAGATCTCAAAAAGGCTACATGATTCACTGACCGCTGCACAGAAGTTATTGTAGAGAAGGGACTTGGGTTGCCCAAAGAGGGGTCACCGGATCATCTTTTGTCCTGGTTTTGTTTAAAACAGAACCAAAGAACTAGGTGATGTCTTTCAACTCGAGATTTGGTCTCACATGCTTCTAAATAAAACAGGGTAACTGTTGTAACCCAGAAAAAAAAACAAAAAACAAGCAAGCTTTTCCTGTGAACCAATACACCTGTGGTAGATCAAGGTGGAGTCTAATCTGCCTCATTGTGCAACATTTCAGCTGAATTCCAATTGGCCAAAGATGTAGAAATCACATGAGAAGAAAAATAATTTTGATTTTCAAATGTGTCAGGCCATGTGATTAAAGCTGTCGGTTGCAAAAATCAGCATGGCTTCAATAAATAGATACTTGCAGTTCAGCAGAAGGCAGTACATGCCTGTCTTCATAATTTTAGAAAATTGTTTTAATTTCGAGCTGAGAAAATCTTCCAAGTAGAGCCATACTTCCTTTAACTGTTATCAGAAACTTTTTTAATGTGTGGAAATACTTACTATTGCAATCACCGGCATATCAGTCATAACATCTAATGATGTGGAGATTGTTGCCTGATAAAATTCACAGCTGGGTAGCTACATGGCTCAAGGCTAAAACCTATTTTAAAATCCAGTGTTTTAGGAGGGAGAATGTTTATTAAAACATTTTGCCCATTAAAAATATATGACATAGCATCGGTCATTCCATGTGATGCAGTGCCAGCCCTTCTTCAGGCAGTCCACTTGGGATGACTGCTGAAAACCTGGCAAGCGTGTTTGACAGGTCCACATCCTAATAATTTACTAGTCCATCCAAAAAAAAAAAGAAAACAAAAGTCATTCCAGCATTCCAGCAGCCTGAAAGAAAGTCACCGGTGCCCCTCGTGTAGTGTGCCCAGAAACGTGCTCTCACATACAGCCACAGTTGGTCTCTTCACGCTGACAGTCAGAGATTGACATTCAAAAAGGAGTTAATTGCTTGATCTCCTCGTGTCAGAAGTTACACTGAAATAATAATCAGGCTGCAGGTCTTTTTTTTTTTTGGAAACATGATGGAGAGAGAAACGCTGACAAATATTCTTTCAGCGATGCCATGGGTATTTGGCATCCACTTCCATGAGTAGCTGCATGTCTTGACTTGGAGAACACAGGGATGAACACTATGAGGCTAAAAAAAAATCAAAAATTGCTGTCTCTTCTGCTGTCCACCCATCTGCATTGTGTAAGGACAGCCTTTGGCACTACACAGGAAGGACCCCAGTTCTCATGGGCAAAACTCTCTCTCTCGAACACGTACTCCCACTGAAGGCAGCGGGATCACCAAGGGAATGACTGGTCACGGATGGGAGCGACTGAGTTCACCATTTGATCCCACCTTAGCTAGCAAGTCTGCCTTCATTGTCTGAGAAAATTATCTGAAAAACTCTGACACAAAGTTAAGACAACCTGGACACAGAGAGATGGAGGCGCAGTCAGAGGCATCCATTCTCCCAGGTTATTTGCTGCTGGCCTTGCAACTCGCTCTCACTCCGGCTAGAAGTGGTGGGTCTCTCCGTGAGCTGAGAAGCACCACAGCCATTCCCAGATGCGGGCAGGCGATGTCCCAGCCAGGCTCTTCCCTGCCACAGCAGCAAGGCCAACGAGGCCAGGCAGAACCAGGAGGTCTCGCTCCCTGAACCGCTGACACAGCTTCTGGACACCACAGGGCGGCTCGGGGCTATGAGAACGAGTGCAGACCCGGCTATCCAAATACAAGCAGGGTGGCGGGTCCCCAGGTCAGAGGGGGCAGCCGTGCTCTGTTTGGTCTTTGCCCTGTCATGCCCAGCCAGACCTCTCACAGCTGGCAGAGTTGCCTGCTCTTCCTGCTCAATACGCAGTAGGGAGGGCCAAGCAGAGAACAGACGAACGCACCCAGCAGCTGTTAAAACGGCTTTCCTACTGCAGCAGAGGTTTCCTCTGGGAAGTTCAACACAAATATGGCCTGAGGACCCAAGAAAGCACAGCCCATCCAGTTGGTCTTGGTTTTAAAAGACCTCAGCTGAGCCTTTGCTTTGGACTAACTCTTCAGCAAAAAGAACACCATGTTTTATACTTGAAACAAAAATGTCACCACTGCTAACAGCCAGGAAAATAACCCTGACCTCATTGCGCATCCCCTTGTATAACAAAGCATGGATACTGTTATTCATACTTTTACTGTACAAATGTTCCCAAAATGTCAGCCTTTCCTAATGATACTAAAGTGATTGAAAATTAAAGTGCAGTTCTGGGCAGGGAAGCGACTCTATTAAAAAGAGAGAGACAGAGAGAGACTGCAGCCGTTGCCCATAGCTGCTCCTAGCTGTCTTCCAAGTTCTATATATTAACTAAGCTTATGTACAAAAGCCATTTTTTTTAACTACCGTCAGCACTGCAGAGTCAATACAGCAGCAATAGAGCAAGCTGTTCTGCCTCATGCCTCATCAACATTTCTCACACTCTGTATCAAAGCACGAACATTAGCAAATTCAGCTGCCCTTCAAACTTCCAGCTCCAGTCAGGAGAAAGCATCTGTGGCTGTTCAACTCCTTGCAAGGCTGTCGAAAAAAATCCCAGCTTGCCAGAAATACCCATAACCGCCAAGCCCAACTGTTGTCCATCACACGTGGCCGTAGGACAAGCAGGGGAGCAGCTGAGCTCTGCTCATTTCCTATGGCTCCACGATCCCCACGCTGCACTCCGATGACCCCTCGGACTCCCTCCCCAGCAGCACAGCTCGGTGGGTTAGCTGTAAGCTTTCGTAACTCACCCATATCATTCAGCACGTCTACGAGAATCAGAAGATGTTAGAAGGGGAGGAGGCACACTTCAAATGTTTGTAAGATCACTTCCTCGTGACACAGCAGAAGCTGACAAAATAGTAGCTCTGGTGATACATCTGCTGCGGAGTAAAAAGCTTCCAGTCCACCGGCCGCTCAGAAGGCAGGAGTACTGTCAGAAGGCATCCATCAGTCTTGCAGACTGCCGGGAAACATGAAACAGAATAAAGACAGGCTTTGGGCAAAAGTAACACCACTTTACCTCCTTATGGCTTAATGTGTATAGCACAAACAGGGACTTCAGTCACTGCCTCATTTTACCCAAGTATGGCATCGCAAGAAGAGACTGTATCATCTTTATTCCAAGGTTACAGAAAACGGAGCGGAAGCCTAGCAGAATTCCCAAGGATGGTCAAATTCAAGTGCTCTGCAGCCACTTGTGGGATATGCTGATGAGTCTTGTATGACTGACAAGATAGGGCACAAAGCATGGTTTGTGAACCAAAGGAAATGGCAAGGAACATGCAACTGGAGAACAACAGAGAAAAATTCTAACAAATGCTTCTAAGACGGTGAAATGATCTTGTATGGACCCTGCTTAAAGATTGTTAACTGGAAAAAAAAAAAGAAAAAAATCAACACATTAGCTTAAATATGTGGAATTAACTGATTAAATGGTCAAATAATTTTATGAAAAAAGGGGAAAATTAGGCAGAAAAGCAGCCTACTGGCCCCCTTCCTTCTCTCATCTGCAGAGAATTTTTAGTCCAAGTAATTGCCGAAAAGAAGCAACCTAGGGCTCCCAGTCTCACATCGAGATGGGACTGGGGCATCTACCAGCGTAGCAAAGTAGACGAACAAAATACATTACAAAATAATCTATTAAAAACAATTGCAGCAGTTTGCTAGTTCTACTGTACTTCATTCTTCACTGACTTCCCAGCGTTTCCCAGCACATTGTCTCCTCCATACGTCTTTGCACTTAAAGGTCTCGATGACTTAAAGGAGCTAGAAAGACAATGAGGATGAGAGAGGGAAGATGAACTGTGTATCTCTGGGAGATCATGGCATTCCAATTTTAGTAGTCAGGATAACGGAAGAAACCTAAAATCTCATAAGACAAACTAATTAGCAAAGGGAAAAACCCAGTCCTGGCAGACAGGCAACAATATCCACAGTGCAACCACCAAAAGGAGACAATTGTTTCCTCCCCGTTTCCCAGATCTCTCCATCCCAAAGCATTTTTGGAGGCAAGGCAAACCTTTATTTTGACATTTCCAATTCTCAAACTACTCCACTGCTACTTAGCAGAGATTTTGGCATTTAGCAACACAGTCAGGAAAAAAAATCACGATTTGCATGCAATCATCTTGGCAGATGAGGAAAAAACAAGACAAGAGTAAGTGCAGTGAGACGATCCCAAATGCCAAGTACGGAGGCCTTGTTTCGGATTAAAGTGGTGCTCCACAGATCAAATTTAAGAGCACACTAAAAGTTTGGAAGGGATTTTGAAAAAGGTCGAATTGATTTAGGCATACTAATGCTCATCAGAACCAAATGAGAACGTGCATCTCCTGTCACGTTTACGACATTCCAATGCCTACAGAGGTCAGTCAGCAACAACATGGATTTACAACAAAAGTGTTTGAAAGGACACCTAATGCCCCTGACACCGAGAAATTCTGAGTGTCTGCACAGCTCAAAATATGCTTCAATATCACTGAAAATCCAGCCTCTCTTCTCTGTCATGCTCTACCGAGAAGCTACTCAAGAAATTACAGTTGTGTAAACCACAACCGTGGGACTATGTTACAGAAAGGCTATTTTCACTTTTAACAGTGTCTCAGAAACATGATCCCCTTTTGGGAAATCTGCTGTCAGACTTTGGCCAGGCAAGGGGAGACTCAGAATTTCACAGGAATGGTCTGGTTCTTACTTTAGCAAAGTCAGAAACCCACATGGTTTTCCAAGAGTGAAATTGCCGTATCGATCAAAGCTGTCCACATTTCCTGGAGTTTCACCCTCATTATAAATAAATCAACTAAACTCACCACAACTACAGAAACAAGACCTCTGTGGTCAAAATAGTTTGTCTCGAAATGCCTTCTGTCATGGCATGAATTCCAGCTGTGATAAAATTTTATAGGCAAGCTGGAGTTAGAAAGACTTTTAAACATGAAAAAAAAACCCCAAAACCTATGCCTCTAAAATTCAGGACTCCACAGAAAGGAGTTCATTTTTTCCCTACCAATTTCACTGGGAGCAGGCTGTTGTGCACCATCCCACATGATTAAGCAGCTTTCCAAACAGCTTCTTTCTTTCCCCGAAAATCCCCTAATTTCTCGAAAAAATTCCTTTATTATTCCTTCACCATTTTCACCTTCAGCACCTATCCAGAAAAAAGCCATTTGTTAATTAATTCTTTTTCTTTAGGTTCAGGACTCTGTTATGCTGCACAATTGTTCGTGTGCGTCTGCTTAACACACAGGGAAAAGATGCTGCTAAACCAGAAAAAAAACCCAACAGCAGGCTGGGCAGAAGAGGTGCCTTCTTCCATTGTGTGCGCAGTGCATTTTTGCTGACTGTAAGCTCTCACACGGCAGGAGAAAGCCCAAATGCCAAAATGCCATCCTTGCTCTCGCTATTGGCAGCTGTTCTCTTATCACCAAAGAGAATTTATCGCACCACTGACAGATGCTGAGATTCAGAAGCTGGAGCTGAAAGCCAAGGGGATTGAATCAGAAAACAAAAACGCCAAAAAAAAAAAAAAAAGAAGAGCCTAACCAAAACAAGTCACTTCACTGCACACATCGCACATGCATCTCTCCACGGGGAGAGGAAAGGGAGCCTGAACCCCGCGCGGCAGATGTCAGGCGTTCTGTTTAGGGCACTCCTGGAAGCTGCTCAGGCTCTGCACCGCGGAGGGAACACGCTACAGGAAACCATGGACAACTTCACCACAAAAATCCTAGCAGGGACAGTGTGAGGAAGAAAGATGCATGTCCAGAGCAGAAGGCCTTGAAATCTGACTTTCTTAGTATTAAGGCCACTGATTATCAAACACAAGGTACTTGTGCTCCTAATGCTCTCTCATGAAGGGAGTTTGTGGATTGGGGGTGTCCCGGGTTTTCTGTTCTTACACGCACACACGCTCTTTCAAAGACTCTCTGGCTTCCACAAAGCCACGAACCTTATTTTCTTATACGCAACCCCACCGCACATCAACATCCCGTAGTCAGTCTCACAGGTGCTTGAGGCGGGATTTATCTGTTTCACATGACAAGGGGCTTCAAGCACCTCCACCTCCTCATGCACCTGTCAGCAAACGCGTATTGTACACATGGCTATTTGCAAGCTTGCTTTGCTCATCGATACAGAGCCGAAAGTGCTTTACGCACGTAGATAAATGCGTGGTCTCTGTGGTCATAAAGCAGTGCCTGTATTTCACTCGCAGGCTTGTCCCCAGGGAAAACACAACTGTTTTCACTCACGGGCAAAGAACAACCGAGCTATTTGCCGACACAGCTGTCAGGCCCATGCAAGGGAAGACCCACGATACCTGTCACCAACCTGCCCAAATGCGCTTTCTCCATTCAGGCCAGCCTGGTAACAGATTTCACTCCCGGGCACGGAACTGTCTTTTCGGGAGAACTCTGAGCAGGCCGAGCTGTCCCAGGGCAGCAGATCCCGCCGGTGGGCAAGGGGGCCCCAGGGCACCTCCCGCAACAAACACGCGCGCAGCCAGCTGGCCCCAGATCGCCGTCGGGCGCGGGCGTTTGCGGGCACTCCCGGAGCGGGGCCGCCGCGGCCACCCAGGCCAGGAGCGGCACGGCCGGCC
>Ga0065711_1027384_pt1 | contig 50154 bp, 29 predicted proteins | sample Hoacrofraction12_FD_59098 | JGI IMG/M metagenome (GOLD analysis project Ga0065711, IMG submission 59098) | Hoatzin crop microbial communities from Cojedes, Venezuela - Epithelial fraction 12 v2 (version 2) | ecosystem: Host-associated > Birds > Digestive system > Esophagus > Crop | place... | reverse complement strand
TTAAAAAAAAAAAAAAAAAAAAAAAAAGTGGTACCAGCAAAGGAGTAGGAGACAGGCTAGTGGTGGAGGGAAGGTGCAAGTCCCTTGATTCTCAAATTTGGTGGAAGTGTGTCTGTAGATGGGCTGACATAAAGGAAGACTCAGGGGCCCGCAGATGCAGGAAGGCGGGAGCTTACACATGTGGGATCGCTGGCTGGAAGCTGAGGTTGACGGGGTTCAGCTTTGTATGCTGTGTAGCAAGGTGGAGGTCAGCTCCAGTTCTTCTAGGAGGGACCTGGGTTTGATTGAAATTGTTACTCTAAATAAGCAGTTGGGAATACGTACTCAGGTCTGGTCAGCAGATACTGCAAATGAATAGTTTGACTTTGGCTCAGGGAGAGAGCTGAATTCTTTTCAATGGAGTTTTACACACTGCTTGGATCTAGTTGCATTACTCAGCTGAACTTTTTATCAGTAGACCTAGTAAATTATCTCTGTTTTAAAGCTGGGAAATGGTGCTTATAGGAACTCCGAGTGGTGGGGTTATTGGCCTTGGAGCGGAAGTTCACTTCTCTGAAACTTGGAAACAGTGCTCATGTTATTGAGAAAGTCAGGAATTTCTTGTATAGTGACTCTTAATGTAGTTACTCTCTTATCAATATTTATTGATCCTACATGTAGTCAGTTGAAAACCAAGGAAATTCCAGAAGCAAACCCAATTCAGAAGGAATTACAGCTTACAGTGCAGTTTTAACTGCCAGTAGTCAGATGATAGGCTGCTAGCCTACAAAGCAGAAGGCAGTTTTCAGTGAACACTGAGATTACTTGCTGTAATGGATAGAGAAGTGTTCCACACATCTCCGTCTTCCTTCATGACCTTTGGCTTTGAAAACAAACCTGTTGTGTCTCGCTTATGCCCATTAACGGAGCCATTTGCTTATGTACCCATGATGGTGGTTTAGGATTTTCAAGTATACAGGATAGCCTCTGATGCATTGGGTTGAAGCAGGAAGGAGATTCCTTGTGAAAATATATGGTACCTGCTGTTAGGGCCTCCCCTGGCCCAAGTCCCCGTTCCATATGGCTGTTAAAGTAAGGATGAAATGTGTCCTGCAGCCAAGCCCGTAGCTGGGAGGGGGGAGATGCTGTTAAAGTTGCAGTGTTGCAACAAGCTTCCCCCCTACCCCAGCCTTAACTGCTTTCAATTAATAGCTGCTTTTGAAAGAAAGCTTTTTTATTATCGCAGCAAGATTTTCCGTCTCTACCTCCAACCGCAGACCCACTTGAGGAGGTCGGATATCTTGTTAGATACTAGGGAGTCTTTGTTTATTTTTATCTGGGAATGCAGTGACAGTTCTGAAGTTGACTTAATTTAAAGCGACTGGAATGAAGTTGGTTATGGAGAACCAATGTCCTTCTTTACCTTTGGTCATACTCTGAAGCAGTCCCAATTACTACAACAGCCTTCTGCTGTTTGTTTAGAGCTGTTAAAAATGCAGGAAATGGGACAGGGGGGGAGATGCTTACATTTTTGGCTAGCAGCTGCCTTGTTACTTGAGTTGTCTACATTTTTTATTAGTGGTATTGTTTGTGTGTAGGATCAAACAAATACATCTGTTTGAGTTGGCTCCAGTTAGAATGTGAGGAAACTGATGGAGCGCAAGGAAATGAGACCATGTTGATCAGTGTAAGTGATTTCGTTGCCTAGATAGTGCAGCTGATGTCAAGTTTCTTTGTATGTGTCATGATAAAGCAGAGTGTTGGACAAAGTTTTTCCAAACATGGGAAAAGTTGTGAAGGTGCTTCCTTGAAAGCCTAGCCAGTATGTGGTAGAGCTTCCTGCTGCTATCAATTAGCAGTTGAAGTCCGCGTCTTCATTCAGAGTTAGAACATAACTTTTTTCAAGGCAAAACCAGGTAGCTGTCTTGGTTGGTTGAAGGGGAATCAATGAATAAATAGTGTCAGAAATAGAAGACTGTTTTCCTCTGTAGTCAGCCTGGGAAGGGATGAAGAGAAGTTAGCTTCTCTGGACAACCTCCTAGAAAAAACAATAGATTGCTTGCTGTTCTCTGCAGCGAGAAAATAAGTGTTTATCCCCTACAATGCAGAGATAAATGTCTGAAATACATATACTTCCTCTTTCCTCAGTGGCATGGTTCAACTGGCAAGTTAAACGTCCTTTGGAGAAGCATTCTGCGTAGATGTGACCAGGATAAGTCTGTGTGGGTGGGTTTGTTTAGTTTTGTTCTAGGGCAGAGAGAAGGATGTTGAAATAATAAAAGTGCAAGGTCGCAGAAGTGTACCTGAGATGGTCAGTTGTTTTGCAGAACAAATTGATGAGGCTTATCCAAACTGTGGCTGGGAGAATTTAGCGAAATATTAGTTTAAAACTTGTTTGGGTTAGGAATCTAAATGGCTGTGGGGTGGATAGTAACAAAAGTGCTAATTAGGGAAGAGCTTTTGGATGGGAAATGGAGGTAAGAACTCTGACCTTGAGCTGGCTGCTAGAAATCTGAGAGATGGTGTTGGATGCTGAGGCTTGGTTTTGGTGGAAGGGAGATAGTCTTGAATGGGAAGTGGATGCTAGTGTGCCAGCATAAGTTACATTTGCTGCTGAGACTTCTGAGAGAATGCATGGAGCCAGAAGAGAACATAGCCTTGTGGGATCCTTAGGTAATTGTGTTGTGGGATCCTTAGATAATTGTGTTGTGGATTAGGATTTTTTTTTTTTCCAAATTGTATGGCTATGTGATTAAAGGTGCAAGCAGAGGGAGAAAAGAAACAGAAGGCAACAGCCATACAAATGAATGGAAGGAGACACATGGCTGACTTTTGGGAAGGGGTAGTAATTCAAGGAGACGGAGGGTTAACAACTGGTCCAGAGGTACGGGAAGAAGTCATTGAAGATCTCGGTAGGATAACTTCAGTTTGATGTGAGAGGCAGAAGACGGTGAAAAATTTTAAAATGGTCTGAGGAAGAGAAACTCCAGGCAATGAGCATAAACAGCTTTCGATGAGTGTAAAGATTACAGGAATATGGTGTTTGCACTAAGCGTTTTTGGGGATTGCTTCTGGTTGTGTAGTTTTTTTCTTTGAGGATTTGGAGTCGGGGTTGTTTTTTGAGCATCTGGCTAAAGTATCTCTTGTATGTCTTTGGGACTGCCGATTTTAAACTGGTAGGCTTGGGATAAGGAAAAAAATCATCATTCCCAATTTCAAGGACAGTTCCAATTTTTGCCTTCCTCTGTAAAAGTTGACAAAACAGTTAAAATTATTGAGGAATTTCACCTATTAGATTGCTTGGTTACTGTAGACCTGAAGACATTAGTAAGACTTTTTAGACAGGTTTCCTGTGGCACAGCAGTTCTGTCTGGTCCCTTGCAGGAAAGTGTTCTGAGACCTTGAATGGAATAAGCATTTTGTGGACGTATCTGGAGTATGTCTCTGTCACAGTGCAAGAGCACAAGAGTAGGGCGGGCATGTATGATATTTTTCCTGAGTCATCTTCCAAATTTGAGCTATTTGTCACTCAGGAATTTTAGGAGTTTAAGCATTTTCTGTTTGGAAACCCTCTGTCCAGTCTCCATTCAACCTGTGGTATGGATACTAGAAGTGTGTGTCTTGTGGTGAGGAATTCCGTGGACGTGGCTGTATGTGGTGTGAGTAATCACATTCTGTGTCGGTCTTTAAATCTGCCGCATGCTAGCTCTCTATACTGAAGGAAATAAAGGCTTCTGAGAAAAGCCATTTCATACAAGGCCTGTTACAATAACAGGTAGCTAAAACTAGTCATAACTGCGCAGAGGAACGGTATTAGGAGGTTTCTGATGTTGTAGCGAAGCCTAGTAGGAAAGAAGAGAATGTGGTGGTGAGGCTTCTAGCTCGAATACTTTATGAACAAGATCATATAACTTTGCTTATATTAGCAGCCCTGAATGATCTTGATTACCCAAGAAATCTCTTCCAGCCAAGTACTTACAGTGTCAGAAGAAACGGTCAGAAAGCAGATGAGCAGTCCGTAATGATGGTGTGCTGGAGTGTGGAAAGTTAGAATAAAAATTGGTCTTCAGGTGTAAGAAATGGTGGGCAGTTGGAAGGCATCACGTGGTGATGGTTCTTGCTGTTAGTCTGTACGTAGCCTGTTGCTGCCTGCTGCACACTGCTGGCTTCCAGAGAAATGTCTGCTGCGTGTCTGCTGGCCACCTTGGTGGGGTGGTGGTGATGGCAGTGAGGGGGTCTCAGCTGCGCTGCTGGATGGGTTTATAGGGGGCCCTCCTCCAGCTCCAGCGCCCGCTCTTTCTGTGAGCGTGAACAAGGAGCAGGTTTGGTTGTTTTGAATTTCGTTTCTGTCCATAGAGGTCTGAGTAGTGACAGGGAAATTGGGGTGGGGAGCAAAAAAAAACAAGTAGCAGATGCTGTTCCTTTTTTGAGAGAGCTTGGGGGTCTCCAGGTGCTTCAGCTGTGTGCAGATTCTGGATGGGATCAAATCATGGTGCGTTTTCACCCACGGTGAGGTCTAAAAAAAGTTTCCATTTCTTCTACGTTCAACTGTAAAAGATTGTGTGGTTTTTTTTCGGTTGCTCTTTGGTTTGCTTTTTGAAGTTTAAGAGTAATCGCAGGCAATTTGTATAAAAATGCAGCGTGAATTTGGGTCTGTAACGCTCTTCTCCACTTTGTTAGGTGTTTGTATGCTTCATATAAGTGTCATAGTTCCATATGTATTAGAAAGTTGATGAAAGATCTGAAAATGCAGATGTGAGACTGAGTTTTTAAAAGGGAGAATTTTTAAGACTGGAAACTAAACAGGATTGTGAATGCTGTACGTGGGGACAACTCTGATTTCGGGTTTCTTGCTCTTGTCACACCTTGATTAATTAGTACATCTGCCTCTTAATTAGACAAGCAATCATGTGGTCTTTCTGCAGTTGTGAAGACTGGAAGAATCAGATATTTTTACCCTACCTAAATTCTTAGCATAAATTAATTCATTGTGTATGCACAACTGGGATCCTTCAAATGTTCTGTTTTTAAATCTGGTACTTGATGCATTGCTTATGACTTAAGATTTGCATTCTGCTTTCTGCAGTTTATGCCATGAGCTTGTGCCTCAAGATTACTGCGTAGTAAGCGCCACAGGATTTCTGTGGGCATTCAAGCTGTCCTACCAGTTTCACCTGTCAAGTAGAAGGGAAATTCAGAGACAGGACGTTCAGGCAACTGAGTAAACTAGTTCCTTGTTTATAATTACACACCTGGTTTAACATGATTAGGTTTTTCTGATCAAAAACAATTAGCAGTTCCTATGTTGCATCAAACATGCAGCAGAAATGGAGTTTATTTGTAGCCTATGCTGACAGGTGCTTGCTGAATGTATCTGAATGCTTTGGAATTTTATGCAGCATATGAACAGGTTGGTAGAAGGAAGTAGATGGTAGTTTAGTTTCAAGTAAATGTTACTTGATTTTTTTTTTTTTTTTTAAAGACTTGAGTCACCTGGGAGAGCTATTGGCCTACCTATCCTATTGCTGGAAGGCAAAATCAGTCGAGAGACTAAGTTACCAGTTTTCGTTGGGAAGAAATTTAACTATGGAAGACCTCTTTTAGGCTGTCAATAATCAAACCAGATTTGATTAGTCACAGGAGTTGTACTGTGAAACAGACGTTACAGCCACCATGAGTAAGCCTTTCCTGCCTAGGAGAACTTGAAGAATGTGGCTTTGGGAGGTGTGCAGTGAAGCAAGGTGAGCAGCTGTGCTGCAGCAGGCCCTGCCGGGGTCAGGCTTGCGCGGGGTCAGCTTTCTTCACGGCAGCTCGTGCAGTGCTGCGTTTCAGACCGGTGACCGAACCAGCGCTGACAGCACAGCAGCTATGGCTGAGCGGTGCGTGACCCGGGTCCAGGCCTTCCCTGTTTCCCACTGCCCCCACAGCGAGTGGGCTGAGGAGGGGACGCGGCGGGGACAGCGGACCCCGGCTGACCAGAGGGACAGTCCGTGCCATATAACATCGTCCTCCGCACTGGAACGGAGGGCAGTTTGTCCAGCCTTGCAGCTGCTCAGGGACTGGCTGGGCATCAGTCTGCTGGTGATGAGTGAATGCTCCTGCATGACTCGTAATATTTTTTGCCTTCTTTTTTTCCTTCACTTACTAAACTGTCTTTATCTCAAACCCAGAGTTTTCTTGCTTTTGTACTTCCAATTCTTTATGCCCATCCCACTGAGGGGGGTGGGGGGTGTGAGTAAGCAGCTGGGTGCTGCTTAGCTGCCTGCCGGGGTTAACCCACCACACAGGCTGAGCTCCATGTTGGTTAAATTCAAAGCAGTACGTGTTGAAAAGAGAATAATTTAATCTACTTCAATTTTATTGACACACAGTCTTGTAAAGTCAAACAAGATTGAAAACTTGCCGTTATAAAATCGATGGCTTGTCATCTGGAATGCCTCATGCAACATTAATCACTGCTTTTTAAGAATAATCCTCAAGTAAGCCGAGTTTAGTGATTTCTTAAGAGATGGAAAGTCTGTCCATAGAAAGTAATGAATCATAGAGGAAAATATTGTTTGGAGTGTTTCCTTTACCTCATGATGTGCTAGGCAGGCACTCCCAAGTAACTAGCTATAGGACGAGGGGCAATGGTGTCAAGCTGCATCAGGGGAGGTTTAGATTGGATATTAGGAAAAATTTCTTTACTGAAAGAGTGGTCAGGCATCGGAACAGGCTGCCCAGGGAGGTGGTGGAGTCCCCATCCCTGGAGGGGTTCAAAAAACATGTAGATGTGGCACTTCAGGACATGGTTTAGCAGGCGTGGTGGTGTTGGGTTGAGGGTTGGACTTGATGATCTTAGAGGTCTTTTCCAACCTTAATGATTCCATGATTCGATGAAATGGAATGCAAGTCATAAATCTGAACATAATCAGAAGAGATGTTTTAATTCCACGTCTAGTAAGTCATGCTTAAATTCATGGCTTCTTGTGGTGTTTAAGCAAACTAACCAATCAGGGCTTTAAAATTCGTAGAGAAAGTGTATGCTACCTGGAGGTGAAAGTATCCGATTGTTTTTAGGATCAGTTGCAACAGTTCAGAGAGGAATGTGAATTCTAGCCCTTGTGCGGTATCGTTTCTTGCCCCCCTGCCTTTAAAGCATTTGGGGTGTGATCATCTGAGACAGCATAGTACGCAAGCGGACTCTGGGTCTGACCTATTAGAAAGACTTATTTAAACTATTTTGTGACTTAAATTTCTAGTGTATTCTGGGTTTTGGTTTGGAGAGCAGCCAGCTGATGTTTTCATCACTTGAACAGAAACCTCAAGGTCCTGAGTTTTGATTCCCGTATGGTGGCTACAGATATTCTTCTAGATTAACATTTTTATCAAGTCTGAAGTCTAAAGCCAAACTTTATTAGTGGGTCTCTGTCAGTCTTCGCAACTTCTGGCACTGGTATTCACCCTAACTAAAATTTTAAGATTATGATCCTGCTGTCTGCTGTCACCTTACAAATGATCAGTGCTCTTCTGAACATAGTTTGGGAGCTGGCCCTCAAAAGCTTGAAAAATGGTAGCGTGGAGGCTGCTGTTGACTAGGCACAACAGATTTGATCCAGTGTGGCTTAATGATGGTGTACTCTTGAGCAAATATTTCTGTATTCAGATAAATCAGTTCAGTGTGTTCTACAAATGACTACCCCTTAATTGCGTTGGAGGTGCGAGTGGATGCTGGTAACCGATGTCTTTGCAAGTTAAATGGGATGCATTTGGTGAAATGGTAACAGCTTTGTAAAATGGGTAAGTTCTCTCCAACTGCCCTTGAAACAAGATTTAATGCAATGGAATTGTCTCCCATTTGTCTTACTAATATGCTCCATTAAGAATGTATATTCTTAAATGCTGCTTTCTCCTGGGAGCTGGTCAGAGCTTCATGCCCTGAAATCTAGAACAGCTGTGTCTGAAAGTAGTGTTCTTCATTTTACAGAGGATGTGATGTTCAGTGTCACCAAGTGGGTTAATTTTATCTGTTAGTGCTGTAACAAGTGGCTGACTGCTTTGGTTAAACATTTGGCCTTTATACCTAAGATGAGATATTAAATGTGGATCTCATGTTAGGATTTTTACCAGAAAACCTAACATGTCGGAAGGCAAAACTAGTTATGTGGCAAAAAGATAACTTAGCTTATTTCTGTCCTGACACATTGAATTCTGTGAGCATGTTGCTGGCATTTTTTAGTCATATAGGTACCGGGGGGGAAAAATGTGTGACCTTTCAATGGGTATCTATTGAGTTAAGTAAATCAGTACTTTGAAGTGATACTTCAAAATCCATACTACTCGGAATATTCTTGCTATTGTACCCGGTACTCTGTTTAACTGTTTAGAATATTTCTGAAGCTCTAAGGTATGTTACACATACCTTATGTACATACATACAATTTGGGTAAAGTGAGCTGAACTATAGTGCTAGGCTGAGGAAAAACCGGAACCAGCTAACTGGTTTTGAGAAGTATAATACTGGATATCCAGAGCTGGCCAGCCTCTCCACTTTCAGAGAATACCTTTGCATTCATTTTTGAAGTGCTTCTCAGTCTCTTCAGTCTCTTTATTGCTGTAAAATATTGGAAACTGCACTGGTGTAAGGAAGCATTTTTAACCTACTGAGACTATGCCAGTTTCTGCTTTGATGTTAGAAAAGTGATGTAAGAGTTATTTAGGGATGTGGCCCTGAATTGCTTACTGAATTGGGAATGACCTGATTTACAGAAGTAAATGATTTATTATGCATTGCTTAAATGCTTGTGGCTGCAGTACTAAATATATACCAGCAATGTTGTTACGAATACTTACCATCCGTAGAAATAGCTTACATGAGTAAAAGAAATGAGGCAATTAAGTGCTATAGTTCTGTTTAATCTGTCTAGGTGGTAAGACTCTGCTTTGAGAATTTTTAGAATCTGGAATAATTTTCCGTCGTTTCCTTGGGACTTCACATTTGCAAAGTTGAGCGTGTGTTTTGGCGTCTTCCTGAATCGCTGCTTGCCTGATGTAGCACTGCTTGCACAAGTAAATTCCTTTCTCTGGTATATTATTAAGCTACGCACTGACACATCTTGCAGTCTGTACTGGCAGCTTCTGTGCTGTTCTGTAGTATGGCGCAGCCCATACTCTCTCACGCTCTTCGCTTTTGAAAATTGTTTGCTGAAACAACTTTCAAACTTTTACAAAAACCTAAACCTTTTCTGACCTGCCAATCGGAGGTATATAAGCAACTTAAAAAGAAATCCCTTAGCAATCAGAATTTGGAAACAGATCCCCTAATTCGGTAGCATGAATTTTCCGAGGCGGTAACTGTTGTGGAACATGTTTAGATTCTCTTGGCTACGGAGCAGAGGGATCAAAAGGTAATGGATGGATGTGGACAAAATGGGTTTGCAATAACGTTAATGCTTTGTTTCAACAAAATGTAAACTTTGTTCGGTTTACTGGGTTGCACTCATAAGGGTGCGCATTTTGGAGCGGATCAGAAATTTTCTATTGGGGAACCGATTTTGTCAAGAAATGCTGATGCGATTCAGTTGAAATGCTCGGCGGGAATCCTGTCCAAACTCTTGGTGGAATTGATAAACCCGCTCTGGTGCCTGCCTGCCGTGGTGGGGCGGGCGGCCCGGGGGCTCGGTGGGCAGGGGGGCTGCTCCCCGCCGGGGCTTCCGCTCCCTGCGCTCCCTCTGGCTCAGGGGGAGTCAGAACCTGTTCGGAAACTCCCGCTTCAGTGACCCTCTCTCTTAGCTGGAAAAAAAGAATTTGGTTTGGTTTTTTTTCCTTAAGATTGAGTTGCTCTCCAAATCTCTTTCTCGGAGCGGGATTTTTCTTTAGCTTCGCCATGATTTGGGTGTGAGAAGGGGTTGGGGATGGAAAAAAAAGAGGTTTTAGAAGGAATGCTTTGCAGGGTGAGATTTCTGCTTTACAGCAGACGCTGGTAGGGACTGAAGGAGGGGGCTGAAGGGCTACAAGCACAGATGGTCATAGACCGTGCTGTACCAGTCTGGGAAAATGATTAATCAATATTACAGGGATTTATTCTAGTATTTAATTCTTTTAATATAGCCTTCTGTTTCTGTGCTCAGGAGTTCTGTAAGAGAATGTTCTGAATGTGATGCTGATTCAGGATCCTGGTGATTTTTTTGAAAGTAATCAAAACAGTTCCCTGTTTTTTAGCTGGATCTTGTTGCAAATGGCAGTGAAGAGAACAAATGTTCTATCCATGTCTCTAATCGCAAGTTGCATAAATATGCCTTGGATTTTAGTGAAGGGGACTTGGGGAAGTAAAACTGAGGATTAGCAAATAAGTGAGCAAGATGCTTAATGCACATTTTTCGTAGTCCTGTTGCACTTGCATTGCTGTAGGCAACCTTCGTTCTAGAACTTCCCAACTTTTGAGAGCTTGCCTTTCTGACCATAATGATGTCTTAAAAGGAAGCCTGTGACTTCATAAATCTTGTTTTCAGCAAGATGAAAAAGAAAAAAAACATAAAACCCAACATGAAGTGGCGTTGTTTACACCAGTGTAATTCATTAGTATAGAGTTGGAACTTTTAGGCTCCTGATGCAGATCTTGGTTTCATGAGGTACTGGAGGATGTTGTTGCCCTTTATGAGGGATCAGTGCTGGAGGAAAAAAATGTCCTCCAGTGAGCACAAGGCCCCTTCCTTTTTTTCGTTTCATCTCTTCTTTAACGTTAGGCACGTTTCCACTGCTTGGCTTTTCCTCCTTGTCCTGTTCCGTTCCCTCACCCAGGTCTAGATTTTACTACCCTGGTTTCTTTCAGTACTTAACTGCCTTGAAGTTTTCTGCCTAAGCTAGAACCTCTCCCCCTTCTGTGCTCAGTTCTAACGCTTCTCTTGGGCAGTCCCTTCCCCCTGGTGCTGCTTGTCCAAAACGAGCTGTCTTTTCTCCTAATCACAGCATGAAAGCTTCTCGTTCAGGATGTGCTTCCATTGCATCCCCAGCTGTTTCAACCACTTCTCCCCTACGTGGCCGTTCATGGTACCTGTGTTTCCCACCCTCTGCCTCATTTAGCTCTTCAGCCTGTCTTCCCGATGTCCTGCTTGGATGTTTCCCACCAAGCTGCTGGTGGCGATGCCCTCTCCCAGTATACACATGCTTTCTCTGGTCAGTTCCTAAGTGTTGTCTTGGCCCTCTCTTCCATTTCTCCTTCACACCCAACCGCTTTCCTGGCTCTCTTCATTCCCCTTTTTCCCCCTGTGGTTTCTCTGTCACCCTCTGAGTGTTTGAATTTCTCCCTCCTCTGTACATATTGGTGGTGAAGTAACTGAGGTTGCTGGAAAGGTAGAGCTGAAGTGTCTGGGGAGAGCTGTACTTAGAGGAGAAACAGGCTGGAGCCAAATAACACTTGCTTGTTCTGTCGAAATGGCTCATGGTTGGACCTGACGTGCGTGGGAGGTTGGAGCACACTTCTGAAACCCTCTGATATTTTAGTCAACTTCTTGAAAAATGTTTACTCTCTATATATAAATATATATGTTGGAGGCAGGGAGAGCTTGCCACCTGACACTGAGGGGATGGGTTCATTAAGGGATCCGTGGCAGAATAATCATGGCACTAAATTGTAGTTACAATTAAAGCTTTATTTTCTTAACAGGATATTACAATTAGTATAGTACAGAATTTATTATTAGAATGGCACAGGATTTCTACAAGTAAAATCAATATTGTGCAATTTATAGATAATGTAATACAGAATTTGTAGAATCATAGAATGGTTTGGGTTGGAAGGGACCTTAAAGATCATCTGGTTCCAACCCCCCTGCCATGAGCAGGGACTTCTTCCACTAGACCAGGTTGCTCAGAGCTCCATCCAACCTGGCCTAGAACACAATGTAACTTATAATTTCTAATCACCTGAACCCTCTGCAAATTGGGTCAAAGCTTAATACGTGGTTTGCCGTATCAATGTAACAATCTAGACACTAAATTCATATGAAAGAATACGAGACAGTCCCTCGGTCCTGTGAGGAAGCAGAGGAAGGCTGAGGCGTCCAGCAGCAGCTCCGGTCCGAGTTCCCCCCTTAGGACTTACAACTGCTTGATCTTATAGACAGTGCTCTGGGTGCTGTCATCCTTCCCTGTTCTGTGATGGGGCTGTCACCACAACCCGGTGGCTCTGGGTGCCTGGGACCTCCAGGGCCAGCAAGGAAGGGAATAATGGGCCTGGTGCCCAGGAACCTTGAGGCTAGTAGGGAGGGTGAGAAGGAATCCGTTTAGTCTGTCTACTTCGTTCACAGGACCTTCAGGGCCTGATAACGAGGGGAAAGAGAACAAACACGTGACCTGCTCGGTCACAGAGGATGGCTGCTTGCCTCATAACATGGCATCAGTTGTGCTAACCACGTTGCCGGGGGCTGGGAGCAGAGGGTACCGGGTGCAGAACAGCCCTATGAACAGTTGGTTTCGCTGTGAGCAATTAGTTCGGTAAAGACTTAATCAACAGAGGGCTGAGTCTTACAATGGGAAGCTGTTGACAATATTGATGATAATAGGTGCTCCCACACTCCCTGTTAATACCATTGACAGGTATTAGTAACAGTTAAGGATGTTTTATGCTGGAGGAATGACGTAGAAGTGATTGAAAGCCACAGTGTTAACTTCTACAATGGGAAGAAGTAGTTAGATTAATAAAAAGATGCATCAAGAAGTAATGGAACGCATAAAACAAAACTAAGGCTGAATATCAAGATTGTAAAGTAGTGTGCTATAGAATGTTTTGTCCAAGAAATTAGTAGAAATTATCTTTTTTAAATGTTTACATGTTGACCAGGTGAAATGCAGAAATAGCCTGTAAGAAGCACTTTCATATTAATGTGACAAAGATTGTGAAGCAAAATACTTCTTTAGTTTGTCTCTTCTGAGAGAGCATATGTTTGAGCTCTAGAAACCCAATATATAGTGTAACCTCAAGTGGTGTTCACAAAGCTACTTGAAATAGACTGCTACTTTTCACTGTCATGCTTAAGTAGGACGTAGAGCCCCTAAATACCCATGGAAATTTAAGTGCAAGGAGCAAAAACTAGGCTCTGATCCAAAGCCAGTTGAAGCTGATTAAGAGACTGCTTTTGGCTACCCAGGGCTGTGGCTTAGGCCCCCAGCAAGCTAGAATGGAGTCTCAGGTGTTCAGACAGACTTTTTTGGTTAATTAAGTCTGTGAGTTTTTCTTTTGATTCATGTTTGAGGTGCTCTCTGTGATTATAGGAGATAACACACATCTTAGGTGTGTACAGCAACTAAAGTGTTACAGATTTTCACTGTTTAGTTCTAGAAATAGTAAGTGGATGCTACTCAGTGCCTTTAATACACTTAATCACCAGATTACGTATTGTTCTGTTGTTATGGCTTGACACTATGCACTGTTAAATCACAAGTATACCTCCAGGCCATGTCCTTATTCCTGTAAGATACGCCTATAGTTATAATAGAGGGAAGGAATATATCTTTACTTTGCATAGTTTGCAGTTCTTTGTTCAGCTAGTTTCAGTGTGCCTTCCCCATTCTTCCCATCCTGTTAGATATTTAAAGTTTTCAGATAATGAAGCAAAGGAGAGGAATATGTTTTTCAAATAGGTAGCATCTGTGGAGTTGCACATATAGGTTAAAGTGAGAGGTGATGGTCTGCCTGACTCAGACAATTGTTTTATTTTACTTGTTCGAATGATTATCTTGTATTTTAGAAATAGAAAATAAAATGTGTACATGGGGTTTGGAGTACAGTCCAAGTTCTTGTATTTTAATTCCACTTGGCATGTTGCCTCACTTAATTTTACAGCTTGACCTGAACTTATTATAGGTGTACGTAGCTATTAGCTGTCTGTGTGCTTTGTCTCCACTTTCTTTAGGATGACAAGAGTTGGAAAGTCACTTTTAGAGTTGGGTCAATATTTTATTCCAAATGTTAACAGAAATCTAGAGCTTGTTCTCTCTTCTAGCTGAGATAGATTGCTTATATACTATTCACCAAGAAGATTTTACACAGCACGAAAAAAGATTTTGAAAAACTCTTTACCTAGCATTCTGTAAAGCATCACAAAAAACGGGTTTTAGCATTTGAGGGTCAAAATGTTTGCATCAGTTTGGGGAGATAGATTGGAACTCGTTTTAATTAATTTCTTTTATATTTGACTTCTAGGTTCCAGCAAGATGTGGGGTGACAGTCCGAGACAGCCTGAAGAAAGCTCTGATGATGAGAGGTCTTATTCCAGAATGCTGTGCTGTTTACAGAATACAAGATGGGTATGGTTTGTGTGTGATGGTTTTTGCTCTTAGAATCTCTCCTTGGAGTTACCCAGTATGGCCAGTTCTATCTAACACTGTGGAAGTTGTTTTCAGAGTTCAGAATGATATGATACTTTGCACTAAAACAATTTATGCCTTGAATACATGGCTAAAAAAGAATGGCAAACTCCTAGAAAAAGATTTAATCACTTCAAGAACAGGCATAATCTAGAGTAATGTGAGCTTATAGTCTGCTGGCAAAACACACATTAATCAAACTCATGCTAACCAAACGAGTATTAAATAGGTTGCGTTAATGTTTTGGTTTTATTTAACTTGGTTGTAGTGCATCCTTAACTGAATATAGAGTTCCCATGGGGGAAAAAATTGAGTTTCCAGCCCTAAAAATTCGTAGATTATCTTACTGCACAAAATTAGCCATCTCTTTGGAAGTCTTGTGGAACAGGTACTTCCCCAAGCACTTCAGTTGATCAGAAAGGCATGGGTCATCTCGGAACCAAGGAACTGGCCGCTACTGGAGCCGATTGAAAAAGTGCATTTCTTTCGTGCAGTTTGTCCGGGGAAGGTGTGCTTTTCTCGGTGTGTGCTGAGCTCAATGTCTTGCCTTTAAAGTTTCCTGCAGTAAGAGACTGGGTAGCAACCCCCACAGTGCAGCTTTCTACCTGATCTCACATCGTCGGCAGGAGATGTGGAGGCTCTTGTGCGCTGGTGCTGATGAAGGGCTTCTTTGCACTTCAGGGAGAAGAAGCCGATCGGCTGGGACACTGACATCTCCTGGCTCACGGGGGAGGAGTTGCATGTGGAAGTCTTGGAGAATGTGCCGCTCACAACACACAATTTTGTACGTACTGGTTTTTATGAAATGATGATGAGGGTTAAATCAACTTTGTACTTTCAAATTCAAATTAACAACTTTGAATAATATTTTGTATCGGTGGGATGTGATTGGGGTTGCAAAAGAAGTTTTTAATCACAATAGCTTAAGTGAGTTAGATAGAATTGCATTTGAAATAAGTGATGTTAGAGTACTTGATGGCCCTTAAAACTTTCACATTTGGATGGAATACACCCTCAAAAATCTATAAATGTAGGGGGTTTAAATCAGCACTGCATTGCAGAGCTGTAATAATAATCCACTATTTTTGTATTGCTGTATCTATAAAATGTATTCTGGGCCTCCCTGCTGGCTCTGCAGCAGCAATTAACTAATGAACTAACTATTCCCAGAGTGGTGCTGACATCATCAATGATGCTAGTGCACAAATATGTTTTGACCTGATAAGGCACCAACTAAGTGGAAGCTGCTAAACGGAATCCATCCAAACAGTTCCAGCTACATACCAAATCCTGGAAATAATGCTTGTCACATTGAGAAGAAAGACCTTTTATTTAAATAAATAACCCCAAATTCTATTTGCAAGCTGCTTAGATTATTTTACTCAAACAAGCTAGTTTGGCTATGGCTAGTTAGGTGAAAGTCTAGTAGGCTTAACATTTTTTTTATATCCTTCTGAAATTTTGATTATTACATGTGGTAAAGCAACTAGAATGTGTTTTTATGCCAAGTATTGCTAAATTTGAAAATGAAACTAAATCATTTTTCCCCCACTATAATATGAGGAGAATATATGTTATCCCCTCTGCGATATTAAATATTTCTGAGTTTCAGTAGTCAAAATTACAACTATAAATGTAACCATACATAGACGCCATATAAATAAGCCATATGTGTCTTTCCAGTCCTGTGAGCGTTGGGTAGAAATGTCATTTGGCTCCTGGAAAAATTAGAAGATGAGATAATCTTTCAGCAGCTTTTGTTTGTATAGCTTGTATCCAATTAAATTCTGAATGTTTGTCTCTAGCATGATAATAGCGGGCTGTTTTGCATCAGATTTGTTGCTGTTTTTCTTACTGCTGATGAAGTGAAGCATTAATTCTAATAAATGGTTGAAAGAAAATTTTAATGCATGAAGACTGTTTCAAAAAAGAGACAATCTTTTATGTAAATCTGTTTGATATATAAAACTGTAGTTCCAGCTTCAGAGAAGAGGTTTGTAAGTGTATTTGAGGGAGGTAAAAGCAAATAGCTTATCTTAGGCTTACAGAAGGACTCTATTTAATTATGATTATTTTTGACAACATAGGTACGAAAAACATTCTTCACGTTAGCATTTTGCGACTTTTGTCGAAAGCTGCTTTTCCAGGGATTCCGGTGCCAGACATGTGGCTACAAATTTCACCAGCGCTGTAGTACAGAAGTGCCACTGATGTGTGTCAATTATGACCAGCTTGAGTAAGTAATCGCAACTGGTTTTAAGTTGAGCTTTTTATTAAGCTTACGGCTGTCAGTGATTTCTTATGTTAAATCTGTAATTCAGGAAGTGAGAGGAGGTGCCTGAAAAAAATACAGGCGTTCCAGTGTTCTTGTGAGACGGCGTAATTCCTATTCTCTCTGTGCTAGCTCAGACAACCACTTCATATTTTTCTGCTGGACTATGACATGCTTTCTTTGAAGCATGAATGGGGTGGCTGAGCACTTGACTGTATCAGACAGACTTCTCATTGTTCACAGTTGTTATTCTAAATCAAAACTGGTTATTATGTGAAGGCTAGGGCCCTGTTTAAATGTTCAGATGTGGGTTTACTCGTCAACCTGGAAAAAAATCTTAAGAGACCCTAGTTTAATATGGTGAAATTACAGGTGGTTTTACAGTAATTGAAAATAAATCCATTAGTGAGTTGGATGCCTAGGTAAGAAGCATAAAACAGAATGTCCTAAACAGTTATGTGTTCTTGAATTTAATTATTGATCTGTTTGTGTAAGTCTTTGATGTAGGTTAAGGATCTGGTGTAAAGTGGCTCTGTATTCTATTTGATCAATTTCAGCAGAGGCTATTAAGTCTTTTAAATAGACTTTCATATAAGGAATCATTTCAAATGCTGGTTTTCCCCCCAAGAATATATTTAATTTCTGCTTGTGTTGGTATTTGTAACTGTTTCCTTGGGCATCTCTAGAGTTTGTGCTCAGGGCTTATGGATAACAAAGTTCTATCCATTTAGCATTTGGTTTTTGGCATTGCATCAGCGCAAACATTAAAGTAAGTTTGTGTACTGAATATATAGGTACAAGTTGAGCATTCTTGAGGAACCAGATGTTTGCAATTTCAACTAAAAGATTTAAAAATTACTTTCCACAAAGGTATGTTTAAGGCATGATCTTTTGATCCTAGTATTTTTAACAAATCTTCCAGATTAACGTGTTACTGTAGTCTTTATTTTAATATTTAGAATTTGATCGGTGAGGGTTGGTGGGCATTTTTTTCCCAATCTTTGGGTGTTATATTGTGAAGCTTCTGGGTTTTGCACAAGTTAGGTGGTTTTTGTTTTGTTCTTGCCTCACAGTTTGCTGTTTGTCTCCAAGTTCTTTGAACATCACCCAATACCGCAGGAGGAGGCCTCCTTAGGAGAGACCACCCCAGCATCTGGATCGTACCCCTCAGTGCCCCCCTCAGATTCTGTTGGGTAGGACCTTATTCCTGCTGTTTAATAACATAACATTTCAGTACTGTATGCTTAGAAACATGCAGAATACAGCTTTGCAACTCTCTCTACGTTTTTGTAATCTGGCTTGTCGTGCAGATATATCCATCTGTGCTTATCTTCACAGAAGTGAATGTCTTCATTCACATGAATGACATAAACTAGTGATGAACCTAAGTTAAGCATGTGCATAAGTGTCTGTAGAACTGGGGGCCTTACCTGTTAAACTGATTTCTTCTGCATGGTAGCTTAGACCTGGTCTAAACTGGAAAGATTTTATACTTAAAATTCATACAAACCAAAACGATATCCTCACAAACTCTTTTAGTTTGTATAATCAAACTACAGTTTATTTGCCTTGAAGGGACATACCTCTGTTTCAGAACAAGCCGTGCCACTATAACATTGGGGTGAACAGGTGTCAGTTCCAGGTTCATAATACAGCTTTGGTAGCTTTTCTTCATACATATGACTTTACTATCCTCCAGACCAGCTGTCTTCCTCCTATTTAGATGTTGGGATATACCAATAGCATCTCTTTGCTGCAGATATGAGTTTTATAAAATTAGACTTCTAAAACTGACCAGAGCCTCCATCCCCTGTATTTCCAACAAAGATTCTGGACCCTCTCTTTGTGAAGGGAGTAGTGATCATGTTTAGATTATGTTCCCAGTAGCTAAGAGACCACTGCTACCACCCAGGACTAGATAGTTGAACAAATCTCCAGGAAAGAGTAACTCAAGGATGTGTATCAATGTCAAGAAATCTGATGCAGACTTATTAACACCAAATACAAAAGCCTTCAGAAAAACATTCCTAGGACATGTGTGCTGCATGGAGATAAACTGAATTTGGCAGAGAGGCTGTCTTGAAATAGTGGGCATTGTGCCGAAACTAAAGCAGAAACACAGCTGGAAGTTACACAGGCACCTATGGACTCTTAACTAGAAGAGAAATTCCATGGACAGCCAAGACTATGTTATGAAAGATGAAATGTGATGCCTCCCAGGAAAACAGATTGACAGTCCTGCAGAGGGAAACTCATGTGGTAAGTACAAAGAGAGATAATGTTCTTATTTGTACTATTTTGTGCCGTTTCAAGTAAATCTGGAAGTGTCACTTCCAGGTAGTTGATGTTGCCTTTATGTCCTGTGGATGTTAGCACAGCAGATGGTGGGCGAGGCTGGTGCTTTGGTTCTCTAAGCTAGGCAGGTTCTGCCTTTCTTACGGTATAGCTGAAATTATAACCAGGCTAGAACTATTAATCTGTGAAGAAGCTTGTTCATACCAACTGTGTTAAATGCCTGTGGATGCCAAAGGCACTATGTAGCCCCAGTCATAACGCTGGTATACACTAAATTTTCCTACTTTTCATTTGCCTCTGCCTCACATTTGTGCTTTCTTACCAGCTTATGAGGATACAAGAGGATGGATTATCTTAATTGATACGTGCACTACTTCAGGCAGTCTTCATTTTGTGAAGCAAAAACTGAAACCAAAGCTGGTTAATGCCTTAAAGTTTTTAACTTCACATATGTAAAAATGTTAAAATTTTTATATACTTGCCAGTTGAGGTTAAGGAGCTTTTCCTGAGTGTTGCATCTGTAAATGCAGGAGCTGTAGAAGGTTCCTAGCTTTCTGCTTTTTGCTTTTTTGCTGTTCTGTACACTTCATTGTTAAATGAAAAAGGCATATATCATGCCTTCAAAATTGTGTTTATTTTTAGAAAGGTTTATGGTTATCAACTGATGTTCCTAAGTAGTTCCTTTTCCCCAAGCATCTGTTTGCAGTATTTCCTTTCCAGAAGCAGTTCAGATGCTGTTGTATGAGCATATAGCACTGTCCGTACCTTTCTCTAGTTATCCTTTTGCCTTTCTTTAATAATACTTCTCTGCTTTTTCAAGACATAGTTGTGGAAATATTAATTTATCTTAATTTTTTTTTTTTAGAGTAAAATTAAATGCTGGCCTTTTCTGTAAAAACATATACTTACCCATGGTTTTGTTAAAGGGTAGTGCTACAATGTAGGACATCGTCTCAACTGGAGTAAGAAAAAGTAGTCTGACATTTGAGGTTAACTTGTCTGGGAAGAGAGGAAGGGACTGAAATTTGAGAGTTGGGCAGTGGGATTGAAAATATGATGAACTAGTGCTTTATTAATGCTTACTAGTTTAATAACTGTTGCTTTGATTTCTCTGTTCTCCTAGCATCTTGCATGGCACAACCCACAGAGGAAGGGATGTTACTAATCGTTTGGTAAACCTGAGGAAAGAGAAGGCAAACATCTGTCTTCATCTTTAGCCTTGTGAAGGGATTCCAGCAGCAGGCAAAGTGCCCAAAGAAAGGAAGAGTTTGTGTTGCAAGACAAACTCAAGAGCAAAGGCGCGTGTGACGTGCTGAGAAATTGTCAAGGGATCAAATGGAGAAGTTGGAAAGAGAAAGGAATATAAAGGAAAAGACCGTTGGACACGATACGAAAGCTGCTGAACATGCTGGAGAACTTTGTTTCACCATGCTCCTGTGTAACGTCCTAAAGCAGTCCAGTCCTGTAGCCTTCTATTCTTCCAGCTGTAAGCCGTAAGCAGTCCCTCCAGACCTTCCACCACAAGATCAGGGAGCACATATGGTCCCACTTGCACGTTTCTCAACGCCCTATAAAAATGTGTCCAGCCTCCACATTAGGTCTTTTGTCCCATTTTAGTTCTTTCGGTTTGCACTATCCTGTTGTGCCAAAGCAGTCAGTTATAGTCTGCACTTAACTGGAAAGAATTGTTGAAAGTGTAGGTCTTCCTAATAATAGCCATTTGTAATAAAATTGAAGTAGACAAACTGTATATAATATATTGTATTCATTTCATTCTTTGCACTATCTTAAAGTTTCTTCTGTATCTTTGCTCATAAAATACAAGCACAGAATTTCTGTGAACCCAGTTCTCTGGATCTTACGGTGAGGGGTGATACTAGCTATTTGAAATATTACAAAGTTGTCTTTTTCAGCTTCCATCTATTCTCTCAGATGTTGTGACGTTGGGCAGAATCCAGCAAGTTCAGGAAGAAAGGGGGACTGTCTGGTGCACCATTCGTGGAAGCTTGCCAGTCCCTGCCTTAGAGCCGGCTCCAGCCTGCGACTGAACACCTCTGCTTTCCTTTCCGCCTTCCCAATGTTAGCTGATCAGTCTGCCTCAGCTAAAGATGTTTAAATGTCTAGAAAAGCTTCTGAAAAGTCAAGGAAGCAAAGACACAGTCTTAGAATATTTTAGTACTACAACACCGTTTAGATCCCCACGTGTGTAAGTGAGCAAAAGCTTTTTGTTTTATTGCGTAAAACAGTGATGAACTTCTCCCCTAAAAATTCGGGCACCGGCCCTTTTCCAGACCACTCAATGTAAATGTTAGCAGACTTCCTACAATATGCAACCTGATACACATTCTTGCTGAGCAGAAAAGACAGACCTGGTATCAGAATCCTCAGAAAAGTCATTTTTAGTTTGTACAGCAGGTGGGGGAAACCTCTTGCTTCCCAAAACTTTATTTGCAAAGACATGCTGGTGAACTGAAACCTGGTTTGGAGGACTGATGACAGCTGTGTGCGTTCTCTTGGTAGTCCCTGGTATATAAAGCTATCGGAAATTTTAGGAAAGCATTGCTAAGCTTTGATCTGGGCCCAAAGGCCAGTATAAACACACACCGCTGTGATCATCCTGGCAGTTGTTTTTCACCTACAAGTCAACATGGACGAAAACAAGTTATCATTGAGTAGGAAAATGCACTAATCCATGTGAAGTTGTGACTGTTGCAGATCTGTCCAACGATGCTTTTAGTCTGACTTCACAGGATGCAGTAAGAGTGATTCTTCTCTAGCTTACACTTACGAACTTGTGCTGCTATCCTTTTCTCAAACCAGTGTTTGATTTGGGGTTATTGACTATTTCCAGGCTGCAGAGGTGGGGAAAGAAAAAAAAAAATTACTTTGTTTTCTGGCAGTATCTATGGAGTACCACAGTAATTAAATTAGAACCTGTCTGGCCTCCCAAAATTTACAGTTTACCTGCTTGCCAGCATAGCTGAAATACCATTATATTCCAGATCCTTAGCAGGCCTTAGAAACAGCTTATAAATGGCAGTGCACTGTGTTTTTCATTAACAGCAGTAACAAAACCCAAACCCAATTGTACTGTAGTGTAAACAAACAAGAAAAAAAGCCTTTGTATGCATTTTAGCTTGCAGTAGGTTTGTCGTGGGTATGAGTATGCAATCTACCAGGTGAGCAGTGTGTACTACACTGAACCCCGTGGCTACACAGAGATGCACTTCTTCAGGCTGGGAGAGGGAGAAGAAAAATCTCAGTCCGGTAGAGACGCTGTCATTTTAAAAGCGAAGTGGCACACACCCTAGAACTGAAGCTAGGTGAATGTGAATTTTCAGTATTTACCTAACTACAGCAAAATAAAAATCCAAGCAAAAATCTTGAAGCCCAATCAAACCTCTTTTAAGAAAAATCTTTCCTGAGTAGACCAGCTCTTAATTATGTGAAACATCACATTGTAAGTTAAAGGAAGCTGAGGAAAATCTGTATTAAATTTTTTTTCTGGTATGATACAAGGTAGTTCACTTTACATTGCAAGTTCTAAGATCTGGTGGAGGTACTGTATATGATTTTATAGAATTTTTTGTTTATATAGAACATAGCATGTGTGGGCACTTTTCTGAGTTACCTTCCTCTTTCCTGTGGACCCAGTTTTGTAGGACAGTAAATCTGTGGACATGTTGGCACTTGCTGCGACTGACAAAGGGTAAAAATCTACATCTGTCTGCAATTACTTGTGTCCTGACAAAACCTCTTTCTGTTTTGTCTGGATGAAAAGGGAGGGAACAGTGTGCTTGTCCCAAATACATGGTCCAAGAAAAAAGCATGTTCTGTCATACCGCCAAGAAAGGTTATAACGTACTAAATCGAGATTTGACAACTCTGTCAGCTTCTTGCCTGGGAAGCTGAGAATCGTTTGTTAATGCCCATGTCTGAGAGTCTGGGAGAAGGTGTGCAAGATGAGGTGGTATAACCCCTCTAATACGTCAGGATATTGACCTTCTTTTTTGTAGAAGTTCTCCTCTAGCTAGCAGGTTTGCAGTTAACTGCTCGCAAAGGCCACAGGAGGCCACAGCAACAGAAACTCAGATCCTCATTTTCAAACTGCTTCTCCTGCAGACCCCAGCCTGCTGTACGTGTATGCCACAGTAAATATTAGTTCTTTGCAGCAGCTGTGTTCTGGTTTTGGGTATGTTTTGGCAATAAGTTTTGTGGTACTATGTTTGCACAGCCTACCAAACTAGTTTTGTAACTCACCTGGAATAGACAACGTCACCTTTTCCAAATGATGGCAGCTGGTCCTTTTTGCTCCAGTGTACCTTCTACCCTCCTGGAGTAATTAAAATTTAGGAATACTATAAGAACAGGCTTTTGGTAGCTAAGAAGGTTGCTGCGTTCTCTGTGGTGGCGTGTTTTCTCTAGATCAAGATCTTGATGCAGATCAAGATACAGCTTTTGCTGCACACAGGCAGAGGCTGGTGGTTCTCTTCTGAGCTTGCGATCTCAGTAGGCCATCCTGGCTAGCAAGCTCCTTGTGCCTTTCTCTTCACTAGTTATCATTTTCAAGCAAAATTCCCATTTAGAAAAAATAACCTTTTTGTAAGTGTCCCAAGGTCCCCCGTTAATGAAACCCTGATTGTATAGATGGAGCACACAGCTAACTGCTTATGAGATTTGCATCTCTGGATTCTTTGGTGTCTAAAGCCCGGAGATCCTCCCAATAATAGTTTTGAGACCCCAAGAAAGAGAGTTCTTTATCAGCCTGTAATTGTCTTCTAAAGATCTGAACTTCTCCCAGTTGGAATTTAATGAGTAGAAAAAGCTGTTTCAAATTGTTTTCAAGTGTGGTATGACACAGCATGCTGTCTGTGCTAGCAACATGATGGGCATGATGACCTGTGACCAGAAATACAGAAGTATTTGCAGATTCCCTTAGCAGATGACCATTTATGACTCAAAGGAGGATGTAATTGAAACAATATTTCTGCAATTTGGTTTTCTCTCCCGTGGCTTACTCATGATCACAAAGTCTGATGGCTTCTGTTCTTGTGTGGCAGAGCTCAAATGCTGTCTCACAGTCACTCCCAGTGCAATGATCTGATGTTTATTATTGAACGTTTTCCTTAATTTCATTATTACTGAGAACTCTCAGGAAATTTGAGCAGGAGTTAGCTATCCTAACAAAGACAGTGCTGGCCTGGCTGAGACACTTTAAGCTTTTTTTCTGAAACCTCTCTGTGCAGCATCTGACACACTTGCCTTAACATGAAAGTACAGTGCCTTAGAATGTCAGCCAAGCCCTGCACTTCTGTCTGCAGCGTGCCATCTCCTGATGTGCGTTCTAGTTGCATGATTTCCTTGCAAAAACATTCAGGAGTTCAAAACTTCCTCATCTACAATAGAAAAGATTTCACCCAAAGGCACTTGTTAGCAGTGAATGAAAACTTTAGCTTATGTATATGTACATCAACTGCAGTTAAAAAATGTTTCTGAAATTCTGAGCATCTTCTGAAATGCTGGGCTGTTCGAGTCCCATTCTTGGAGATTTGTCTATTTGCAGTTTCAGTTCACTGCTTCCCAGTATCTTCCCAATATTTATAATCTGTCATGTGACAATAGGTAACTATTTTTTTAAAAAGTTAAGCAGGGTTAAACCCTTACCTATTCTTCCCCTGCCCCACTTCCCAAACATAATCTAAATATTTTACTACAAGACTCACTAGACTGTTATTTGAATTAGTTCACAAGTGCTCTGTTTTGCCATGCTCAATGGTGAGACTGTTGGCCAGGAAGGAAAAAAAATGACAGGTACGTAGGGTACCGATGGCACTGAGTTGAGGGAGCAGTGCCAAACTGTATAAACTTTTCAATGAAAGGGAAGGCAGCAGCCTTTAAAGCAGACTCGTTTCTGAAAAAAAGTCAAGAGATCCCGTTGAAAGTGTTAGTTACCCCTAAAGATCTTTGGAGAGGCCAAGGAGCGTTGGCTTGCAGGAGGCGGCACCAGGGCCTGCTGCTCGATGTGCTGCTGTATGGTTTATTTCTGAAGCTTCTCCCTGTGGGCATTGCCTTTGTGGGCATGGTAACTAACCTGTGAGTAACTGAATGGCTGGAGGACTCTACGCCTCTCGAAGGAGTTGTGTTTTCTGTAAGTTCCAAAAACCTTGTTGTCAGATATCATGTATATTTTGACATAAAGTTTTCTTTAGCAAAGGTGGCAAATGTTTCACATTGACCTTTTGCTTTATAACCATTAAATTGAATCGTTAGACTCAACGGTGACTGACCTTGACTTGAATAAGAGATAAATGCCAATTTATTGTACTTTAACAAAGTAAATGGATAACCAAAGAAGTGACATTCCGCCTTCTTACAAACGAAAAAGCAAGTGTTTAGATGTTTTGTCTTTCAAATACATGATTTCATGATACCATAAATTGAAGACTTGATCTACATTTCTGACTGGCAGTATTTGCATTTCTTCAGAAAGCTTGTCTGTATAGTCTGAACGCTTACCTTTCAAGTCAAATCTGTTGCATTGCCTGAATGTAGCACTGTAAATAACATTTGAAATGTTGCACTCTTCAAAGCTATTTCTTAAAGGTTGAGGTTAAGAGGCGATATGTTTATTTTTAGATCAGTAATTCATACTACATTAGCCATAATAACAATCAACTATGTTGAGTGACTGGTATGTAATTTTCTTTCAGTCTTTCTTCATTGAACAATAATCCCATCCATACAATTTGTTTTGTGACATCTTCTGACTGTAATATTGATGTGAGATGTTAAGCAGTTTTAATTCTCAGTGGGTTGCCGTTACACAGAGTGTATTGCATTAACTCTGAAGTGAGGAAACTGCAGAGTACCTTGCTATCTGCAATGTGTGTTGGGCTACATACATGAATTTTTCAGATCAGCATTTATTATTACTAGTTTGGTATGGTATGTTAGGGGTTTTTGTTTTCTTTTAACTCAGAACACTTCACAGCCATGTAATTAGGTAGTTTGTGCAGGAGAGAGTTGTTGCAATTGATCATAGGGGAGTAGAGATCGTTCATTATAAATCGTTTTTATTCAGGCTTTTAGATCATTTTTTTAATGTATGTATTATTATAGTTGACGAGGACTTACCACACCCACTATGCAGTATTTGAAGCCGTCTGTAGACCTAAATCCTCTTTTTCCTTGACTTTGTTTCTCAGACCACCAATTCTCCCTAGTCCTTCTCCTTCAAAATCCATTCCAATCCCACAGCCCCTCCGACCAGCAGATGAAGACCATCGGAATCAATTTGGGCAACGCGACCGATCCTCTTCAGCTCCCAATGTTCACATCAATACAATCGAGCCAGTCAATATTGATGTAAGTATTAATAACATGTGGATCAATAATAGTAGATTTGATGTTTCCCTTATGAATATGAGTGCATTAAATTTGCCATATGTACACACAACTGCTGTCTTTCTAAGCTGATCCTTGATGGTCTGTCAGGAACTTCATAGATCCCACGTGAGACATTTTTACTTTTGAGAGCTGTAAGAACGTGAATAACCCATTCTCCAAAAGCAGAAACTGCCTTTTGACAGTCCTGTCCTTTCGTTTTCAAAGTAACATTCTACCACAAACCACTGGTCTTTTTTTGGTGTTAGTCCCAATGTTCGTGCTGCTAACTGTACCGCAGCGTTAAGAATATGAAAGCCAGTAACCACTCTTGCAAGCCATTATATGTCTTTATATGCAAGATAGGGATTTTTAGTGTTTGTAATTCAAGTAAAATTCTGGCATTGAGGAAAACTAAATTATTGCAGTAAGCCGAGGTCAGACGTACTGAATATTCCTTATGAATATTATTTATTGTTCTGAGCATTCTTTTGGAGTGTTCAGAAACTGCTACACTTGTTTTTTACATTTTTGAAATTTCTGGATGCTGAATCATAAATAATAATGATGGTTGATATTAGGTGTAAGGCCAGCTAGGACCTTTCAAAGTGTTGGTCACAACAACCTCTTTCTAATTTTGCTGGTGTACGCAGCTTCTGTTTTACCCTTGGGACTGCTCTCTAAAAATTAATCATTTGTCAGGTGAGCACTCTTGAAGTCTGCCTGGACACTGAGGCTCAAATTCGGTTTTGCATGTGAGTTGAGTGAAAGGTGAAATGTTAGTTGAGTATTAAAGAGTGTGGCCACGTAGACATTTGCATGTGATGTACGGCAGTGGTGCAACTGAGAGGCAGGACCTGTGCTTTCGGCAGCAGTGTAGGGGAGTAAGGAATAAAATCAGAAACAGAAAAGTAAACTTGATGGTGAAAATGGACCTACAGAGGGAGAAAGTGCTAGAATTTTCTAATTTTTTTCCATTTAGAAAATCCGTAGTGTAGTTTGCATGTAGTCTGGAGATGTTGTAAAAGGTACTTTCAGTCCGCAGTGCACTGCAGGTGGAGGAAACCTTTTGCAATCAATCATTTCTGAGAAGAGCAGAGTGTGCCTGGCTATGCAAATGAGGTGCTTTGTTATAAGAAAAAAACGAAGCAGAACTCATTTGACTGATGTACCTCAGTGCAGGAAATTGGTGTCCCGGCTTTCTGATGACAGTTCAAATAATTTGTGCCACAGACACTGTAACTAGAACGTTTGGTTCGATATTTCTTCATGCATTTTGGCCAACTGCATGTTTAAATCAATATTTTCCTGTCAGCATCTGTTTTGGGTGGCGTATATTTCACTTTACTACTGAGAGGTGCTGCTTTAAAGCAACTAATTTTGAAAAATTTGGTATTTGTTATAAACAGTTCTTTGGAGTCCCTGCTATTAGTAAGCCAGGATTGGAGACAACTTTTATTTCACGGACAACACATGAGTTATGGTTTCTTAATCTGATCCATCTCAATTGATTCTGGAATGTAAATGATAATACCTAAACTAAACACAATTTTTTTTTTATTTGTAGGACTTGATTAGAGACCAGGGTTTACGAGGAGAGGGAGGTAAGCAGTGTTTAAACTAGCTACTGTGCTGTATTTAATTACACAACTGCTCTGGCCCTTCCCTTTGTTCTACTTCCTTCTACAAAACACAGGCACAAAGGAAAATACGACTAGAACAAAAAATGAATTTGCATTTGCTTGTCCATGAACTTAATATTTGTCTGACAAAGTTTTGAGTCATTTGCCGGTCATTCTGGGAGTGGGGGAGACGGAAGGAGAAAAAGTTTTGAAGTGGTATCTAGTTTTTTAGTTTTAAAATTATCTTGCACTGTCACTTTTTTTGCTCTCGCACGCACACACTTCTCCTCTCACATGGCTGCACACAGATACCCTACGACTTCCTAACTCTCTCTCAAAGATTTTTATGCCTGTTGTTACCTTTCCACCCATGGAAACAATGGGGGTTTTCATTGAAAGTCATCAACATGGTAGATGGACCTTCCATAGGAACTGCCACATCCTAAAGCGACATGAAATACTCCGGTTCTTCTCCCCCCCTGCCCCTGCTGAAGATGCTGCTTTGCTGTACTGCATGCCTGTGCTACTCTTGGAACCAGGTTGTTAGGACCTTATGCTAAAGCCAAGTCTTGTGATGTTTCCTTCAGTAAAGCATAGCCCTAATTCACAGTTTAGTCCGAACTAGTGCCAGAAGGTTTATTTTTCTTCAGGTTATGCACGGGCCTGTTAAGTCCCTTCTCCGAGTGGTTGTCAGGGTCCAGAGAGGGCTTCTTATGTGCTGTGTTTATTCCTATGAATACAATAATAATGTAGAAATAAAGAAATAGTAAGTAGGGCACTCATATGACAGTTATTCCAACTCCAGATCGTTAACAGTCGTCTCCTACTAATTATAACTTGCTTCAGTCGCAAGTGAAGTCTGAATTACCTTAGTGCACTCTATCCTGATCTCCAGGGTTTTGTACTGTGGGCTATCACTGACTTTGTTTCTCCCATCCAAATCCAAATTTATTTCTAGCATCCAAATCTGGTAGTTGGTAGGATCATACCTACCTACTGCATTGTGTTTGATGGAGCTGTTTTTTCTCAATAGAAAATAGAAAATGCCAGCAATAGACTGCTTTTTAAAAAGAATTTTCATTTAATCCTGCAAGCCTACTAATGTAAAGTTGCCAGTTTTAGTTATATTCGTATGTGTTGATAGATGTGGCTCTCCACAGTTCTGCCCATTTTGTCCAGCATTTAAATGTTGTGCTATCATGTTGGTTTTAACTTTTGATCATAAACTGTCTGCTTGGCATCTGAAAACAATTGGCTATTCCCAGTCCTGAAACACTGTTATTAGTAATTAACTTTTTTTTTTTCCTTCAAAGTACAGAAGCAATCTATGAATAGGAGTCAAAGCATCCTAGTTAATTCCCATGACTTCTTTCATTTCTTCTATGTGTCTGTCTTTCTGTCTCTGCCTGCCCGTCTCTTTCTCTCTAACAGCCCCTTTGAACCAGCTGATGCGCTGTCTTCGGAAATACCAATCCCGGACTCCCAGTCCCCTCCTTCATTCTGTCCCCAGTGAAATAGTGTTTGATTTTGAGCCTGGCCCAGTGTTCAGAGGTAGTTGGGCTCTTCTTTCTTGTTTTCACCCAAACAAAATAAGTAAAACCACAGATGCTGTTTGTGCCTCACCCTCACACCGTGTGTATGTAAGTGTGTGAGTTTATCAAAACACCTCTGTTTTTTGCTTGGCCTGGCTGGAATGCTTTGAATGTGCTTTTCACACATACTCACTTTCACCTTTACACGCTTGAAAATGACTATGAATTAAGTCTGACTTAAATCTTCAAAAGCAAGGAATTTCATAGTTGAGGTTTTTATGTGGACCTTAAAATAATTTTTCTAAACAATGGTCTTGGATTGCATTGCAGTGATTTTAAAGACAAAGTGATGTCCTTAACTTAGAATTTCCTTGATTGTTCAGTTTAAGTCAGTTCAGTGCTTGAACAGTTTTCTATATTTCATATTCTTTGTTTTGAAAAGTAATCTAGGAAATCAAACATGAATTACAAACATTTCCATTGATATCTTGTTAGGTCTCAAGCTTTCCAAGTAATGCGTCATGTCGACTTTCAACAAATACTTCCTTTTGAGAACGTGCTGTTGAGACCACATTGGGGCCCTAGATGATTTAGACCATGTAGTTTTTATTTAGTTAGTAAATTTCCAGTGAAACAGTATTTGATTGTGTCCTGTCATGTAAAATAAGACTCTTCCACTTTCACGTCATTGACTCTGGGGGTAATTCAGGCCTAAAGCTGTCAATGGATCTGTTGTACTGCACAAAACCCCAAAAAACTCTGTGGGATTTCATAAGCTGGAGAAACCAACTATTGACTAGTAGCATGAAATGCAAATATTTGTGTCTGTATGTATATGTGTAGAAAAGGGTAGTTCAGTGCACGTAGTGTGGTTTTCAAATGCTACCATCTTGGCTGTTTCAAAGGCTTTTGTTTCAGAATTTATCAAGAGCAGTTCACCTTACAAACTGGTAAAGTTCTTCCAGAAGTCTTTGTAAGACAACAGATGTTCCCAACAAGCAGACTGGCTACAGAATGGAATGTGTTACGTATGTGTTTCAGAGTCCGAGCCTAATGCCTTAAGTCCAACATTATCTGAAGTATTCAACTCTAATAACTTGGAGAACAGGCCATCTGGTATTATTATGAACAGATTAACTATGATGTTCTACCATGTGCTGTCAGCATTTTTTGTGAACGGTGAATATTGTGCTAGTGTTACCATATCATGGTATTGAAATTTAAGGAGGAGACTTTAGTTACCTCTAAAGACAATGCATTCTCGTAGGGCTTTGCTATTACAGAGAAAGTGCAACCCAGTAAAATTCTGGAAATTGCTCATGTTCTGGGAACATCTTACATTTAATTCCATATACATGTGATTTCAGACAAATAATAATACAAATATATGACAGTATAGTGACCATAACATGAATGTGACCAAAAGTCCATCCTTCAGGTCACTGGCTTCCAGCTGCTGGTAAATGGCGTTAGGATGCTCAATATGCATCACTATTGTTGCTTTAGCATGTGGGGCAAAGTTTATGAGTGCTGCGTCCCATTTTTGATGTGTTGATGTGTCATTATTTTGTGCTTCCACTTCTAAATATGTGGATTTTAGCTCATTGAAGGCACACAGTGATGGATATACTTAGTCTGATAAATGAGCACACGATGAGTGGCTGACCTTGAGCAACACTTTTAAAAGTCACAAAGTCAATTTTTGAACTCAAGGTGGCATTAGGAGACCCTTTTTCAATAAGAAGGGGGCTTCTGAAGGAATATGAGGATGAGTATTGTCTTCTGCCACTTCCCAGAGCGCTGATGGAAGAGAAAGCATTGGCATGTTGGAGGTCTTGTGCAATGACATACATTGTTTAGCAGAGCAGCGTGAATTTAATTAACAGTTGACCCTATTTTATGTCCTTTGCATTGGGAGGGTCAACATAACCTTGTTACAAATAATTACAGTGTATTTTAAAAAGCAGTGTCTAGTTGACATGCTCTATTTGTAAAGAGCCATTGCGGCTCTGAAACACAGCTCTGTTAGTGACATTTTCCTGCGTAGATTTGTTTAGATAACATATAGGCTACAGATGTACTGTTCTTTTTGTATTTAATAGAATATGCTTCAAATAGCTAACTGAAGTACTTGTTCTTTTTTAATCCTTTCTACAGTATCATATTTACTTTTAAATAAGAGCTCTCTGCTAACAGATAACTTTAAAACAGCCAAATGGTTTTCAGGTGGCACTTGGAGACTCAACTAGAAAACATTTCAATTTTTTTACATTTAGTCTATTTTGATTCTAAAGTACAGTATTTCAGCTATTTATTGGGTCCCTAAAAAGTTCCCTATAAGAAATCTGAGAGGTAGCTGCTGCTAACTAAAACGTTACTACTTTTCTTCTCAAAGAAGCTGGTGGAATTAAAAAATACACTGAAAATTTTTTTTTTTCTATTTAAAGAGACATTGTCCTTCTGATAATTCATGAACAAGAGACTGGGGACTACCTGGTATACAGGGATGTTTGCTATAGGCTTGTCCCTTCCTGAAATCTAAGACTTGAACACCAGTCTAATATCAGGACAATATTCCTAGTAAATGTTTGTTACCTCTTAACATTTACATTGATGTTTGGAGATACTGCATCTTAAACACAATTCGTGCACCTAATATCAATACATTCTTATAAGCTGGCTTCTTATAGATAAAATTATCCTGTTTCTGAAATGTAGGTTCAACTGCAGGTTTGTCTGCAACACCTCCCGCTTCTTTGCCTGGGTCGCTCACCAATGTGAAAGCGTTACAGAAATCACCAGGACCCCAACGGGAAAGGAAATCATCCTCATCCTCAGAAGACAGAAATAGAATGGTAAGGGAGAGAGCAGTTCTTTTCATTCGTAGTATGATATTTTCATAGTATAGAAATACTACACAACCATGCTCCTCTCGCTTTTCTTTCATCAAAGCCTGCTGAATTATTTTGAAGATGGGTATGGTAATGATCAAGGACTTTAAATCAATAAATAGTGGAATTTTGAAATTGTGGGACTGATAGGTCAATCATTTAAATCATTGACTATACTCACTTTTACTCCACTGCACCCAAATTTCTTGGGGTGCTTAATATTATAATGCCAGTTTCCCTTCAAATAACAGCTTAACTTTTCCCACTATGGTTGATGAACCTTGGAAGTTCTCTAGTGATTCTCAAATGTAACAATACGTAAAAACTTCTGCATTTTTTTTAATTCACATTTAGCATTATGATTGAGTAAGAATTTAAAAATAAATGAGACTTCCTTTATGGTAAGAGTTTCTTAATATTTACTGGTTGTAAGAGTGCCGGAAACCTGTGGCAAATATTTTGTGCCAAGAAATGTATAGTAGTGTGTTAGCATAACTGTGAGCTGAGGTTTTGTGTGTGGCTGGCTTGAAAAGTCAAATGCAGTATCTGAAAAAGAAAGTTCTTTTAGTACTTCAGTGATAAGAAATGCTGATAACAAAGAAGCTGTTTTCACAGACATTAATGCACTTGCTTTCTTCCTTTTTATTGTTTGTGCACATATGTAAAGAAAACCCTTGGTCGACGGGATTCAAGTGATGATTGGGAGATACCAGATGGACAGATCACAGTTGGACAAAGGATAGGATCTGGATCATTTGGAACAGTCTACAAAGGAAAGTGGCATGGTATGTGGCTGTCATGGCAAGCAGTTACTCTTAAGCAAGTGACATTAACTGCTTGGGGCCACCCAGTTGGAAAGCAGCTTCACAGAACAGCAGCTGGGGGTCCTGGTGGACACCAAGCTGAACATGAGCCAGCAGTGTGCCCACGCTGCAAAGAAGGCTACTGATAATCCTGGGCTGCATTAGGCAAAGCATTGCCAGCAGGTCTGGAGAGGTGATCCTTCCCCTCAGTATTGGTGAGGCCACACCTGGAGTGCTGCATCCAGTTCTGGGCTCCTCAGTACAAGAGACACATGGACATACCAGGGAGAGTCCACTGAAGAGCCATAAAGATGATTTTTAACTTAAGTAGCGTGCTAAATAGGTAATGTTAGAACATCAGACTGTTGAGAAACTCAACTCTCGCATGTTCTTCTGAATTAAGCAATTATTAGGGTAAAGATAAAACATAGTTACTAGAAAGGCTGAAGTATTCATCTTGGTGAATGAGGATTTCTAATGTGTATTTGGAAAGCTTTGTCTTGGCTAGGATTTCTCAGAGTAAAATAAGAATAGTGTTTATACGTTTTGCAGAATATTTACTTATTTTAATATTGTGGTTTATTTCACGAAAGTTAGAAAGTAGAGTATTTCAATATTTCTGTTGCTCTGTATAGCATTTTCTCAATAAGGAATATGTATCAATGGCACTTATTAAAAATTGCTATTTTAAAGGTGATGTGGCAGTGAAAATGTTGAATGTTACAGCACCTACACCTCAACAGTTACAGGCTTTCAAAAATGAAGTAGGAGTGCTCAGGTAAGAATATTTTTGATGGCATAAAATAATGTATGTAGATTAATGCTTCATTAATAATTGAATTTAAGTCTTTCATTACAACATATTGGTCTTATTCCTCCGTGATGATACTTCGGGCAGAAAATACAGCTTGCCATTTTAAGATATTTCTCTGTATCCACTGCTCGTTCTTCCTTGCCCCGCACGTGTGTGTTTGTACACCTATGTTGTGAATATATGTATGTCCAAACACTCAAGACAGGACTGGTTTTTGCTATTGTACTACCCTCAAGGCACAGTCAAGCCCAAGTGTGAACTGTAGGCCTTTCTTTCATCTCATCCACGTTTTGAGATTGAAGGGAAACATGACTAATTGGTGAGTCTGAGCTACAGCAATGCCTGTATTATCCGTTGCTCAGTAGTTTCTGTTCAGTAGCATTGACTTCTCTTTGAGTTTTTTTTAAATGTGTTTCTCAGAAAGTCACTTCTTGATTTCCTTTTCTCATCTCTACTGCTTCTACTTTTGTAGAGCAAGTATTTGTCTTGGGTTCAGCTCTTAAAAAAGGATCTACCAACATGATACAATAGAATATTTATTGGGGAAGACCATTAACATCCAAGTACAATCTTGAAGCAGTCTCGAGCATAATCCTGTTTTAAGAAACGAAATAGAAAGAAGGTTTTTGCCTCTGGAAAACTGATGTGTTGATCTGCGCACCTGTGCTGGAGGAGCATCCCCAATAAGCTACAATGCTGAAAAGGGGATGGTTAGCCTTTTACCCTAGGAAATGTTAGTTCTGAAAACTCTAAGCCTGTAGTTGTGGAAGTAGAGGCTTTCTGGGGTATGCTCCTTTGAATATCTCTGTATATTTTTGACATACCTGCTCAGGAGAGCTTACTGATATCAAAAATCTGCCTAGTCCAGATTTCTACTGGCAGTCCTGTAGCTGGAGTCCAGCCTTTGTCTGTTGTTGATCGTTTCAGCACTTACACAGTGAGTTGTCCTGTCCTTTGACCCAGGCAAGCCAGATTTACCTATAGTTGTGCCTTTTCCATTATGCTTCATCATTACTTTATTAGCTCTGAGGTAGGATTTGCAAGAAACCGCTTATTTTTTGTTCACTCAGCGGTTACTTTCAGCGTCACTTGGCAAATCCTTGAACCTGAAAAAGGCACAGTCAAGTAGTGTAGAACTGTCCTAGTTGGCATTGCTGAGAGGTCAAAGGGGTTCACGCTCTAGGCAACCATGTTACTTTTTTAATATAAGAAAACATAAAAAGCTCTGCTGTCTTTTCAGCAGCATCATAGATTTAAGAAGCTACCACAGGTTATAAGCTTGGTTTGTCAGGTTTCATCAGGAGCGAACTGACTGCCTTCGGTACCGAGCTGTGTTGGAAGATTGCCTTTATTTTTCCTCAGTCCCTGGGAAAGCTAGGAAATACTCCAGGGTTCTTAGGTGTCTCATCTTTCTAATATCTCATTGGTATGTTTGGAGGTGTCTAGTTCTTCATGTCCATTTGATGACAGTACAAATGTGATTGACTTTTCCTGGAGGGTGAGGAGAATCTTTCAGATTTCACTGTGTATCAGTAGATTCTTTCAGGCCTTGAATGCACTGGGATATCTACTGAGATAACCCTCTCTGCATTGTTTGTTGTGAAGTTTTTCTGTCTGGAGTCACTCAGCCTTTGAAATAGGGTTGATTTAATCTGGCCAGATCTCTGTGGTGAACTCCAGTCTCTCCAAGTGCTGTTTGGGAACAAGTTCATATTGTAACCTCAGTGAGGTACAGATTTCATACTGTTTCCATCCTTTCTTGTACACTGACTCCAGAGAGTACAAAATTCTTGTCAAATAAAGCACTAAGAAAAAAATGAAGCCTTCTCAAGAAAGTGTGTTGATGGTTTCTGAATGAAAGAGTTTTGTCCTTCCTGGAAGCCTCTGAGACTGGAATTTCATTTTGGGTGTCCTCATTATGGACAACAACATCTCATAGCTGCACTGGTGTTACACAGAAGCAGACTTGCGAACTGTCACTGTCCCATGGGGACCTAGTGGTAACGGCATCTTCTGAGCAGTCCTATGCAAAAGCAAGAGGAAGCAATGCTTACCCCAGGATAGCTGTTCCATGTCATTATGATAAGAAAGACTAACTTCTGGAATAAGTCATTAAACTGAATCTAGCAGCTAATATATCGTAGTAAAAGTTGAGATTGACCCAACAACTTCTGTTTGGAAATGTGTATTTAGACTGTGATAGATCTGCCTGGGGTTTTCATGATTTCCTGATCTGCCTGATTTCCTCCTGATTTTTTTTTTTTTTTTTTTAACCAGGAAAACACGACATGTGAATATCCTGCTTTTCATGGGTTATTCAACAAAACCCCAGTTGGCTATTGTTACACAATGGTGTGAGGGGTCCAGCTTATATCACCATCTACACATCATTGAGACCAAATTTGAAATGATCAAACTAATTGATATTGCACGACAGACTGCACAAGGCATGGAGTAAGTAGCGTGTTATTTGTTTGCAAACAAATGCTGGGGCACTGTTTACTTATCCCCTTCACAGTCTGACTGGCATTGGCATATAAGGCCAGCTATCTGCTCACTCTGCCAAGCCAGGGTCCTGCCTTGATGATCCGAGCCTTTGGTGTTTATTGTTTTGATCAGTAAAACAGACTTTGTGGTTTTTTTTTGAATGTAGGGAGATTCAAATCATCGAGGAAATACAGTCTTAGGTAACGAATAATTACACTGTAGTTAAATTTTCAGTCTTGTGAGCTAAGGTCTCTGTTCCAGGCTTTACGATCTTCGTGGTGTAGATAGTCTTATGCTAGGAGATAAAACATAGTTTAAAACAAACAACACCCTGTGAACGAAAGGACAGAATCCTGTAACATAATGCAGAAGGCAGACAGCCCTGTTAGCAAAAAGAATTGATTTTTTTTTTTCTCCTTATAAGTGTTGTAGCTCTCTAAATAATAGATTTCAGCATTTAAAGAAAACGCAGCCTATTTTGTTCAAAGGACTGTAAGTAATCCTTAGTCCCATGGGGAGCAATTGAGCGAGTTAGAATTTACAAAGTTAGCCCAATATTGTGTGTCAAAATCAGAACGCTGATGTAAGATCAAGAGAAATCGCACTCCAGTTGGAAAACCACTACAATGATTGCAGTTAATTGTGCCATTTTTCTACTAAGTATTCTATTACATTTTCAGTCAAGAGGTGCGGAGGTGTTTGCAGCAACCAGCCTCGGCCTTCTGCTAGCCTGCTCATCTCCCCAGGCTCCCTCTGTGTAGGTAGTGGAGGTGCAGAAGCTGCTTGATGAGCGCGATTCAAAGCGGGGACATAAATTGGGGCTTTTCCAGCTGGTTTGTGCCGATCTCATTGACTAAACAAAGAGCTGTGGGAGACGAGTTGCCCGGTTTAGGCTGTATCGATGCTGTGGGACAAGTACACGCCTCTGTGATCCCCGCAATCTATTTATCCAGTCTGCGATCAGGGGATCTTCTTTCCAGTGCCATACTGAAAAGCGGCCAGCATACCTGAGTACAAACGGAGACTGGGAAGCACGTTTAGCTTCCGCAGTTCAGAAACACCTTGCCTAAAGCTGTGACTGGCTCGCAGTTGTCTTGACAGTCACCGTTAAGGCTGGGAGGCAGAACCTTCATGACTGAATGGCATGTCAAGAACTACTGAAATTCTTTTATTCTGAATATTGAGTTAGAACTGAAAAGCAGATGTTGGTGCATAATTATTATTTCATTCTTCGGTAGCATCAGGTTTGAGCTGGAAATCTAAGCTGCATTTTATTTTTGTGTGTTTTTTTCCTGTGACTGTTGCAGGAACTGTCATGGATTAACTGAAGTTTTAGCACCTTGATAAATATGTGCAGTTTGAATAACTACAGAATTTGTGTTTCAGAAATGCAGTGAATTTGAGTTGTTGATTAGTGAAACATCATCTAACCCACCTAATCTATAATGTTCCTTTTCAGTTATTTGCATGCCAAGTCAATCATCCACAGAGACCTCAAGAGTAATAGTATCCTTTCCCAGAGATGTGATTGTGGAACGTGACAGCGTTCCTGGGTTGTTTTTTTTTCTGCCAGAAATGAACTTACTGATGTAAAAAGCTGTTGCTGCGTGAATATTTGCTGAGCTGATATTTCATGGAGAAGGGGTAATAGCACTAGCAGCAAGGCGACGAATACTTTCTATGTCTATTGATGCGATTGCAATAGGTAGCAAATTTTGTGATACCACAACAAAGATTTTTTTGCATCATTTGTTTTTTATGTGTAACGAAAGATTACACCAGTTCACTCATGGAACATTTTCAGCGTCTCGTACTTGGCATTTCAAGGAAGCCACCTGGGCCGTGGTCTGTTCAGCGCTGGCCCAGTCATGGCTTGTGTAACCCCTGAGTACCCTAATTCACCACGCTGGCTGCTTAGAACCTTTACTGTATGAACACCTTCCTCAGTGGTGGTGGATGGTTAAAGCCATTATGCCGAATGTTCCAAATCTGTAGCTGTTTATTGTTCTTGTAGGGCAGGACCAGTACCGCTTGTGTGTTTTCCCTTAACGTTTCCCCCTTAGATATTTTTCTTCATGAAGACCTCACAGTAAAAATAGGTGACTTCGGTCTAGCTACAGTGAAATCACGATGGAGTGGATCCCATCAGTTTGAACAGTTGTCTGGGTCTATTCTATGGATGGTAAGCAAGGGTGAAGCGTTGGGTTTGTTTCAACAAATTTACCTGCCTTTGGCCAAAGTTTCTAAGACTATTCCTCCAGCACACTGACGTACAGAAGCTTTCTTAAGCTGGAAAAGACAAGCAGTAATACACAGCGTACTAAATGGGCGCTTTTCAGTGCTTTAAGTATATATTTCCAGTAGTCAGCAAAAAACACTTAAGTGTCTTCATCCTGTGTTCTGAGGTTTCAACTGAGATTAAAATGGTGGCTAAGGAAACAGGGTGCGATTAATTCAGAGTTTAGGAGAAGGTTTTAAAAGCCATGAAAAGTGTCCTGCAAAGGAGCAGAGGAGCTAGCTCAGCCAAAAGTAACGCGCTCTGAAGTCTTAAGGATTCAAGCATGGTTACTCTGAAGATGTGATACAACTTGCTTAAGTCTTTGTAGGAAGTGTAGTTATGACCTCCTGTGCAACTCAGTTTTCTCTGTTTCTCCCTGAAGAAACTGAGGGCTCTGTTAATTGGCATTATTTTCAGTGTTGTTTGGAATTCTAGTTTCAAAATAGCTTCTCGGCCTGTTTTATCATAGAGGAATAAAGAGATCACCAAGCTAAACAGAACCAATGGATTCTGAGTTTGATGTCAACATCCTCTCTATATTAGGACCCAGGAGCTTCTGACAGGAAGAGTGGGCCTGGCACCTCTTACACTATGTGAGGTGCAGCCTGCCATGGTGAAATAAAAACGAATTCTTTCCTTTTGTGGTACAGGCACCGGAAGTTATTAGGATGCAAGATAAAAACCCGTACAGCTTTCAGTCGGATGTGTATGCATTCGGGATAGTTCTTTATGAACTGATGACTGGACAGTTGCCATACTCAAACATCAACAACAGGGACCAGGTAAGGGAAGGGAGGGGATTGACGTCAGTCAGCTGTGGCCTGAAACGGAGAGTGCATGTTCTGATGTTTTGTGTGTGTTTCTGATGCTGATGTTATGAGATGACATTTCTACATTTTCTAGATCTGCCTCAGCCACGTAGCTGAGGTAACTTCTCTTGAGGTTTTTTTTTTTGTTCTTTTTTTACTTCAAGTAGAGATTTTCAGCTTCTGAGCTGGTTGCCAGGATACTTATTAGGGAGACAACAGGTTACTTAATAGTAATCTAGTTTAGAATAGTTCTGCAAAGGTGAAATGATGTTCAGTTATTCCTCTCCCCCACCGCCCTTGCACTGGGTAATAGTTCAGCAATAGGACTGACAAAATGGAACAGCAATCATCTTGCTGAATGTTTTATATTCATTTCAATCTTGAGAAATGCATGCACCATCTAATTGAATTTCAGGATATCAACATTTCTCAGGTCCTGCTTGATGGAGTACATGACTTTCCAGAGTGTGTGAATCCTGTAAGAAGATTACTTAATTGTGAACAAATATTCCTTAAGTCTAATGACACCACACGCCTGTAATATATCTCCACAGGACAGACAGGTTTGCGAAGGCATATCTGATTCATTATTTCTCTCTCTGATCCAAAAATAGTATCTGTGCACCAAGATCTTTGGTGCACAGTCTTATTCCAAGTCTGGGTGGTGATGTATTTATGTTGTTTCTGTGTCCGCATCCCTTGTTTTTTCACTGTCAGTACTTGAGAATTGCAACCATAGCAACGTGCATCTGAATGCCATTTTATAAGGCTGCTTCCATATTCGTCAGAACACTTCATCCCAATTCATCAAATTTGGAGTGACTCGGGTTTTTTTATATATATAATTATTTTTATTTTTAATTGTTTTTGCCTTCTGAAAGAAGGGAAGTATCCAGATTCCTGGCCAGATGGATGCAGTGTTCTAAAAGCAGTATTTGGGCATTGTTACGTTTTCACCTGTTGAGATGTGAAAGATGAACCCAGTGATGCGAGTGCTGACAATTGAGTGCTGAAACAATTTTTAAATTGCAAGTGAAGCCAACATGTAAAATGTGATCTAATGTCTTGAGTTTTGTCTCTCCCAGTCTATTGTCTGAAAAGACATAAATATTGCTCACTCTCTGTTAGTGCATCTACATCAGCTCCTATGACACAGCTGAGATTCTTAGTTAGCAAAGCGTCGTTCTTGTTATACCTCAGGCTGTTTCTCTCACCTTAACAGATTTTTCTAGACAGACTAGGGCTGTTCTTGTAGTGATACTCTCTTTTTCTGTAGCTAAAATAAGTTTAATCCCCGTATTATTTGTAAAGAGAGTATCGGAGACATAAATAATAATGAATTTTGAATAATTTCAACTTAAGTGGTGTAGTTATTTAGAAAAGAGTAACTTCTAGTTGATGTTAAGTCTTATTGCAGCAGAGGTAAGGAACAGGGTAGACAAGTCTTTACTATGAAATGCTGCTCTGGCACATGGGGATTTCTAAAGAAACCATGTGGGAGTTTTATACTCTTTCTTGATGCCAGCACAAATGCAACTGAATCAGAAAGTTGAAAAAGGACCGGGATTGTCTTAGTGTAAATATCATGTATAGCTTGCTTCAGATGTGGGGTTTTTTCTGCTGGTTTTTGTTGTTTGGTTGTTTTTTTTTTTTGCCAGCATCAAGAGATGAAATAGTTAAACTTCATTAAATATAAGGTATGATACACCTGCTGGGTCCCTCTGAGTATTCAGAAAAGGTAGTGATTATCTGCTGCAGCCTGAATGGATCTCTGATTAGCTCGTTTGAAAGCGCTTTTTACTGTCAGCGCAACTGCAGTACTCAAACCACACTGCATTTGACCTTAGCTTGACATGATGATGTTTGGTATTTTTTTTTATATATGCAAGAGAACATTAACCATATTTATGCTTTGCTTTCTTGCTTGCTATTAGTTTACTTTGGTTTATGCTGAAGTTCTGTGCTTAGGTGAAATATAAGCCTTCCATGTTAGAGGAATTATCGTAAAAATACAAAGCCTGTCTATCTCTTCTTGGGCAGGGAAGAGGCAGTTTCTCGTTTTCTTTTGTGTTTTTTGGGGGCTGGGGAAGTTGGTCAGATGTCAGGAATAAGCTTTTGTGGTGGAAAAGTATGTGAAGGAATTTACTCTCGAAAGGTAAGGGGTTTTAATATCTGAAGTCCATGTGTTTCTTAAAATACCTTTCAGTGTGAACTTGCTGTTGACTTATAATATAAAACAGAATATTTATTTTTACAGGATATATATTTTTAGGCATTCTGTTCCTGCCACAGAGTTGCTTATTCTTGGTTTTATAACAGTTTTTGACACCGGAGAACCATTCCTTAGATGGTTATTGCTATAAATGGTAACCATTTACTAGTGTTCGTTTCACAGAAATCTCTCTGAGGAGGAGGAGGAGGAGGAAAAATCTAATTTTTTCTCTGTACTGAAGAGGTTAGCAAGCATTACTCTAAGAAGCCTGGCAATTTTAATACTAGATAATGTTTCCTGGGAGCAGAAAACTTGCTGCTGGGACTAAAACGGTCTAGCAAAATGTTCATCCTTTGTTGCTGTTTGTTTTATGGACTCATCTTCCTCCCCCTTCATCTTTTCTCCCCTTAAATAAAGATAATTTTTATGGTGGGACGAGGATACCTATCTCCAGACCTCAGCAAAGTACGGAGCAACTGTCCAAAAGCTATGAAGAGACTAATGGCAGAATGCTTAAAAAAGAAGAGAGATGAGAGACCCCTTTTTCCACAGGTCAGAAACGTTCCTCTCTAGTTCTCAGTAGACTTTACAATTCAAATATTAAAAATAAAAATCAGTTACAAACTCACTGGCCAGTTCAAAATTTTTTTGATAAGTGCTATAGCACGACACTTCAAAAGGCGGGTATTAAAATGACTTGTGCAGTTGGAAGAGCATTTATGTGTTGGAGAAAGTTTCAACTGGGAGACAAGTAAAAATTAATAATTGCAATTAGACACACAAGTTAGAACTTGCTGTGTATGTTCTCAGAAATCTTTAAAACCTCTCCTTGTTCTGCCCCAAGCTTTAGGAAGGGAAACTGATAGTTTTGTCACAAAACTTGATTTTCATCAAGCCTGCTGAGGAAGGTTTGGATTCTAAAAGCTTGCGGGGCGGAACTTTATGTTTTTGTTCTGAATGTAACCAAAGCGTTTTCAAAAAACGAGGAGCTCCGCCTGCTGGCTTTATAGACTGCTGCCAGCGCGGCCGGGCTTCTTTGCAGCGGTGACGGGTCTGGGCGCTGGTGCAGAAACAAGCAGGCAAATAAAAGGCAACTACATTCATGATGCTTACAGAGGGAAATCAGTGTGCCCTTTTAAAGGGGTATATGAGACAGTTTCTTCCCAAAATGTCCTTTTCAGCTTTTTGAGGATATAAACGTTAGAGTGCAATGCAGTAGTCTATTTTTAAAAGTTTCTGGTTAAGATTCTGCATAAATATTTTTCTGTAGTTAATTGATGTTCTGCCTTTGGCTTTAAGAGACTGTCACCATTTTGGAACAACAGATCTGATCACTTATTTTCTGCTTGTTTTAGATTCTTGCCTCCATTGAGCTTCTGGCCCGGTCATTGCCAAAAATTCACCGCAGTGCATCTGAGCCCTCGTTAAACCGGGCTGGCTTCCAGACAGAGGATTTTAGTCTATATGCTTGTGCTTCTCCAAAAACACCCATCCAAGCAGGGGGATACGGTGGGTTTCCAGTACACTGAAAAGAAATGTGAAAGCTTGTGTCTGTGTGTCTGTGTGCTGGTGTGTTCCTGTGCGTGCAACACACCTCTACGGTCTCAGTTCCTGCCAGCTATGTTTTTAAGGTTTACTGAGGAATGAAGACTCCCTTCCTAGCACTGGGCGTTGAATGTCCAAAGCACAAAGTCTGTGGTGGTAAGGAATGCCCTGGGAACAGCTGGCGCAAGAAGAATTTTAAGGTCACATGAGAGAAGTGGGAAAAGTCACTTCAAAACAAGCAAAAATCCTCATAAGGTCACTGGGTGTCATTTTTGCTTGTCTGTGTCATTTTTACCTAGCTTATTGATTGGGTTTAATTACTCAGGAGTGCATTTGATTTTAATCTACTCAAGCTATGGTGGTTGTTTTTTTTACCTCAGTTGAGGTTGTTATATTTGAGCAGTAAGCTTTATATTCCTCAGTAATGCTACTCATGTGGGAAACAACTGGAAAAATAAGCTTAGCTTCAAGGCTGAGCCCAGTCAAAAGTCCTGGTGGTCAGTAGAAGTGATCAGATACAACACCGAATCCGAAGAAAGACCTTAGTGACGTGCGACTCTGATTTTTGAAAGCTGAAGTTTAAAATAGTGCTGTTTAGAGAACATCTCTTCCTGCAGAGGAGTGGCGGTGTGGGGGTTTGTTTTTTTTATGTTTTATTTTTGCCTAAATACTCTTGACCTGCTACAGTTTGGACCATCTCAAAATATTCTATTACAATTCAACACAGAAGGAATTCTGAATCTGCTTTTGCTGAACTGCAAGAATATTACTGGTAATGGTGCCTGTATCCTGCAATTAGCATGGATTTCAAAATTAAAAAAGCATTTTAGATCTGAAGCATAACCAAATGCTTTAAGAGAAAAAGACTGCTAACACCTATAATATGAAAAGTGGATTTGAAAAAGGAGTTGTTTTCATGGAAATCAGTATTACACCGTGAATTCTGTGAAGATGAAATGTTTTAATTATTTTAATATTGCTAAGAATACCACTGAATGTGCTTCTGTTCAGTAATGAGTTGTTTTTTTCACTTACATATAAAAGCTGCTAGTTTGGCTAGAAATGAATCAGTTAGACTAGGTATCTAACTGAGAAAGCCAGACACTTTACCAAGATCCTGTCAGCTCACTTCTAAGACTGTATTTTTCTCTGGAACAGGTGAATCAGAAAAGTGGTTCAGGTTATATCAGTCTTTGATGTCAGATATGAAAACAGTAATGTTATTGACTGTATTCTTGCATATTTTGAAATTAGTTATGTGGGTTCGTTTGTTTTTAAACTGCGAAGCTATTGATTTTCACAAATTCTTCTGCATTGGAAACAAGCTATTGCTGCTCTTGTTAGGACTTCAAGGGCCAGGAGTGTTCTTAATGGCTTCTGATTTGCATATTTATAGGGAAGTTTGCATGTTGCTAGCAATAGGTTTTTGAAATAGATCAGGAACTCAAAGAAGGTTTTCTTTTCTGCTGTCTGGCAGCTGAGCTTTTTGAAACAGGAGGCAGAGTGAGAGAGCTTGAAAAGAGGTAGGCAATTTCTACATTTTCTGGCTGGATTCCTGTAGTCTTTTTGGCTTCTGCTGTTGGAACAGTTTGGGAACTAACTTCTCTCATTTTGTTAGTCAAGAAAATCCAGCTGTTGACATCTATCTCTATGGAAATAGTTATGGGGGACAAAAGTTGTTACTGTTTTAGAAAATTGGATTTCCATCTTTCTGGTAGCTTCACCTTATTTTGGCAGGCTTATCTTAAAATGAAAACAGGATTTAAGTGGGGTTTTTTTCCCCTCTTTTTTTTTTTTTTTTTTTATTCTAGACAGTGAGGAGGAATGCTTCTTAAGCCTTGGGGTATGTTGTTCAGTACAGGCTACAATGCCCATCTCAGTAAGAGCAAGAGGATGCTGCTGGGTCTCCTGCAGAATCTCAGAATGCTCCATCCCGGGCAGAAAAGCCTTAACCACGTGGAGAGTTACGGCGAGTGCAGAACTATCATCACTGCCCTGCCCAGGCTTTCTCTTTCCCAGGTCTGCCAGATCAGTTCAAACAAGTTATTCCCTGGAGTAGCATTACCCTCCTTGTTGTTAAGGTTGTTCTTCTGTGCTGTAGAAGTGACAGTTGTAGGGGGAAAAAAAGTGTTGCCATCCTTAGAAACATTTGGCCCCGTTTCCTGCTGTGTGGTCAGCGCCTTAGAATTCTTCCTCTGTCGCCTGTTCTAGCACGTCGAGCACGGTTTGGGATCCGTGGCCATAGCGTGAGCTTAGCTTCTCACTAAACATTTTGTGAAGGCTAAAAGGGTTTTGTGGATCATTAACTTTATCTGACATAAAGGCCTTTAGGGGTTTAACTCCTGTAGCTTGTAATTGCTGCTTCAACGAGATCTGGGAACGTATGTAGAATGAAAATGTCTAATTACACCTGTGGATTTGGGTAGGTGTTCTCAAAGATGCAATGTGGCTATGTTGTTTAGAAACAGATACCTGTCAGTCCTGAAAACAGGTCTGTAGGATCCCCGGCTTTGTGTGAGGTTCCTTTTTTCTTTTACTTCCCTGCGTCTCAGTATAGAAACAAAATCTGTCTTGGTACCTTCTGGAAGGACCAGATCCTTATAAATGCTGCTGTATATTCTTCGGAGGATACTAATTATCCACATCAGTGTATGTTCCAAGTTTTTATTTAGCCAGTGGATGGTATCCATACTAGAAGATCAGCTCAGGATCCAACAGAAAACTGCCTCTTTGTCATACTTCTGTCTGTGTCTGTGAATATAATCCAGGCAAGGTGTTGGAATTTAGTGTTTCCCTTTGACAAGTCAGTTACTCTCTACTTCAGTAGACAAGGCTGGCACGGGCCTGGAAGGGAAGCATTCTTCTCCTTACGACTCTGTTGAGAAACATGTCATCTACCCCAGGATAGGGAGTACAGTTAAGATGTGTGTATGCCTTAGTAACCTCATGAATCCATATAACATAAATTTGTGACAGTAGAGATTGGTAGCTGCATCTTAAATCCTTCCAGGAATCGGGGGCAGCAGGTCCGCTCAGAACATGCCCTTATTATATATTGTTTGGACACAACATGAAAGAAGTGGATCACCTTTTTAGTACAGATTTTTTGAAAGTGTACATTTAAAATAGTTTCCACTTGCTTCGCACGTGATGAGCGTGGAAAGACTGTAGTGACTAACATGAAAGGGCGCTCTAAGAAGTGTACATTTTCAAATGCTGTCCATCCTTTGGAAAGGAATTTCTTTGTTACCAATCAAAGCAAGTATCTAAAGTTCTGCTTGGTAGAAGGCACATCAGCTGTCTGGCTCGCAATGAATAAAAATGTCTGTTGTTTTTTTCACATCCCAAATCGCTAAATACGTGGTTTCATAACTTCACAGTAAACTGATCTCATTTGGAGCAGCCATGGCCCAACTCCTTACCCTTGCACTGGCAGATGCTCTCCAATTCCATGAGTCTGTTCCGTACAGTTGAGTAGGTTCCCCCCACCACCAACAAAGCAGCTTTCCAAAAACCAGTTAGAAAACTCTCCTTGCCCACCAGCCTGAGCCAGCATTTGCTAGGTCAGCTCTGTGAGCCATCTTGCCTGAGGGCCAGATGGTGTCAGGGTGGCACAACGGGCAGGTCACTGCTCTGCGGCTCAGGTCCAGAGGGAGAGTAGGACTGCAGTAGTCACAGTTTAGATTAACATTGGCCGTTACAGAATGGCATCCAAAGACTTAGCAGGGCAGGGCTGGGATGATCCTGTTCCTGCAGGACAGGGCAGATCAGGGCAAACTACTAAAGCTGTCTTCATTTCGTTCGTTCATTGCTCTCTGGCAAGACCTTCCTGTCCTGCTAGAAAACAGTGAATTCACCGTACAGGTTCCTTCATTTGTCTGTATACATCGAAGTCTCAGGAAGAGGTTGCCTGTGTTCCCTCTCCTGCAGATGGGGCTTCTCTCAGAAAATCAAAGAACCAGCTACAGGTATTTCGCATCGTCAGAACAGAAAGGGTGACATGAAGCGTTTTAGCTGCTCCTCGGAAAGTCCTGTCGACACCTAGCAGGATGGAGGATTGCTGTGTGTGGACAGGTACCGCCATCTACCTTCCTCATCTAGGAAAAGCTGTTACTGGTAACCGCATTTGATACATATTCAGTCGACATAATGCTGTTATTAGATGAACATGTTACCTATTTTGGTCTCCTATTGGTCTGAGAACAGATTAGCACCTCAAGTTTGAAAGGGGAGATTTAGCATTAGTTTGTCAAAATAAGTCTTATCTAAGGTTTTATTTAAATGGAAGAAAAGTCTGAAAATCACCTTTTTATAGCTACCATTCTATCTGAAATGCTTCTTGATTTCTGATCCTGTTTTTCCATTGCCCTTTCCCAATTAATCATACATCTTTTAACTTCTGAAATCCCTGTATGACTATTAAAAGCTGAATTATTACCAGAAATGGGCAGAAGGACAAGATGAGTAATGAGGGAGCAATCTCTTGTTTATAAATTGATCTTTAATCAGCAGTTTAGGAAAGCAGACTGAAAAATAAATTAAGTAAAGCATGTTTTGAAAGTGTAGCTAAGCATGAATGTCATTCTTAAAAATTAGCCTCACAGGCAATACTTGATGACTTTTTTGTCCTTCTCTTAAAAGAAAAAAAGGCGGGGGAGTACAAAAATCGAGATGTTTCTACAAGATACTGTGAAGAGAGTTGGGAGATTGGTGAAATGAGCCAGAGAGAAGCAAGGAAAACTATCAAATATTCGGAGTACTTGAGAGCAAGGATTTTACCTGTTGACAGAACTAGTAAAACAGGCAATTAGACCCATTGTGAAGCTTTTATTCTTTTATTGTTGTAACTTAGAACTACCACCACAGTCTATCAAGACACGTAGAGCTTGAGGTCTGTCATAGCCCCCTGTGCCATCTACCCTTACTTTAGATCCTGGGTGCACTCCCTTCTCATTTCCTAGGACGCACAGAGTCCTCTCTCCTCTCTCCCTGCTTTCTCCACGTTCCCTTAGATCAGCCACATCGGCTGTTGCGACCAGGCCCTGTAGATGCCCTTTCTTCCCCCTCCCTCTGCAGACTCCGAATCATTTTCTTGGTTTCCTTCTTGACGGAGGAAGACATTCCATGCAATTAATGCTATCAGTCTAAAATTCTGTTTGCAGGGATGTTTCTGCTTTGTTTCCTATATTCAGAAGAAGAATATGAAGACAAACCAAAACCAACAAAACACTTGCTCTTGAAAGGATGGAAGGACACCAAGACAGGGAGCAATTGTTTGGATGTAATGGTGTTCACATGCTCCCGTTGAACAGAACAAAAGGTCTCTTCTGTCTGCTTATCAGTCCTTCATTTTTAGGAGAGCTCCAAGGAGTGCTCTCAAGGACCTAACCCAAAATTTGTGTAGAGCCAAACAATGGGAAGTTACATGTACGTTTCTTTTCGTCTTGCTCCAGAGTCCATTTGGTTAAGCATAGTTGGACAATCCTCCCTAAAAATCCTGCAGAATACAATTTATGGGTGGCAGGGAGATTTTTTTTGGCTAAAGTGCAAGATTAGAAGGATGAGCATCTTAGTTTTCGCTTGTATTGAGTTCTCTGGCAAACTTCTTGAGACCTTTGGGCAGTGATTTTACTCTGTGCCATAGTTTCCTCATCTCCCAGATGGGACTACCAGTCTATCTTGCGGCATGCAGCAGAATTTCAGGAGATCATTGCATCTGAAATCAATTATTGTTTATTCAGTAGTTCTGAAGAAAACGCAGGGTTGCTTTATTTGTCATGCTCCCTATTAGCGAGGCCTAATTTCTGGTCTGGGAGTAAGTAGACAATCTTACCATTCTTATTTTTCTCACAGTAGGTTGCTATATTCGTTTCTAAATCAGATTCTAGCATTCTTTAACACTGGTTTAATATTCAGGCACTTTACTGTATATAGTCTTTAAAGGTTAACGAGTATGTCAAGTAGTTCTTTGTTATTAAATCAGTTTTACAGCAGAATAGAAATTAGTTTGCGGTCTGACGCATTTATTGCTGTTGTTGCTTCTCAGGAGGATATATGTGCAATAGGGAGTTTAAAGTGAAATTAAACTGACGCATTTTATTTTCAAATGCATGATGAATTAGACTGTGCTTGAACTTTTAGACCTCTGTGCTGGGATGAGTGGGTACAGCTTGCTTTCAAGAAATTCTTTTTCGGTAAAATAAGCTGGGTCTGTATTCAGTGTTCTTTCGCTGTGTATTCTTTTGTGCTTTAATTTTAACAGTTTGCATTTTTTAACATCTTTAATATTCAGCCCAATGTTTGACTAGTCTGGAGAAAATCTCTGACCGCCTAGTAACTGAAATCGCCTATTGAAACCAAGCTCTTGTCCTCCCTCTACAGGAGAATTTGCAGCGTTCAAGTAGCCACAGCACCATGGCAGCACCCACTCTGTTATTTAAGTCTTGTGTTCCTACAGTTTCTTAACATCAAAACTCTGTTCTGCTCCGCAAAACCTAAAGTAATTTAGAAAAGATATCCATAAGCTTAAAAGTGGAGCAGAATGGAACTGCCAGTCCAACACAATGGGAAAAAGTACCTTTTTGGGAGCCAGAATCCTCTGCTGCCAGTGTTTCTCCTTCAGCCCACACCACCGCGTGCATTCGGAGACCCGCAGTGGCTGCCTGTGCCGTTGGCATCATTCCCAGGAGAGAGGAGAGGGCGCTCGTGGTTTGACTGTGGTGCTCGGGCGTGAGGGCATGGAACTGCTGCTGCGACTTAGGAGACTTGCTTTGGACGGTCTGCCGGTCGGCTTTCTCCTGCTAACAACGTACCATCAGAGGCTGAATATCTGATGAGTGCGAATTTAAAAGAATCATCCTCTGTTCTGACCTTCCCCCCCCCCCCC
>Ga0065711_1027383_pt1 | contig 50155 bp, 17 predicted proteins | sample Hoacrofraction12_FD_59098 | JGI IMG/M metagenome (GOLD analysis project Ga0065711, IMG submission 59098) | Hoatzin crop microbial communities from Cojedes, Venezuela - Epithelial fraction 12 v2 (version 2) | ecosystem: Host-associated > Birds > Digestive system > Esophagus > Crop | place... | reverse complement strand
GGAGCAGGGCTTCCGGCTTCGGCTGGAGCCCCCGGGGCTCCTGGCACCTGTTGGAGTGGTAGGAGAGCGGGTGGCCGCCGCGGGCTGCACCGTACCGTCTCTGCGGTGGAAGTGGGTCGGGTTGCCGCGTTGGTTCCCCGGCGCCCTGCCAGCATCTGTGGGGAAGGCAGCCTCTTGCTTTTAATATTTAACGAACTACCGTCCCTGCGCTGCTGTCCCGACAGCTGATAATGAAGTCGTGTTACTGAAATGTCGTTTGCACCCTCATCAAAATAAAACGCGAGGAGGGCACCACTGCTGTGGAAGAGCAGGCCTCAATAAAAACGAGTGCTTTTTTTTTTTTTTACCTAATACAAGGAGAGAGTGAATTGTGAATAACGAAACTTTGATGTTCACCCGAACGGGTGCCAGAGCTAACCGCCCGGGTCGCCTTCCCTCACCATACCTGGTCGGAGGAGCCAGGCACAGCCTGTAGGCGGAGGACGGTTTTATAGACCCAGCTGAATAAATTGTGGTGTCTGCCATCAGGGGCTGCAGACCGCTGCCGTAGCAGGTGATGGCACGCGTTGACGCTGGCGTTAGGCGATGGAGTGCTCGCCAGCTTACCCTGCCAGGTACCACATACCAGAGCACGCATCCCAGAGGAACCCTGGAGTGCACAACGTGGATGAAACTGAACGGGGAGGTAAACTTAGGAGCACCACTATTGCACTCCAGCTGCTGTGAGAGGCTGTGTCCAAAGGGCCAGACCCAAGCCAGCCTGAAGCAAAAGTCCCTGAACAGCACACAGCGCGGACACCCAGGTGCTCCGCATCTGCTGAGCTGCTCTACAGATCTACGCCTGTGGAGTTGTTAGTCATAGCCCCGTTACCAAGTGGCATTAATGCAGATGCAGCCAGTGTGTGTGCTCCGCAGGCTTGTGAAGCTGCGTCTCCCACATACTGAGAAACTATTGTAACCATGAAGGTAGGGGCTGAACAGAGACCATCTCCGTGATGATTATTACACCTCTTCATTCCACTATTTTTTATTACAGACATCTGTTAAGATTTTTTGAACTTAAAGTGATTAGTTTTGACATTTCTGAAAGATTGTGTCACTTCATTTCTGCCAAAACTACTCACAAGAATAACTGCGCAGAAAAATACCAATTTTCCTAGAGTAGGATTTCTCAACTAATAACAAATTTACTGACATACTTTCCCACTGCTTGTTGTCATCTCTTACCACAGACGAAAACCCAGTCCCTGAGCTTTGCTGAAGGCTTGTCTCTGCATTCAGGGAGACTGCTTTAACTTTTAAATATATGCAGCAGCAAATTATACTAAATTGTATTACTTTAGCCACCTATACTATTCCAGCATAGTCTTGTGTCCAGTTTTAATCTGCTTTGCCTCATCTTCTGCCCCTTCTCCTCTGCCTGGAGTAGCTCCAGATACTGCAGTGCTGTCTGTGTGATGTGGGCAGTAGGAAAGGGCGGGAAGCAAGCTACACTCCCCCTCCCCGTTGTGCTCTCTCTTGTCTCCCCTGCAAAGCACTCAAACAAACCCACATGTGGAGGATCACTGGTTAAGAAAAGCGGGGTAGAAGGTCCTTGGGAAGGAGTTGGGTATTTGGGAAGAGAGGTGAGAATGTTTCAGCACCTTTGACGCCGTCTTTTATAATCACCCTAAAATGACCAGGTAAGATCTGGTCTGGTGGAAGAGGTGAGAAAAGCTAGTAAGGGGAGAAGGGAGAAAAGCAGCACTTCCATCCAAGTCTCATTGATCCTTGGCCATCCAGCGAAATTAAACAGCACCACGTCAGTGGTGATATTTGTAGGCCTGATACCAGAAAAGATTAATAGGACATCATTCATCCCTACTTCAAAATTGTTTCTCTCCTCTTCCTGGCTACTGCTTTAGCTTCTCCATTTCCCTCACTTCTGCCTTTACCATAGAGATAAAATAATTTTTGCTTAAATTTCGAAGTTAATATGCAATTAAATACCAGCCTCAAATATTTTATTCACAAAAGGTGAAACAATATCACAAAATATTCCTAGCCACAACCTGAATTTCACAACAGAAACAGGGAATTCTTTTTTTTTTCTCTCTACATCAGAGGTAGGAACAATACGAGATGATCAGAGGGCTGGAGTAGCTCTCCTACGAGGACAGGCTGAGGGAGTTGGGGCTGTTCAGCCTGGAGAAGAGAAGGCTCTGGGGTGACCTTATAGCAGCCTTCCAGTACCTGGAGGGGGCCTACAGGAAGGATGGAGAGGGACTTTTCACAAGGGTGTGTAGTGATAGGACAAGGGGGAATGACTGTAAACTAAAAAAGGGCAGATTTAGATTAGATACAAGAAAGAAATTCTTCACCATGGGGGTGGTGAAACACTGGAACAGGTTGCCCAGAGAAGCTGTGGCTGCCCCCTCCCTGGCAGTGTTCAAGGCCCGGTTGGATGGACTCTGAGCAACCTGGTCTAGTGGAAGATGTCCCTGCCCATGGCAGGGGAGTTGGAACTAGATGATCTTTAAGCTGCCTTCCAACCCTTACCATTCTATGATTCTATGATAGTAAGGAAATACATTTTTATGGACCCAAATGCTTCTGAATAGATGATTCAATTCTCAACAAAATCTTAACCCTAGCTCTGATCCATCCATTATTTCATTACTCAGTTTTACTCACTTGAAGTTGCCATTGACCCTATATCACTGCAAGTGAGCAATATCACTAGGAGTCAACTCCTAGATCAGAATTTTGGACAAGCTATTTCCAAGTGAAGAGAACCGTACAACGAAGCAGCAGCAAGAGTTATCAAAATCTCTGCCATGCTCAGAGGAAAAGGCTCAACTAGAGGCAAAAATAAAGCAAACTGTTGGACTTCTAACAAATATGAAGGGCAGGCATAATAATAAAAAAAAAATCTTGTCAAAAGTGGAAAGTAAGACTAAAGATTCTAAATTTCTTAAAGTCCTGAAAGCAGAGCAGAAGACTGTGAAATCCTCCCCCCCCAAAGACAATCAAAACACCCAATCAAAACAGGAAAGAGGACTTTCCAAGTTAAACATGAAGATGCTCACGAACATACAAATCATAACAGTGCATACAGAGCCAGAATACAAATACTTTAAATTAAAAGCAACCAGTGGCATAAAGAAGTTCATGCTGCAGATTCCTAATGTGCTAAACACCATCATATGGTTAAATACACAGTAAGGCAAAAAGTCCTCCCTCAGCCAGTACTAAATTGTAGAGACAACTAATTATTAGCATGTTTTGAAGTTAATAAACAACAGTTTAATTACAGATGCGGGTCAAATCTCTCAGGCGACATGTCTTTCAATTTTGTTGCTTACTTGTGTAATCATAACTTTAATTAATACTCTTTAGATGACTTCTGGTTAAACAAGAAATCGAACACCACAAGTAAGAGCAACTCTAAACGATACTATTAGCTGTGCAGCAATTACGCTAACAGGCATTACTGCACATGTATCAACACTGTAAGTCTTCCCAAAGTTTGGGAAATGAAAGGAATGAAGCAGAGTTGTTTGTGGTCACACCATCAGACATACAACAGTCGTTTGGGTTCAAGAAGGTAGGAGGGGGGAGAGAGCCTGGCTTGCATTCAGATCTTTGGGGGCTTTGTTGTTGTTTTTTAAAGTTTAGTTTAAAACGCAAAAGTAAAATACTACACAAGTGAGATTAGATACTGCCAGTTTTTCTAGCCACTCACAACAGTGATGTTGAGCTGGACTATCCCATTCAAAGCTAAATATAATTAGGCCTACGTTAAAGCCATCACTTTTGTGTCACCATCATTTTTCTTCCAGGCTCAGATTAACGGTGCTGTAGGCAACAGGTGATACATACACACACACAGAGAACCAGCAGTCAAATCAGCCATCAAAATCCTGCTATGCTTGTTAAAAATAAAAGTCTGCCCATCAGCAAAGGTGCGGCTTCATCGTAACTGATAATGCATTGATTTTCACTGTAAATCTCCCCACAAAAAAATCAACACATGCAGAAGATATGATAATTTCAGTAGATTCCTTAATGCAATGGAAACAATGTTTTAGAGTTTTCCACACATAAGTGTATAAATTACCATCCATGTGCTCTTTAGAGTACTGTGAATAAGACATTGTTCAAATTACAGTGTAACCACCTTAGCATAAGTAATGTTTCATACAAAATAAACAGCACTGAGTTCATCTGCAGTGCTTAAACAAACTGAATGAACATTTGTAAGCCTACTATGTTTTAGGTCTCTTCAAAAAGCAGACTATAGAAATAATGTCATGTGAAGACCACAAATTTTTCAAATTTTGCACAACCACAAACCAGTGAAAATTTGGTAACAGCAACACATCCACATAGCATGTTAGACTCTGCTTGTGTCCCGCTTAAAACAAGCCCTTTGACCAATAAAATTTACCCATGCAAAAAACCAGCTCCATACAGTGTTAACTGCTGGTAATTGTTACAGAAATCCTCCAAGAATGGAGATTTTGTAACAAGCAGCACTCTCACAAAAGAAACCCGTAGACAGAAGGCTCCGTGGACACCTTATTGCGGCCTTTCAGTACTTAAAGGGGGCCTACACGAAAGATGGGGACAAACGTTTTAGCAAGGCCTGTTGTGACAGGACAAGAAGCAATGGCTTTAAACTAAGGGAGGGTAGATTTAGCCTGGATATAAGGAAGCAATTTTTTACGATGAGGGTAGTGAAACACTGGAGCGGGTTGCCCAGAGAGGCAACAGAGGCCCCATCTCTAGAAACATTCAAGGCCAGGTCGGACGGGGCTCTGAGCAACCTGGTCTGGTGGAAGATGTCCCTGCTCACTGCAGGGGGATTGGGCTAGATGGCCTCTAAAGGCTCCTTCCAGCCCAAAGCATTCAGTGATTCTGTGATTATTCTGTGAACATCACATTAAAGATAAAATGCTTTTAGGTTTTATTTGCATGCTGCTGTGACTGAAAAGGCTCAACCAAATGCAAAAATGTGGGGGTTTTTAATATGTAAAATACATTTTTCTATATAAAGTATTATGCACATACAATTTCATTATACACATAGATCATTCCCTTTTCAAAACTCCAGACTGCCCTCCCTCTCAGTGGCCCAGTTCTCCCCCAACCCTGTTTCCTTGCGCCTGTGAAGGCCGCTTCTCACCTGGCGGCACGGCAGCCAGAGCGAGCCCAGGCAAGCCAAGAGGCTCCCTTGCAGCAGGCACCTCCTCCATCTGCCGGCACTGCAGGCAGGCCACCCGGCTGCCTCCGGTGCTGCCATTCTTACAGCAAAAAATGATCTTAAGGAGTTGGATAGAAACCTGGACTTCACTGAAAGATAGGGATAAATCTGAAAAAAGGGTTTTCTTAAGCAAGACAATGCTTAACTTTTCTATTTAAACTACATCTGCAGTTTTATCCCTGAAAGTAACGGTTCTAGTGGGATTCCAGATATACAGAGATGTCTGCCTGTACACCCAAATTTGCTACATCAAGACCTCTGCCATAGCATCTTATTCTGATTTCCATGGTTTTCGTGTCTTTCTTATGCTGCTTTGTTTCTTCTCAGTTGTGACCTGGGCCAATTTCACCCACAGCATTTAGATATTTAAACAAATACTCATGAAAGATTTTGAAAAACACTTAGACACTTAACCCATATTGACAAATATCTGCCCCTTACTTTCGTGTAACTATCGGATCAGAATAAATAGGACATACAGGAGCTTCCAGTACAGCTTTTATTGCAAAAATGGTGCGCTTTTATGCGTGCTGTAGACTATGCTTGCTTTGTGTGACACGTTATTTTCCAAGTCCTTGGTATTAGACATGAATGCACATTTTGTATTAGGCTATATTCCCTTCTTTTTAGTTACTGGTTTGCATCCATCATCAGAATTCCTTCCCGCATTAATGATTATTCTGAAGAACAACAGATTATTTGATATGGTAAAAAACACCTCTGCTCACTCATGAAAAACAGAGCAGCTATTATAAAAGTAATTATTTTTCAAACCTCCTTTAATTAAACAAGAGTATTTGGGGAAAAAAAAAAATCATGTCAGAGAGACACAGGAAATCAAAGACTTTACCAAAGAACTAAGTGTCTTGGGGCAAATGTAACAGCATGTATTCAGATCATGATGATACAGGAGAGATAAAACCTACTAAGAGCAAAGAAAAATCTGACAGACTGTGTGCCCAGAATGGATAGTTTTAGAGAAGTATCTGACCAGAAGGGAGTCAGCCAGGCAAAGCTCAGCAGCCCTGCGCAGAAAGCCCCAGCCAACAGAACTGACAGTGTTCGGAAGGGATGCCTTCTGAAGAAAACGGAAAAGGTCCGCACGGCTGTGGTATACCTGAAGACAGTCAGACTACAGAACACACTAAATAAAGGTTTATAGTTGAAATCAAGTTATAGTTGAAATCAAGTTATCTTTTTTTGAGGACTGCATGTTTTGGGTTTTTTTGTTCGTTTGTTTTAGAGGAGAGTTTAATCCTGTTTACAGAACAGTAACTGCTTGTTTAATTTAAAGTTTCCATCTTTCTACACAATGCACCTACCAAAACAAAACCTCAAGAAAGATCTTAGAACTAGCAACCAGAAACTTGTCCCTAAACTGTTATGGAAGTAAACCTTGACAAAAAAAGGTTGAAACTACTGATGAATCTGTGTGGCTAGCCACACACCACAAAGTGCATTATCACAAAACTAGATCCGGAGTAAGCTTGCACAAAAACATCTCACAGTTCAAGACGAGACCCAACCATAAATCAGCACCTATTCAGCTTCCTGCCAAAGTCTTCTGAAGGCACTATATCCCAGGGTAGCTTGGATGGCTGGCTCAAGAAAGGGTAGGAGCCGACATTTGCTGATCCTTAGCCCCTTACTTTAAAAGATAGCCTTCCTCCTGGTACACCAAACGCAAGGATACTCCACAAAAAACACAGACCACAGATAACACTACAAAAAAACTGGAGGCGAACAATTAAATGCACAGCAAGATGCAGCACAGCCTGTAAAGGCCAGTACCAAGTGTACTCGCAGCCCAATCCTAAATTTTATCCCAAGGGGGAATCAAAACCACCAACTCTAAATTTTTGCTCCAACTCTTAATACAGTTTTTAAGCGTACCACTTTTCCAGAGCTTGTTGGTGCCTCTTTGGCACTGGCCACGGAATTTCTGTCCCCACTTTTAAGCCGAGTGCTGGAAGCGGGGGTAGCTGTGCTGTGTGGCGTGCAAGGGGAAGGGAGCTCACTGCAAGGCGGATCAGAAGCTAAATCCTGGTCCTGGCTAGGTCCTTTACTTTTTTTGCTTCTTTTTAAAAAAGTTCTTCAAGGGCTAAGTCTATTCCGTGCTCCCTCTATTGAGCTGTCAGCGAGCTGAGCTAATGGTTAAATTGTCTTGTGCATCATCGCTTCTTTCATTTATGCAGGAAAAAAAATAGTTAAACACAAATAGAATTTTTATATTTTAGTTCCTAAACTTACATTTACATACCTGAGTAGAAATGAAATTCTTTTGAAAAAGCTCTTAAAACTTTCACTTAAACAGGATACACCGGTGCCTTGAATATTGAAGTCTGCTCCTCAAAAGATCTTACAATGGGGCTATCTGCCTGGGGAACTTGCAACTTATTACACTTAATGCCATTTAAAAATGCTGCTCCATGCCTAATTAGAGATTATGGAGCCTACCTCTGAACACCATTTGTTTCAACATTTTGGTCTCAACTATGATTGATTTTTAAAAAATAACTAAATCTGTACACCATGATTTAGATGTATTACTATGAAGACAACCTCAGCAGAGGGCTGAATCACCATTTTGATGCAATGAACTCCAGACTCAAATGGAGGTACTCCAGCAGGCCAGTTGGAGGCACCTCCAAAACTCCCAGGCTAGCATCCTTCACCACCAACACGTAAGGGAAAAAAATCCTGAACAAGCACTTCAATTAGTCTGCATCGTCTACAAGTGTGTAAATCCACAGGACAAGTGCACAGAAACAAGTCGTGGCTACTTCTTCTAAAGTATATTCCCTGAAAATAGCATAAAAATATGAAATCTTGTGTAATTTAAAGTCTGGTAGGAATTAAGGAAAAATAAGGCACGATTATATTCTTCTCCTATTCTGGCTGTCAGATTAAAAAAATGTAGTAAAGGCAACTTTCAGCTGCCCAGTTGTATTTGCTCACATTCAGTACCAATGACCAGCTTTTCAGATACCAACATATTTTCTGTAAACAGGGTTTCAGAACAGAAATCTGTACTTTACCTGAAGCTTTAAGTGATGTTCCTTGGGCATCTAGTGGCACTGTTACGTTATACAGCTGGTCACTAGCTAGTTACAGCTACTTCAAACAGCATTTAATAAAATTGTATTATAATAGTAGGGTTGGCCTTTCTCAAAATTGGTATGACACACATTTTCTTATTGTTTCATTGCAGATATAACTTACTGGGAAAAGGCTTGGCAACAATGATGGATCCTGTAAGAATCTTCAAGAGTGAATCACAATGATTACTACAAATGCTGATTTTATAACTGCAAGAAAATTTTGCAAGTTGGCATTTTAACAACTTCGTATTTTATGTTCTAAACTGTACGGGATTTTTTTCTATTCCATTTTACCATAGTAAACTAAAAATATTTCAAAATTATGAAGTTTTTCTAACATTTCCTTTCTGTTTTTAAACACAGAAGTGAAAGGCGTTGGCCCATGCATTGTGGTTTAGAAACTGAAAAATAATTCTACTGGCTTACTAAATTTGGCATCACAGCGAGATACTTATTTTGCAAGTTGGTTTTACCAAAATGTTGAGTGTTCCTTAAGTTGTGCATGTACACTGCAGATTACACAACTGTTTTTAACACTTCAGCTTTGAAGGAAACATAGATCATCCCTTTCAAATAAAACATGGGAATTTTCTTTTAAAGGCCGTCTAAAAAGAAAACCACTGGCATCGAAACAGTCTAGCTCTGTTTATCTAATGACGAGAAGGCAAAAGCCTTTCAACTAGTCATACATCCAATACCTTCTATTCTCGCACTTCTGTTACTGAAAATTAACTTGAAGGATGCTGACCATAAACATATACTGGGAAACTTTTAATGTCAAAGACATTGTTCATAAACATCTGAAGCACCTTTTCTTTCTGTCCCACTCTGCACCTCACCAAGTTGAGATCCGCACCCAAATTGCTTGTTCAGTTAGAATACAAAGACAAACAAAAACCTCACAGCTTAGTATTTGGTTCATCTATACCCAATCAACACAATGTTTTTGTGGAACACTTATTACACCAATTGCTGGACCAGCACTTTTTTTTGTGGTCATGGACCACATTAGTCCTTCCATGTAGTAAGACAGACAACAAGATACGCACCTTAAAAAGCAGTGTTTGGTGTAATACACACAGACCAAGAGCAGATGCAAGAAATACAGAGGATAATCCCCAAATTTAAGTTCTCCTGTGGATAGCGCTCAGCTTCTTCAGAGTTATAGGTGTGAAATATTCAAACAGATTACGTGACATTATTGCTTTCTAAAATTGTACACTGATATTGTATCGCAATACGTTTTTCTTGAGCAAATAAATATCCTTTGGCTTCTCATGACACAAGCCTCTAAAGCAAAGTAGGAAATGGAAGGTTTCTCCATGACTGATAGGTTTTCAAAGTAGTTTTGCAAGACTACTGCAACAAAAATCTTGCTTAGCTCATAGTGCTATGTGAAAGCTATAGACCTGCCCATCACTCCCTATTTAGCTACATGAAGCAACAAATTTTAAATTACTTAATTCAAACAGCAAGACTGTACACCCTATGTGTGACACTAGGTCACAACTGCCCTATGTTAATGGATTGTTAATTTATTTTTTTTTAACATAAATACAAATCTCAGTAACGTAAAAAAGACTAATGATCACGTTTTCATCTTTTAATCTTTTTCAATGACAGTTTACAAATTTTTAGCAGAACAGCTGCGTGTTTCCACCTGCACTTCCTGAGGTAATAGTGATGATGTCACAGTGTGTAGAAGTGCAGCCATTAGTACTTACCAGATAACGTTTTGTTCAGATTAGAGCATAAAGTGATACCAAACCATCTTTAATCAATCAAACAAGGCACTAAGTTGTTCTGTTGACTTTTGTAAGCGAGATTTTATGTATTGGTAAAAGACCTATTACACACATATATTTGCAGCTTAAAAGGACTCTTCTTTATGACACATAACAGCAATGAAAACTATATCCATAACTGGTAACGTACTGTTTTAGTAAAACAAAAAATAACTTGCCTCTTCGAAAAAGAACACTTGACAAACAACACTCACAAACTACTTCTGCACCACTGTCTACTGGAGTTTCCACTGGCACCCATCCCTCTAACTAGAGGTCCTCACAAAGCTAGTAACTGAAAGTTACACAAGGCTAACAACAGTCTAGCTTTCCTTCCATCACCTACCATCTTAGGATTCACATTTTCAATTTAATATTCATATCCTTAGACTATCCAAGAGCTCAGGCAGACCTGCACCACGAAGTCCCACTCTGGTTTTATAAGTGAAAATGAGATGTATCATCCAGAGTTGGTATCATGTCTCTGATTCTGAACGTCCTTTGGACAACAAGTAAGTAAACGTATTACTGGAATTAAGGGGAGAAAACTACTTAGAAATCTAATTAAGAAGAAATTTTTGACTATTACTTAAGAAAACATTGCACTGTCCATACAGGCTGAAAGCTGCTGTTTTCCTTAATGAAAAGTAGGGGGGGAAAGCCTAGAAATTAAGAGTGGATTCTCAATCATAATAACAATTAACATTGTGAACACTGCCAAATTTCAAATGAAGAAAGAGTAAGTGTAATCTGTAAAGCAAGGACTCCTATGAGCAGGCTTAGAGCAAAACCACCTTGTATCACTAACTTAACAAGTGAGGCCAGCCTAGGAAACCGATCCTTTTAGGCATTTATATTTCATTATCAGATGCTCACAACATTTGAAAAAATAGTATAGGTATCTAAATATAAGTATCACTGCTCAATTACAAAACCCCAGAGGATTACAAATAATACATAGTTGTGTAGTTGGTAAATGTTTCAAGGAAAGATAGGTTAGGGATACGTAAAAGCCCTTCTAAAGCTTCTCCCTCAAATTATCCCGTCTATTGAGTGCATCAAGAAACATGAGTTTGAAATATTCCGTGATCAGCTTTCTCCTTTGGTGTATGCATGAGTGTGGGAGTCTGCAGTATGATTCTTCTCCCCAGTGGCAAGCACCAAACCGATTACATAGGATAAACAGCAAAGCAATTATCTAACCACATCTGTTAACGAGTTACAGGTATCTCAGCAGTGGAGATGCACTGCACTGATATCACTGCACTGATAAAATGCTTAAAGCCCGTGTCCCAAACCAAAACTATCATTACTTTAGTTACCAAGTACTCGCCATGCCAATGGGTGCTTCAGCTGTAGCATCAGTGAAGAAGAGTTTATTATTGGATAGGAAGACCATCAAATCAGAGTTGAGCCTTAGCTCCAGAATCTTTATGGATCTGAACTACTTTTGATTGAGCCACCAAGGTTCCTCCTGGCTCCCATCGCTTCTTCTGGCTCCCATCACTTCTGGCTCCCAGAAAACTAGGAATTCAGATTATTGAGCTGCTTGGTGCAGGGTTTTCAATCAGAGATTCATTTTGAAAATTGTTTTAGCTGTACATTTTTCTTGAGAGGTACACTAAGAGGTAAATTTAAAATTTGAAACGGTGTGGTTGGTATCTAGGAACCATCACATTTAAATTTGAAAAGGTGTGGTTGGTATCTAGGCACCTTCATAAACGCATTAACATTGGTTTGCTGTTTCACAGGACAGAGTTTACACATCAAAACTGAACAACTTGATTTATTTAAAATTCACCTCAAAATGCATTTTGTTTAGTTTCTTTTTTAAAATGAACATTCAAAGCATCAAAATATTACTAATTTAAAAAGAACCTTTGTTAAGAATAAGATAATTTACATACTGTAGATTGTGGCAGTGAGGGTAGAGAAATAACCAATGGTAGATTAGGCACAGTACTAAGGCCAACATGCCAGAAAACAACACAGCTCTATGCTCAACTTTTAAATGATCTGGACAAAAAACACCCAACTGGGCAAGAAAATGAAACCAACTGCTTACTTGAGGGTGTTTGTGTAAAAAAAAAAAAAAAAAGAAAAGTGTTAGTAAGTTTTCTATCTAGACCTAACTCATTCACGTATTTAAAGAACTCTATCTTCTTCCAAATAACAAAAAATGTTTCTAAACCAAGGCAGATTATTATTTGGAACTGGCATAGTAAAATAAAGGATCACAGTATACAGAGCTTAAGATCCTGTTCCAGGAAAGAGCAACAAGTGGTTTACAAGGGGATCATTTAAGTATATTATCTAATTTGTAAAAACAGAGATATAAAATATCAGTTGCATAGGGATTTAAATATAAGGCCAAGCAGGAGATTAAAGTAAAAGAGATCATAAGAAGGGCACTATGGTGTCAAAACATAGCATTTCCATTTGAATTATGTCTAATTCAAAATCACAGTATATTGCTAGTACTACAAACAGTGAATGTCAAACTGTCCCATTAATCTTGAACTGAAAACCGACATTAGAACTTCTAAATAGTACAAAACTAAAGCTCATTGTCTAAACCTGATCAGTGTATTAGCACAACAGTGCTTGGTACGTACCTGATTTATATACTCTACCTTCTGTAAATAATATAAAGGTTATTTCTTGTTAATAAGTGTGAGATCACAATATTACTGCATGCCATCAGTGGTTTGCAGGCTTACTTGATATTTAATTATTCAGTCTTTAAAAGTGTAAGATCCCACCCTGCAGAATCTTCACCCATTGAACAGAGAACACTGTCATTAATAAAATACAATAGAAGTTCCACCACTAGCAACTAACATAATAAGCCAGGATTGTAGGTCTAAACCCAGTACAGTTCATTATTATTAACTCACAGCAATTTTTGTTAGGAAGGTAACCTGTAGACTTCCAAATAATCTTGCGTGTATTAAATATAAACAAGTATGTAACTAACGGTCGTTTCTTGGCATTTCAAGTAGATTATTCAATTGTGAAAGTATTTCCGTAAAATCAATTTTAAGTTGTTAAAATGAAGTTCAAATATTAATTTCTGTATCTACATGTAGCTTAATTAACCTAAAATTGTTTAGGAATAGTAGTGTAAGGAAAAATTAGAATTAGGTGTTAAGGTACACTAACTGGGAATACCTGAACCAACATTGTAACTGAAAAAGTGCATAAACACAGTAATACTACAAACGTGTTAACTACAGAACGAAAGGTTTTCTGAAAGCTAAGCAATACTATTTTACATGTTATTTACAGGTTGCAATTTTCCAGAGACCACAGACCCAATTTATGATCCTAAAATGCTTTTGATATATTCGAAGTGTCCTTTGGCTTCCATCCTATTCGGTCAAGAACCTACTCACACACCAGTGAACCAGGTACTGTACAGCTGAACAACACTGACATTGTGGTTCTGCAGTTCTTCAAAATTCACTCCTTTCTGTTCTTTGGAGAAAAAGCAGTATTTTCATTTCACGCTTTTGGTAGGTGTTTCAGATTCTGTAGACTGTCTCCCATCAGTCCATGCCTCTCGTGTGCTCTTCAGTGCTAGCGTTTTCTGCTGGTCGACCACAACGTAATCAACTCTTTCATCTGCCACGCTGCTGCCTGAACCACTGCTCTTCTTCTGCGAAAGGCAAAGGAGAGTGAAAACACATATTTTAAAATAAGTTAACAACAAAAAGTAAGTAGATGTCCCAAACAGATATAGAACAAGGACAGCTTTCCCTGAAATGTCCAACATAGGCTCTGTGATTGACCATTTGACAAACTAGTTAATATGATCTTGCTTAAGGCGCTCGCTTTCCCAGCAACTACTTGTGAAGAAATTTTAATCTCTTGATGGCAGAAATGCAAGACTTGAAGACTGGCTTACCTTACGAGGTGGGGTAGATTTTCCCGAATCTAGGTCCAGATCTAAGTATTCTACTTGTTTATCTCCCTTAGGTTTTACCATAGGGCTGCTTCCTCCATCAAGACTGTTGCTTCCGAACAAATTCTGAAATGATAATAAAAATAACTTCAGCTACAAATGTACACGCTAATGGTCCACATTATCAAATACGCTTATTATAAACTGCCAAAATATTAAAGGTTAAAGAACTGACTGACAGCTCTTGCAATCAGTTAAACCATGCAAATTTTATTGGCGTTGTACAGCAAAGGGATATATTCTAAGTCAAAACTCAGACAGAGTTGAAAACCAACGGGGGGGAAAACCCCAGAACCAACCCCCCCAAACTTAAGGCTGCCACCAAACCAGTCTGTGCCTTCCACCTAATGTCCCTTTCATATAATGAGATAAGAATGGAGTGTGGTTTGTTCTTTTTAAATGAAGTTGTTACATCTCAAATTTAGCATTACTTAAACACAAACTTCTTTATTTCCTTAAATTGCTGTTAAATACCTTACAAGAATTTCAGCCTTACAACACTGGTAAAACTTCAAATGAAGCTTTTACATGTCATTCAAAAGCCATCATGATTAAGGTGAAAATCACAAAATATTATTCCATTGATAAGATCAAAAGATTAAGACTTTGGAAAATTTGCGTAGGGCTGCCTGAACTGAAGTTGCATTGTATATACCTAAATTTCAATTAGCCCAGACTTTTACAACCTCACCTCCTCTGTCCTCTCCCAGCCTGATCCCTCCCTCTTAACAGGTGTTATAGGAACAGTACAATAGAAGGACTCTTCTCTAAAAGATAAAGAAAAAAAAGGAAGACAGAGGGCAGCAGTCAGCAAAAAATGAAGAGGAAGGCAGAAGGAAAGACAGAAGGGCAGGGCTGACAGCAACTTGAAAGAAGCAGCAGAATATTGCTGATTTTATTAAATAAAACACAAGTATGACATGTCCAAACAAGATGCTTCGAAGTTGATGATGGAAAAAGATGGAAAAGTATAGACTTCTTTCCAAGATGCCGTTGGAACAAATAAAAATTTCCAAAACATCTGCGTAATTGGCACACTTTAAAGCAAAGTCCTTGAGATATAAAAGCATTCAGGTTTTCTAGAAAATAAAACATTTTATGGGTTAAAGCTTAATGGGCTGGGCTTTTTAAATTGAAGTTATCCATTATATCTTTATTGTCCAGCTCATTTACTATTAAGTGGTAACAAGAACAAACATAAAGAACTGAGACAAAGTTCATTTTTGTTGCCCAAATTCTTTACACAAATTTCTGCATATCTAACATACAAAAATCAGGTTCTGTATCAATGTTCCCAGCATAAATAAAAAAGCTATTACTCTTTAAATAAAAACTAGTATGTGATTTCAAACAAAACAGACAGGCAGGACATATGCATTAGAAAACAGAAACTTTAAATATATGTAAATGAAAATGAAAGGAAATCTGTAGAACAACCTTCAAGAATGAATGAATCGTGCAAGCAAACATAAGATATTAATGACAGGCCATCTGAGCTGTGATATTAATTATACCATCCTGGCACTGAAGTTAAACCCCTCCAGTGGCACTGCAAGAATCAACAGGGATCCCCAATTTGAACTGCGATTCCGCAGCAGGTAGAACTGTGGGAATCAGCAGAAATCCCCAATTTGAACTGTGACTGTGCTGCAGGCAGAGCTGTGGCAACAGGCGACCCCAAACCTTCGTGTCAAGTGGGATGTTTCTTGCATTTGTTACCGATTACTTACCAATGCCTCTTGCAAGAGAGGGGGCTACGGTTTCACATCCCTGGCCGCCTATTGCGGCAGCGCGCTTCACCTGGGAAGCGTGCCCATGCTGCTGGCGGGCCAGGCACGGCACAGAGCACAAGCCGGGATGCTCTGCAGCCTTGGGAGCTTGCAGGGCAACGGAGCTGCCCCACAGAAGTCTGCAAGAGCGGCTCACTCAGGGGCACCTCAGAGGCAGCATCAATTCTGAGCTGGAGGGGAGGGAGACTGGAGGAGATCGGGGAGGGTATCCAGAGCAGCAGGGGATGGGGAAGCAAGCAGCGCTGCAAGAGGAGAGTCCAGGCTGTAGTGAATGGGCTAGCACATGCCAGATAAGGCGGCAGACAAATGGACAGGACAAAAAAGGTGCTAGACAGGCCCTCCCGAAAGAAGGTCTTTCATAACGCTCTGAAGATGAAAAATGCTGCTGTATTCCCTACTAAGAACCCAAGCCATAAAAATGCAGTGAATGCATTGAACCATACTGAACAAAAAACTGGGCTAAAGATAGAGGTTTTCCTCCAGTGTTTTAGGGGTATTCTGGACCACATTTTAGTTTAGGCCTAAGTCTACTGCTACTCTCTTACTTTAAAACACTATTACTGGTTCTTCTCTTTCTCCCTCCCCCCCCACCTAAACAAAAACCACAGCATGCATCATTAACTTTTCCTAACTAGCTCTTCACTTACTGCATTGCACGCTGAGCATCTGAAACTTTAGTATCTGAGAAAATTCTCCCCAAAAGGGGGAAAAAATATAGCTATTCAATACACAAAGATCCCTTCTACCTTCTTTTTTGAAAGAAGCCTAATAAAAGTACACATAGCTCAGTTTTTATAGAATGTAAACAACAAATACCAATCCTATTTTTTCCCCTGTTCCTTCCACATTTCTTGTAAGATGTCCTTTTAATAAAGGTTTTTAAGCCTTATTAAAGCCAGAGGTCTTAAGACAGTTTATTTCCCTTGATGTCATAATACTGAATGTGTGCATAGCCCAGGAGAAGCAGTTACAGAAAAGAGACAGTTTCTAGGGAAAAAGAAAAAAAAGTGCCGTGTATTGAACTGTTTTGTACAATAGATGTGTATACTAAGCATTCTCTTTATATATGATTATGATCTTAACTTCTTCAGTGAAATCTTACCAAAATTACACTTTTTCTACGGAGATTTTTCAATTGTTGTTTTGATCTAGAAGTATAAAAGGAGTGATGTTGAGTGGAAGGATTTGTGTTTGCATGATTTAAAAGTAAGGACTGCACAGGAAGAGAGTAGTTAATACGTAGATTTTACATACTGGGTCTTCAGTGGACTGATTTGGATTCATGGATACATAATTCTCTTCACTGTCGTGCGAGTCACTGCTGGAAGTTGTGCTATGAACTGAATCCGGTCTGGGAGACATGGGAAACCTGGAGGAGCTAATTACCAGGAATTATTTTACAAACAATACATCTTGAATATCTTAAACCTCCTGGTAAACAACAAAAATAAGCATATTAGAGCTGAAATGTCATTCAAGTTTAGGGTGTCACATTTTTTGGTTATACGCAGTCCCTTATATTTAATATTAGAAAATAAAAATTCATATGGACACACTCTGTTTCAACGCACACATGCATATATACATACGTACACACATATACACACACACACTTCCAAAGGAAACCTCCATTTGTATTACACAGGCTAAAAATACAGTACAGATGTACACACATTTATTGACACTCTAGTCAACAAAAACAATTAATCTGAATGAGGAAAAGCTAAGAAACTTACTCTCGTGCAAAGCTTCTGGTGATAGGAGATCTAACCGGGGCTTGTAATTCTTCCCATTCAGGCAGAGGTTTTATTTCTAGCGGAGCTGGTTTTGCTATATAAGAAACAGACAATCTTAAAGCACAGAACAATCCTAAACAAACTTAAATTTAATAGCTTTTCAAAGCCTCAATACCAAAAAAAAATACTGTTTTTTAAATAGTAAACACTAGTTAGGAAAAAGAGACATTGTTCAGTACTCAGAAAGCCATGATACATTAACTTACATTTTTAATCTTTCCAGGTTCTGAAAAGCAACATCAATTAGAAAAAAATCCCATAATTTAAGAATACTGCAAGATATACTTGTAGGTAGTAATTCTGTTTTGAAACGAGACTCTGAAAATGGCAGCACCATGTTCTGTCTTTACTCTGCCGTGATGACTTGTTGAACTGACAAGTCCAGGACAGGGCTGATCGAGTGTTTCAGCTTAAACTGCCAGCAGGGCCAACTCTGGGTACTTTGCTTGGCTCGCAGACAATTGCTATTATGCAAACTCTGCCCTCACTGTATACATGTGCCCTTACTGACGAGGTCTCACTGCTCAGAGTGGGCAGAATCTGCAGCTAAGACTAAGTCTGCAAAAGGGAGAGATGAGCCAACGCCCAGCTTCAATTCCAAGAGGCACTTGGCTTGCTTCAGTGCTTATCAACAGCCCAGCAGAGCAGCGGCGTGTTTGTGCCATGAATGACAGCTAATATTGTTCTAAAAAAGGTGCCATTTTTAAATTCCATTTTCAGAACAGAACCACAGATAGAGTATTAGCGAGAAACGCATTATCCCTCCCTCCAGCTTGTACGTTTCACCCCTCCTAAATGTGGGTGTGTGGGAGGGGGAAGAAGTATCAATCACAGGATTTGGGGGGGGGGTGGAAATTACATACAGTCAAACTGTCGTTACAGTTTGAGTCTCAACTTCATCCTCCCTAAAACTGTTTTTAGAAAATAAAATGCAATGTCATCATAATAACACTCTTCTCTCCTCACCTCCCCATCAGTTTGCTGCCTATCGGTAGATTTAGCAAGATCGTATGCCAGGCATGGAGCACTAGTTCATGTGGAGCAAGAGCTGTCACAAGCGACCACATGAGAAACTGACAGAAATCAGTTGCCTGATTAGTGTTGTCTCACAAGGAAAAAGCAGAACTGTACTCATCACAATTCCATTATACTCACTCTTCAGACTAAGTTTATTGAAAAGTCAGCTCTCCTACATTTCGAACACAAGGACTCACGATTCAAATTTTCTGGATAAGTATCGGTCTTGAGTAGCCCAAACAGTTTTCTCCTTTTCTCTGTTAAGAATCCGTAATTATGCACTCAAAGCTTATCAAGCCTACTCCAGTAATTCTGCCACTTTAACCCACTTGCTCATAAAAAGCTGTCACCACAGACTCAGAAGAGGAACTACAACTCATCTATCTCAAGATATAAGGTATCATATGAGATAAGAGTGGCAGAACCGAACTTGACATAGGCAAGATGATACTAAAGCTCGAGTGACATGAAAATGGTCAGCTTGGCTCAAGGCCTGAGACTACATGGCAGGCATAATTGGTGGGCAAGGTACTGCTCCAGCAGAGAGAGAGTACGGACTTTGTCCAAAGCCCACTGAGAATAGCAGGAATATTTCATCCAGTTGCAGTGGGCTTTAACAACCAAAGGTAATTATCAGTGACACTTCAGTAAGATTTTTAACATTATTTGTAATCTCCTCTACTTCTTGTGACTATACCAACTCAGCACCTTCAATAAAACCCATCAGACTAATTGCAATGCTCATTCAGATGCATAAATAAATCGCTGTACTAGTAAGTGGCCAGAGGATCAATATTTTGCTTTATTTCAGTGTTCAGCCAACAGCAGGAAACTCAAGTAAACTCTGATTTCAGGTTATTACCTAACAAAAGTTATTTCAAGCAACTTACAGGGAAGTCATATATACTCGATTATAAATAAGCAGACAAAAATAAATCCAAAACGTGAACGGCTAAAACATAAGGGATCAGAACACCCATGTTAAAGTCAAGGAAATGTCTCCATGTGCTACTCAAGCCAGAAAGACTTTAATTCCTTACACAGGAAACTTTTTGCTTGGCAAATAAAATGCATCCATGATCTTAGATTACAATAGAAGTAAAAAGACTACACAAGAGTTATTCTAGAATAACAGTTTTCTTAATTTTTGTTTTACGTATTTTTATAAAGCTCCATATACATACAGTGCTAAGGTACATACCCTTTCTTCTTGTAGTAAAGTCACCTACGGTTTGTGAATCAGTTCGCTCTAAACCATGTGGTTTAGGTCTTAAAATTTTAGGACTTTGACCTAATTGGTAAAAAGAAGACTCTCTTAATAATATTCTATTTGTAATTGGAAAATGGAATTCTGTAAATAAACAGCACAACCCCCTGCAGAAAGGTTAACGCCACAAGCATAAGCAAGCTGCAGAAGGAGAGTTTTACAGTCTAGCTAGGTCTCACACTAAGGGCTGAAGCACCAAACCAGAAATAAAGAAAACACTGCATGCAAGTAATTTGTCGGAGGCAAGCATAAAAGGTGTACAAAAAGGCTTAAAAGTACATCAACAGATATTGTAACTGATGATTATTATTAACTGGTTTCAAGTTGCATTACATAAAAAATTCTGTATTTGAGGAATACCTAGTATGACAGGAGATTAATCACGTTTCAGATGCAAGTTGAAGTACCCTCAAAGAAATTAAATACTCTTTAGTCACAGTATTACTTTGGAATAGTGATAACTCTTAGGAGGTCTCCTATCCACCGTGCATTTCCCACTTGAGAAGCCCCAAGAATCTTTTTTTCACACCGTATTCACTGAACTTGCTCCCCAGTGATCTGTATCTGCCTGTACCAAAACCACCTCCCCAACCTTGCAGACACAGGCGGATTTTGTTTCCAAGCTCCCAGCCTGCATACTGTTCCCCCATTATGGCACAACCTAACCTCTACCACAAATGACCCTGTCATAAAATTACATTCTCTAAACCCTTTTTTAATTGTATATACCTATATAGAAGTGCAGCAGATGCACTAATCATTCCCCAATATGTTATGCTAACATATACTAACATGCTATCATGTTATGAGCATGACATTCCCCTACGTTATGCTAACACGTAACATACCAACTTAGATGAATCTGGTAACAAGGCAAAGAGTACAACCTAAGAAAACTAATCTTAGAGTCCACAAGCTCCCTACAGGCAGTAATAAAACTGCTTTCCCAGCAAAGAAGTTCTTAGCCAACTTCACCAAACTCTGCAAGTGTTTCAGGTCAAATTATCTATTTTAAATAAATATGATCAAGAATGCATGATAACCGTAACCTTTCATGAGTCTATCTGACAAAGTGTTAATATTAGAAAAGGCGAGTGCCTTCAAGTGGTACACCAAGAAGCCATATGAAAGGTATATCTTTACAATAAACCACATGTAAAGTTTAAGTTTGATTATGTTAGAAAATTGCCCTACAGCACAAAATGGAAAAGGACTGGCACAGACTCAGATGTGGGCTGGTGCTACCAGCATTGAGTGAGAATGCTTTGTAAAAAATAAACTTGGCAAGAAACACCAGAAGCTTGCAAATCTCTACCCCAAGGGTTTTGCATATGAAGTGCTCTATTATTGTTATCACTGAAGTATTGGGAATAATCAAGTAACAACAAGAAAGGTAAACAGAAGGGTTTTGTACTGTGTCTTAACTTCTACACAGTGCTTCTGAGAGACCAGGTAAGACAAAACTTGTTTATTTACTAGTAGTACTGCATAGCAACTGCCTTAAAAAGAAAGGACATGAAATGATTTTCACAGACAGCTCTTTGCCAATTTCAAAATCAGACACTCCCTTAAATGGCTAGAAGCACCAATGAAAAGACCATGCAGTTGGGCAATGCTGACCAAAGACCCAGATTGTAAAGTGGTACACACAGCATTTCTGTAAAGTATGCTGTTGACTGGAGCTAAGTCAAAAGCATGACCCAGCATGTTGGCACAGTTCATTCTGAGCTAATTCAATATTCTTAAGTATCTTGCCTACAACTCTATGATAAAAGCTTGGCTATATAAAAAGACCACGATCTTAAAATTGATTGAACAAAAGAAGTTAAAATTCAAACACCTTTTATCAAGAACAATTTGATGCTGAATATCATTACCTAATCATATTAACTTTGTGTTCCACAGTTTTATAATTGGATTTAAATGTGGCCCAATACAACTCAATTTAAAATGCCAATCAATGCATCGACATATGAGCACAGATTTTAAGTACAGTGAGGAATCTAGCAGAGGTAACAGGGTTAATGAAATTATTTAACCAGAGTGTACTTTATAACCTCTCTGCTCTTATAGCCAAACACATGCTGAAGTGCCTGAAAGCTGTAATACAGAAGATAAGCACAAGGAACTCAGGGCTATGACTCATTATTTCTACTTCTGTTAATGATGATAACATGGTCTCGTGCAGCTAACCTTCCTGAACTATGATCATCCCCATTTGTGAAATGTGGATATTATGTAATTGCCCACCTCATACTTAATTTAGCACTTATAAACCATTCTGAGCCTTTCAGAAGAACTATATAAATAAGTACAGGCCTCTACAATATTTCTCTTCTGCATCAGACAAGAACATACGAAATGTTCCAGCATAAAATAAACTCACTCAGCTTTCATCTCTTGCTGCTGAAAGACTGTTCAACCTAAATAAATCTGGTGGCAAAACAGCTTGCTGCTACCAACCAGCCAGGATAATGCAATTCCTCTAGCTTAGTAAGTCACAGAGAATTAAAATGTTTGTGCAGGTTCTTTCTTCCCCTTCATACAAAACAAAAACCAAAAGGCCTAATCTCTGTTGAGGAGCTTACACTGTGCAACCGAAAAGACCTGACACCAGGCAAAGGGGCAGGGGGGATCACAATCACAAAACTGAGGTTACTTACTTGTGTCAGTAGTGCAGAATTCCTCCACCCTGTTTTTGCCCATTTAAAAAGACAAAACTAGGGCACAGAAAGCCCTTAACAATATCCCTTACTCCCTCAAAATATGTATTTTTGGTAGATCTATCAGAAATTTTAGAAGTGCCATTCTTTATCTAATAATTGGCAGTTCTGTCACTATCTTAAGCCTGATCCGTGAACAGAAATATGCATTTTTTAGAACTTTATATCTTAAGTACTGCGACTGAAATTCCTGGTGCTGCTCCCAAGTAACCTCCCTGATTTTCTCCAAGAGCACATCCTAGCTGAATATAACACGGAGGAGAAAGTGTCTCACAGCTGTACAACAGACCGGTCTCCAACATCTATTCTGTTCAGAAATAATCACTAAGTTAAGTGTTCTTCAAATCAGCTTAGTGAAGGTGTAAGGACAGTAACTCTCTATGGAGAGCCTGGTTCCATACAGCATTCCAGCGTCTGCAATAGTGAGGGATACATTTCCCGTGGTTTAGGCCCACAGGCCCAAATTTACCTCATCTAATGTTTAGGTACTCACATAAGACAACAACACTTTCAACTTCCACACCTATTCTGGGAAAGATAAATCTGGATAAAGAAATACAGGTTTAACATGTATACATTTTTTTTTTAACTGAAAATTAAATAAATTGTGTTGCAACACCACTGGATGCAAACCTATGGGGGGGAAAAAAAAACCCAAATAAATTATGGCAAGTGAAACCAACCAAACAAGAAGTGAAAATTAAATGTTTTCATTGTTCAGTCAAGTCACCACCTGTGAAATGCAAAGTGCTACAGCCAGGAGAGAGAAGCTCAGCTTCACGTTCTATCAGACGAACATGGTGCAAGGGCACTCTGAGCTGAAAAATGAAGTCTATTTTTCTAACAAATGGCTGCTTGTAAAAACTGCCAAGCAGAACAAGCGATTATGGATCTAGCATTAGAGTGCACTCAGACGGCATGAATTCTGCTGCTGGCATTTCGGTGCACGTCAATGCTGCCTTTGTCTGAGAAGTCATCAGGAGAAGAGTCCATTTCACATGTTTGGTTTTGTTTCAAATAACGGTTTAAATTGAAAAAAGTTTTGGTTTTTCCATTGGCTAATGTATTCTCCCTTCTTGTTTTCCATAAAACACTTGGAATATAACGCTGGGGGGGAAAGGGGGGTCCCACTGCAGCAAAATCCTGCATCAGAGCAGGTGGGTCCTAACATTTTGGGTTTTGAGGATGTAAGCCACTCATTGAGGAGCCTCATTTGTTTCCAGGCTATCGCCTTGAAGCACTAGTACTAAACAAGATTTCTGTTAAGAACACTTCTTTTCTGACTGCCTGCTTGCTCTGTGGCTTGCTGGCAAGGCATTTTACACGTCAGGAAATGGCAAGCATCCTCACGAAAGAGGCCAATGCTCTATTTAAATACCAGTTATTTAGGGCTTAAAGTTTTAAAGTAGATCTACTTATGTGACATAAAATTTAAGAAATGTGTGATCTGTTAATGCTGTTTCCTGGCCAACAGGACTAATCTTCACGAGAAAAGGAGATCAGGTGTAGGAATGCTAGAGCAGTGCTTTACTTGGAATAGGAGGGACAGAGCAAAAGGCTAAACCAGCCACATAAGTTGCCTGCATCCACAAAAGCACTTTCAGAGAGACATAACTTACAGCAGTTTTTTATTTCTATTAAAAAAATACACGTATTTCCTCTTTTTCTCTGTAATCAGAGGAAACTGAAATTTGCACTGAGGTCCAAGAATTACAGTACTCAGAAACACTGTAGATTTTTCCTTAAAAAACAAGGCCGAAGCTCACAGTCTTACTCCCATAGGGCTTATTACTTGGTTTTCAGTTCTGCAGAATAACCTCCCCCTTTCCTCCTCTTCTTCCTCACCCCAGTGAACTCTGATTCCCAAGTACATGGTCTTCAGCACAGAGCTCTACAAATATCCTGAATTTGCTTTTCCATCTCTGTTTTTATTAAGACTATTTCCTGCCAAGGTACTTCTAATTAGAAACATGTATTTAGTTATACAACATACATATCCAATTCCATACTAGTATCCAGCAACAAACAGAAATATTAATAATGTGCTTGGTTCTTGTCAGTGATACCCCATGGATGGTTATAACTACAGTCTCTCTAGGACAGTAAAATCAAACCGAAATCAGCTTATTCTTTCAATATCATGAAACTTAAAAAGCAGCTATCTGAAGAGAGGCTCTCCAGTTTTCTTAGACATCTTTATCTTCTCAAAATAAATTCTCTTGGAGCACTGGACTTTTGAATCCTCCACAACTTAACAATGAATTGGAAAAAATATCTGATTATAAAGAAGTCCAACTGCATCTTGAAAGCTAAGGTTCACTGGTATACATAAAATATTTGCCAAATGCCATAAAAACTATTCAGAGAATACCAAAGCTATTAATCATCCAAATACTATTTGACTGCTTTAATTTGTGAATAACTCTACATGTCTGTATTTAAAAAAAACCCAAAGCATGATGAACTAACAGCTTTGGAGTTCAATGCTACCATCACTACCACTAGTAACAGAGCAAGTCTTGCAGTTTGTCTTCAGAAAACTCATGTATAACTTGTTTTAAATCATTATGTCCAGTAAACCATAGCTTCCTTTGAAGCTGTGATGCAGCCATCCACACAAAATCTTTACTTGAAATTCTTTGTTGTTTCAAAGTTTTGCAAGACAAATCACAGCCACAAGGTAAGGACTGGTGTATCACAGCAAGGAGCTATATAAATTTCATTTAAAGCTATTAAGTAAAACCTAGCCTGGCAGAAGTAACTTAGTACAGCCATGGAAGAAGTGTAATTTTTCAGCTAAATGGAAGTCTTTGGATCTTGTGGGGGAAAAAAAAGAAGAAAAAAAATTTTTAAAAAAATCAATAAATTTGTATTTAGCCTGCTTTAGCAACTCTGAGAAAGCACTAAAACATTCCCAGAAATCTGTTTTTTTTTAATTCCTAAATGGAATGAACAGGAGGTATTGCTCGCAAGAGAAAATGGAAGGATCACAGAATCACAGACTGGTAGGGGTTCGAAGGGACCTCTGGGGATCACCTAGTCCAACGCCCCTGCCAAAGCAGGGTCACCCAAAGCAAGCTGCACAGGACCTTGTCCAGACGGGTTTTGAGTATCTCCAGAGGAGATGACTCCACAGCCCCTCTTGGCAGCCTTTTCCAGTGCTCCATCACCCTCAGAGTGAAGAAGTTCTTCTTCCTGTTCAGCTGGAACCTCCTATGCTTCATTTTGTGCCTGTTGTCCCTTGTCCTGTCACTGGGCGCCACTGAAAAGAGTCCAGCCCCAACCTCCTGACCCCCACCCTTATAGATATGTATAGGCATTTATAAGGTCCCCTCTCAGCCTTCTCTTCTCCAGGCTAAACAAGCCCAGCTCCCTCAGCCTCTCCTCGTAGGAGAGATGCTCCAGTCCCCTCATCATCCTCATAGCCCTCCGCTGGACTCTGTCCAGTAGTTCCTTGTCTTTCTTGAACTGGGGAGCCCAGAACTGGATTCAGTAGTCCAGATGTGGCCTCACTAGGCTAGAGTAGAGGGGAATTTCTTAAAAGCAAAATGAACAGTACTTCTGCTCAGAAAAGTCATCATGAAAATTACAGTTTCTTTTTCAACAGATCTTCAGTTCAGTTCTTGCTGCTGATTAAAATCACCATTCAGTTTTTCAGTGCCTACTTGTCCTAAAGCCTAAGAAAATGACTCTTTATTTAAGAATATGCAAGACAATCACAACAGCATAGAACACTGCAGTGTTGCCAACTTCTAATTATTATTATTTTTAAGTAAATGTCAGCTCCTGTTGTCACAAATGCCTTCTATTTCTCTACAGTTTTATTTCGGGGTGGTGCTCCGGCTGTATCAGGACATGCAATATGTTCACATTGTCCAACTCAGACACTCAAACACATAAATATTTTACAAGGAAATTGTTCACTAGGCTATTTATAACTAACTTCATGATTAATGAGGGTTCTTAATTTCCTTAACAACTGCCTACTTTGCTTGGGATTTTTACAGCATCATTCTACACTACAACAATGGGCGATTATGCCGGTCATCCAGAAGCATCACACCAGGTCCTATGGGGACCAGAATGCAGCAGATGCTTCCTGCCATGTAAAAGCTCTGTACGCAATTACCTCTTCAAAGTGGGCTGCTCCTAAATAAAGAAAATTGGAATTTTCTATTAAGTTAATCTGTTTGGGAGATGCTCATGAGTAATCACTGGAAAGATGCAGCCACATTTTTATAAGCAATCCACATATTTGTGGTTTAATCACACAGATTATGTCTTGTAACATCTTAAATGAGAAAAATGTGTAAGAAAAACAACCAGATAAAATTTTTAACATTTTTAAGACAATCATAAGTCCCATCTCCATGAGAATTTTTTTCTTATCCCTCAGTTTCTTTTGTTTGTTTTCTTTTTTTCACGGTGCAACTGGGTGTTTTGTTGGTGTGAAAAGGAACGTGTGCATCACTCACTGTCTCCAAATCCTTGCTTACCACTCGGTGGGTTGAAAGTTACCAGGGCCAAGCAGCAGTCTCTTTTAAAGGCCATCGTATGGACTCAAGTTGCAGGAAGCATCTCAGACTAAATCCCAATATGTTTTTGTTGAAAGATAAGCCTTTTGTAAAAAAATAAAGGTGAAAATGCACTACACTAGCTATTGGTTATTTTTGCCATCAGCAAAATAATCTGTGCAATCTAACCCAAAACTAGGACCGAAAATCTTGTTTAAAATAATCTCAAATGCAATTGAACTCTAACAATATTTAGGCAAATACAATTGCTGTTCAAGACAAATGGAGCAAAGTCCAATACCATGTTGTAGGCTGGGAATCCCAAGTTCTTTACCACCTCTGTCAGCAATCTGCTTAGTGATCCTGAGTGCATCGTTCTATCACAGCTCCCCATGACCCTGAACAAGGATCTGTGCTAAACTGAACTCTCTTGTAAAGTGTTTTTAAGTACTATGGATCAGAAACATTACAAAAATTGCAGTGTTACACTACAGTCAAATGAATGAGATTTAACTTTCGATTTTCATTCCATCATGGCCATGAATTGTTAATTCAGCCATATGCCCATGATTCATATATTTCTTTTCACAACCTTAAAAAAAACCCCACACTGTTACAGAGACATGCTGCCCCTCAGAAAAGAGAAGTTACCAAGATACAGTAAGGCATCAAAACAAGACTTTGAAGAACTATATGTTCTGCCATCAGCAGTTCCATCAGTGACTTAACTGTTTGATTCGGATATTGAAAAACTACATTTTGTCAGTCAATAGGGAAAGCATGTATTTCTTAAGAGCTCTGAACTTTTCTTGATGAGATGTACGCGCCCACACACACACACACACAAAATGTTACATAGCTATAAAGAGTCCTTCTGGACATCTCCTAAACAAGCATTTGAAAAAAAAAACAAAACCCAACTTATTTTGTAGTTGTTTTGTCTTAAAGTCTTGCTTTAAGATCACAAACCCCACTGCTCTGACCCTCTGGAAATAAATCATAGGGCAGGAGGGAGTCATTATCATGCCCAGAGGCTCACAGACACCCCCCATCTCTCAAACACTGCATCACTCAAATGCTGCCTCCTGACCGATAAAAAACAATTCACACCCTACCCCTTTTATTTTCAACCACGCGCTTTCTTTGATCTCTGACTTATGTCAGGTTTGTACTGAAGATTAAGATCGTCTAGACTCACAGACCTCCGGCCAGGCCTTTGGACTTTCTTGTGGACTGCCAGCACAGCCACTGGGGACCTGCCTTGCTGCACAGAACAGTTCCCCGTGGAGTGGCAAAATGTTTGCTACAGCCCTGCAAGCTGTCAGCAGGACGGAGATCACAGGATCCACTGCCTCGTATCACAACCCTTTCCAGATATTTTAAAGAGCCCCAGGGAACATATGAGGTGGAGCAGAAGAGAACTTGGCTGTTCTTTGCTGCCTTAGCTGTCTAGGGAGCCTTCGCCTCGCTGCATTTGGGCACCTTTAATTCTACTGCTCTGTCTTGGATAAGTAGTATTTTCAGGAAGGAACAGGTGACTGTCAAAGCAAATGTCATATAATTGCTCTGTGGCTGAACCAGTCACAGTCTTTGAATGATTCAGAGAATAAGACCCAATCGCATGGATGGATGCAATACTTCTTCTGCTTGAAGCCTTTTGCTAGCAACAATGCTTCCAATTTAGCATCACGACTACATGCAACCATGGCAAGCTAAAGCAGCCAAAAAGCAGAAATGCAAAATCAATACAGACAATGGTTCTTTATAATAAAAGAAACAGCACCCTGAAAAAAACAAATTTAAAAAGAGATTATTTTTGTTATTTAGTTATAGGTGAATGCAGAAAAGCACCTGGCCAAATGCTCTCGATTTTGTCCCAAGCAATATATCACTTACCTTTTGGTATGCTTCTCTAAAGAAATAGTAAAGCGCTTAGATTCAAGTTATTGGGGCAGGAAGCCAACACCATGTTTTGAAATTACTTTCAAGACTTCCAGAAAGTACTGGAAGCTCCCCGCATTTACAGAAGCAGCTGTGAGCTAGAAAAATGAAACTACATGAAAATGTAGTGTAATCTCAAGGGTATATGTATTTTTTTTAAAGTTTGTTAATATTTTTTTAACTCATTTTCCACAGCAAAGCTCTTCTAGAAACCAATGGAAAAAGACACAGGGTATCTCATAGCTTGTCATGGCTCCTGGCCCAGGCTATTCCCACAGGTGGTAAGACCAAAGAACCTCAGGCTCTCACAGCAGGGGTGCGCAAGTACCCTCCTTGCAAGAGTGTGCACAGACTTTAGTGAATTTTAGACCTATTGATTACCTACATTTAGTTGACCCATGTTACTGATTTTTCACACCTCAGTCCTCTGTCACAGTTGCTACTTCTATATAATTGTACCTAATCTTAAAATTTTGGAGAATTTTAACTATTTAATAAATAATCCAGAACATCAGGTGCTTATATCAGAGACGTGAAGACATACGCATTAGAGTCACTGCTCCTGACAGACAGATTGCCAGATCCTTGCTACCTGACACATTATTCTCCAAAGACAGCAGAACCAGAAGTAACTGATTATGTGTTTCACCTCAGGTTTACAACACAGAAACAGCAGAGAGGAGAGCAGGCTATACGCAACAGAATGGCCACTGCCATCACCGAGCTCTCCATTTTCTACCCTTGCCAAACCATACCGCCTGTAAGCAGGAATCCCGTAATCCAAAGAAAAATAGAGGGGATATCAAGTGTACACATTTCACAACAAAAAGCAGTGCATTCTTTCCTTATGTGCTAGTGTCACTGCATTATTTCTTTGTCAAATGCATTTTTAGCACTAAACATAAACTCCCCTGGCCCACGCAGAAACACTACTAAGCTAGAGCTAATGCTCACGGGAAAAGTGATGGTGATATTTCTCAGTAACAAGGACAGCTACCAAAAAGCAATTGTTACTTGGAGGCAGTGCAAACACTATTTTTGCAGCAATCTGTAACCAATAAAAAAAGATACAGCAGCTTCTTCAGACAGAATATGAGATGGGCCCTGAAATACCTGGAGGCCCTATCACCAACACACCTGATCTCTGCAGTGACACTATCTTTTAGAGAAGCAGCAGTGGCCTTCAATAAAAATTCTTGAACCAACGGCATATAAAAATAAAAATAATTAAAGGAGCAATACCCAGAAGGTATCTAATTTATGTACCATTTCCTCCCTTCCTACGTCTGGCTAAGTTTTACTGAACATAGCAGCCAACTTGTTACTTTCTATGCACTAATTTGTAGCAGAAAACCATTGTAGTGCATTTATATAAGCAGCAACAACCCGATAAAAGTAAGTTGCTACAAGAACTTGAAAGCTGTAAAGCAACACAGTAGAATATAAAGCACACACTTGTTTCAGTTAGGTGAGGGTCCACTAAAACAAGAGTTTTATTTTATTTTAATTCAAAAGGAACAGCAGTTTTATTTTCTCAAAGGTATTTGCATGGAGAACTCAATTGCTGAAATGGGAATATATTTCCATCCTGATGTGTCATCGTACCTGCTCTTCGCAACAATGGAAGACTCGCAGTAGTACACTTGATAAAATTTGAGCGAGCCATTGTGTGTGTGTTACTAAGATAAAACCCTCAGTGATAAATCAGAATCATTCCCATTCTCGGTAGCTCAAGATCTTCACAAAGGTTTTTTCAGCCTCTAAGCATTTACTATACAATATTTACTTTTGTGGACAGCTTTACTTCAGAATTACTTTACCTTCTAAACTGTATTCAGTAATCGTATTATTTTACAGTGATAACAGCTTCTAAAAGTCTACATGCAAAAAATATAGCCAGTCACTCTGCACTCATTAAACGTACCTTAGTACATCTGAAAATCTGTTGCCTGATGTTAGCTAGGTCTTTCTAGCTGTAAAGCCTTTGAGGACTGGAGCAAAGCAGGAGCTTTACACATCACATTTAGAAGGCAAACTAATAATTCAGTTTCAAGAGGAGAGATGCAAGAGCAGCAATGCTGCCCCAGCAGACATCTGTGTGACTGCTTTGCACCGCCAACAGCAAAAGCAAGAAGCTTTTCAACATAGAAATTTACTACTTTTGAAGTTCATACATTTTAGCAGTAAAATACACAAACTGGCCAGTCAGGGAAAATATCTTAAAGCAGTTCAATGTTTATTTTGAGAATATTTTCCAGTATCAGGCTTTATCAAGCTGTTATTGTCCAGCATTTTTTAAGAACTAAACAAAACTACTGTCTGGTAACAGGGAAACAATTAGACACAAGCAGAGAGCCAAGGTCTTGAAAAAGGCCACGCTTTGTGTTCTGAAGATGGACAGCCAGAATGAGATGTGGTACTTCGTATTTCACACTGAGATCATCTATCTCATAATATCATATACTTCATTTAAACACAGGCTGCTTTCACTTAGTGATAAAAATACTAATTTAAATGTTTAGTTAGTGAGTATTTTAGATCATCTGAATATTTACTGCCCCAAATTAAGTCAGCCATTCTCAATGTAAATACTAATTTTTCAAGCACATAATTTAAAAAACAGAGCTTACTCGAATACAAAATAGTGCAGACATTTGACCTAATGTTCTTTAGTTCCTACTTCTAGAAGAAAGGTACTTATCTTACCTGAAAAAAACCTGCATAGTAGGGAAATAAGTTCCTCAAGCATTTACCTGCATTTCTGATAAGCTGGCTGATCAAGCATTTTCGAGTAACTGGACAGTCTAAGCTATTTATTAGTGATTCTCTATACAAGAATCTCTTCTACACACATCGCACCAGTATCTTCTTTGTTTAAGGATTATTTGGGTGACCATTATTCTTATTTTAAGGAAAAGTTAACCCAGTATGCACCAGATTCAAGAGACTGATTTTTTAGGATAGCTTTGGAGGAGCCCTCTAAAATATGGGGGTTTTTCCAATTTTGTCACTGAAGCTGTTGCAGCTTCCTTCAACTCATAAAAGTAATCTTCCACACATTCAGCAGTTTAAAATATTTCCATATAAAGCTAGTTTTCCTTTTGCTTTATGACTTTGTTTAATCTACCACTCTCTACAAAGGCAAGGCAATTTTCACCTACTACAATTCATACAAATTTCAATATAAGCATGGCACCCAGCTTCTGTGATAGTGCAAAAACATCTTAAGAGCTGTCTTGAATTAGCAGTTCCCTCCTCCCATTTGGATCCCAAGGAAAATATATATGGTAACCTCACAGCCCACGTCAAACATCTTCCCATGACTGCCCTATGGGGCCACTAACACTCAAGCATTAAGCAGCTCCAACGTTAAGTGATTTTCTGTGCTTTTACAGACTGAAATGAAGGCTTAACATTACCTACTTAGTAGCAAACACTATTTCTTCAATCTAATTCCTCCTTCATTTGAACACATTTGTAAGAATTTGTAAGACCTTCAGCAGGACTAAAACACAGCACCATATACAACTCATTCTTGTTGTAACAACTAATTTCTTCTAACAATGTTTACATCAAAAGCAAATACCTAAAATAGTTATTTTTAGCTTTTACTTCATACAATGAAATGTGTATTGATCCTGTACCAAGCATTGTTATGGCTGTAACTTTGTGTTCTATCCAATGCCTCCCGTGCTCTCTCTCCATTACAAGTCAGCCAGCTGTCTTGTGTATAACGACTAAAACTCAGACTTTTGAGTGTTAGCTATTCTGTGTCAGTTTTTCATTAGTAACTATAGAAATAAAATTTAAAGCTATGCTTGTATTTGGCAGTTATTATGATGTTTTAATATGCTTAAAAATAATCTTAGGATTCCTTTATGTTACGGCTATCTCACAGGATAAAAATTACTTTCTTAGAATTTCTAAAAATATTCTAATTTTCCACTAAGCAGCGGTTGGTAGAGCTGTTATTTTGTTAGATGATACAAAGCAACTTCTATTGGACACTTTCCTCACCTTTTCTGTCTGGTTTGAGGTTCCGGTCCACTGGCGGTGGCTCACATTCTGCAACAGGTACTGACCGTCTGGGAGGGGTCTTTGGACTGGACCTGAAACCCATGTGAGCAGGAGGAGGGACTTGCTTTCCAAATAACGGAAAATCAAACGTGCCTGGTGTCATTGGTACATAGTTTGTTTCCTGGATGGGTTCAGTGAAGCTGCTGGAATGCTGTCGTGGAGGAGAGTTGGGATTCATTGGGACATAATTTTCATCTAGTTCTTCACTTGAAACACTTCCCACTGTCAACATGCTTCTGTTTTTCTAGAATTAACATATATTTCCTTTAACAAAATAAGTTATGCAATCAGCTGTGAATCATATGAGCTTTTTAACCTAATCTACTCAGATTAATATAGTCTACTGAAACTGAAAAATCACAAACACCATACAGCCTGCTTTTTTACATGGAAACAAAGAACATTCAAGCACTGTCGCTGTCACCTCTCATCAGATCAAGTCATACTTACAAAGTGGTTATGGAAGCCCTCCAATGAATTAGATCTGTCATTCGGAAACGTTCGTGGAATATCATAACAGTCTTGAGAACTAATTTCTAAAGAAACAAGAAGAGAAAGTGGCTATTTATCATCTCTGTTCCTGTCACTTGGCACCAGGGATCCAGTCTCTGTTGTTATTAACTGTCTGCTTCTGAGAGCATACAAACACACCTCCTGAATCCTGTGGCCCATAGATTTTATCTGTATACTTGAGAGGACTGTGTTCACAAACAAACTCAGCACTCATCAGTCACAGCCTGAAGCTCTTACAGTGGTATTTTTCCATGGCAAGAAAACAAAAAGTGATTTATCCTTTTAGAGCAGCAGCAAAGTCTTCCTTTCAAATAGGCAGGTGTAAGAACTTAGCGTTAGAGGGGGTTTTGAGATACTGGGCCCGCATGAAAAAGGTATTCTAAAATAAACAAACAGCAGATGTGATTTACGGTCTGGAAAAAGGTTTTCTGACTGAATACCCTTCCCTTGGAAAGCTGATTCAGTGGGATTCAGTCTGTCGCAGAAACAGGTGAATACTTGCTCTCAGCTCCCCACTGCTGTCTTCAGGGGCTTTCAGTTTGAACAAACTGCTACAGAAGCAAAGATCTCTCAATTTTGAGGGTCCTGGCTCTTGGCAGTCCACATCAAGAAGGTCCTCAGCTTTGTGGCTGCTTCTCTGGTGGACAAGGGTTTTTGTGAGACACCTGGCTCACAGGTCCCAGGTCCTGCTCACCCATGCAGGTCCTGCTCACCCACGCAAGGGACAAGCTGCCTTACCCTGCAGCAGGTACCCCCTCCTCCTGGTGCAGAGACAGAAACCGTGGGCAAACTCTGGGTTTTATCCCCACCTTGCCCTGAAAAGAAGCTCTGAAGTTCTTTGGAGATTTCCATCTCAGAGGAAAAATAAACACTTCTGCTATTAAGTGCCAAATTAAAACCGTGTTTTCAGAAAGGCTACTTTTCCTGAGGCTGACAACCTCAGCTTTTTAGCAAAATGAAAGAAGATAAGCAAAAAAAAACAAGAGTCTTCTCAGGGTGATACTTTGTCATTTTAAAACACTAGCAACCACAAATATTATTACACTTAGCCTACAAAATGAATTGACAAACAGGATAATACTATCTGAGTGCCTATATGATTACATCCACTCTGCATATTGCCTCCTCTAAAAGCCCTGTCCCCTTCCTCATTTCAGTCTCCCATCCCGTACCTAGCACAACTCAAATAATTCCCCTTTAAAGTCCCCTCTAACATTAGCAGCGCCTCTAACCAGTTTAAAATTTCACTTTAAAAAATAACACTCTAATGCCCACCTGCCTCAGGAACTTGAAAAAACAAAACTTAGCACAAGAGTGGTTAACACGACTAGAACAACTGCTGTAACAATAAATATCAGCTTCCCAATCTCTACTGCTTGCTGCATTTCTTGAGTTTAAAACTGAGAGAATAAGAACAGGGAAGAAAAAAAAAAAAAAACCACGCAGTAAAAATCTCAAGAGACACCGAATTCTTTAAGTAAAAGTAGCTCCACCGGCTAGGAAATTAAATACTCCCATCTGCTAAAGGAAAAACGGTGAAAAACAGCACTAGCACAACTGGAATACCAACATTTAGGTGACTATAAGGAGCAGCTTTAATTTTACTTAGAAACTGCAGAAAGCATATCTATCACAAGGAAAGAAATAAAGGTCGGTGGCAACAATCACCAGATCAGGGTTGATCTCAAAGCTCTGGGTATACACCAAGTCCCACTGACCTTCATGAAACACTTTCAGTTTCTGCACATTTGGACCACTACATGCTAACCTTACTATGCTCATTCTGAAAGACTGGTAACGGTAATATTGAACTCAGCTATACAAGCTTATTAGCAAAATAAAGGATGATTAGTTCTTCACTGCTGTTTTCTGAAGACAACTAACACCATAAATATGTTTCGGTCTTCAAATTTTTTTACCTGACTGAATGCCACAGTGGAATATACATCCCGTACTGATGTTCTGTACTTTGCTGTTTTGATGGTTTCCTTTAATAGTCTTCTCTTTTTCCTCTTTCTTACATATTTTAAGCATTGCGACCACAGACCATTTTGTGAAGGGCTTGTTTTATAAACACATGTGTATTTTAAGAAGACTAGAATTGCCCCTTATATCATTCAGCCAGTTTGTATCATTCATACCACACCATTCATCACAAGATTACATCATTTAACACAAAAATTCTTGAAAAGCAGGACAAAATACGGAATTACTGACCTTTACGAAAGATATTCAAATCTACCGTTGAAATGGTATTACTGCGCGAGGGTGGCATTCCTGCTGTAGGGATGCAATAACTACTATCAGTGTCTGAAGCAGTGCGACTAATGCTACATGTTTCCACAGGAGATCGATCTGCAGCGTGGTGAGGTTTTGGTGGCCGAGGTGGAGGAATATCTGGAATAGTCTCCAGTTTTGAAGTCTGAGACAATGTTCCCTCTGGAAAAGTTCGTGGAATCTGGTAAGTACCTCCAGGTGTGGGGGGAATGTCATAGCTAATGGAGATGTGTCTCATCTGTGCGTCTAATGAAGATGTTGCTGATGGGGTATTGAAAACATGTTGCTCTCCTTCTGCATCAGTCCCAGATGGAGATGCTGCCTTCGGTAAAACATCCTGGGAGTAACTCCGAGGCAGGTTATAAAGGCTACAATCTGCCAGTGTCAGTCCAGCACGAGAAGGCGGAGAGTCATAGACACCTTGCTGCTGAAAAAAGCCATTCACAGCATGCTTGCTCACTGATGGAGCAGGATTTTTGTGGGTGGGCACGTTATCATTGCAGTCTGTTTCAGAAGAGCTGGATTTTGCCGAGTCAGCATGAGATCTACACATAAGATTGTAAGATTGAAATGTGGATGAACATATAAAGAAAAACAAACTTCACAAACAATAAACACAACATTTTAAATGCAAACAACTAAAAAAGTCTATCAGCCTCTTCCAAATTTTTTTCTTTTTTTAATGAAATGCAGAAACTCAATTATTAAACAAATAGTAGTACTTAAGAAGGAACCTAAGTAACTATGTACATACAAATTCCATGCATGTGAAACAGGTAACACAAGTGTGGAGCTTTAGCAGCAGCTAACGACGAGGTGATATTTCACAAAGCAAGTGATTTCCATGACGCCAATTTGGAGCAGTTTGTTTGGAAGCTGGGGGATTGTTTTACTATTATTTTTTTAACCCATGCTGCAAGCTAGCAGCATTTTAATGGCACTGTTAAAGGTAAAAATAACACACTCAATCCTTGTGTTTAGAGTACTTGCTAGTTCTAATCAGTATGAAAAAAACATTAGAGGAAAAAATACAACTGCTTGTAACACCCTTAAGTGCATGCCTTAAGATATCTACTTACTATACAGAACAGGTTCAAAACACATAATGGGGAAAGAAATAACAGTCAAGAACAGAAATAGGCAGAAGACAGCATGCTCTTTGGGGAAAAATAAAAATATCATAAGATGTATGTGCAAAAGAGTACTTTTGTCTTGAATGCAAATTTAGGCAGTGTTGTTAGATAAAACTGCACCATAGTTCATCTTTGATTTCTTTGGAAATTCCATCTTTTATGAGAATAGCACTTATTAATCCTGGTACTAACCAGTACCAGTAAACTTACGTGGAACGTAAACACACTGTAGTAATTCTTTAAGATTTTTTTGTAAATCTCCCCAGTTATCTTGCTCCAGGCAGAGAAATTCTGTTACCAGTCTGACCTCTTGCTTAAATGAAAGTCACGACAGTGGCAAAATCCTAACACAGGTTGAGTTAATGCAGTCCATACACTTTTTGATCAATCATACCATGACACTTCCTATTTTCATTACCACAGTACCGTACCATTACATTATTTATACATACTTCTATAAATATTTCAGTATGTGTGTATCAATGAATGGCTGCTATACTACTCTTACCAAGCTCTATGAAGAAACTGGACCATGGCGTTTACAAAATTTCTGAGGAATAAAATACATAAAAATCCACACCATAACTACCACAAGAAGCATTTTTTCCCCTTAAAAGGCTCTCTACCTCAAAGTGATCACAACCAGAACTTACTGTTCAAATTTCAATTTGTCAATAAGATTGCACAAAACTTTCTTTCTTAAGGGACAGCTAGATTTATCTCCCGGGGTTCTGGTAACCTGAGCAGAAAAGAATCCAGTTTAGCTATTCATTTGGGTTTCCTCTGTAGTCACTGGAGAAATGGAGACTGTGTGAAACACAATCCATTCTTCTTCGATATCCATCTAAACCCAATGAATCACTCCCAAAGTGCCTCTCTGCCAGCTATCAAGGGAACCAAAGCGATTAGCTTAGACAGGACATCTGCAGTCAAGAAAAATGTCATTCACCTAACCAACTGGGTTTTGTTCTGTTTAATAGCAGAGATACAATCTTCCACCAGTATGAGTGACTTATTCTTCTCTAGCTTTAGTTGTATCACCTTTTTCTATTAGCTTATTAGTTTTTTTGGTGCAGCTTTTTTTCATTAGAAGTAGTACACTAATTTTGCTCTGGTTACTATTTTAAACATAGATTTAAGTTCTGTCTCACTGGTCAGAACTGGTTTCTAGGTGACTCTGAACATTAATCTGGATTTGGTTTAACAGACCCTCAAAAAAAGAAGAGAATATTCTCTTTAAATATTTATCCTTGGCATAACCAAGGAAGTGAAACTTCCTATATTCCTTACAATGCTGATCATCAAAAATGTCTCTCGTTTGCTAACAGTTTACTTCCAGGGGTTCATTAGTGAATTTCTGAAGCTCTGAGGCAAAGGAATTTTAACATACTTGCAAAAAATAGAGCACATAGGACTGAAGGAACTACATGAGGTTACTGAGTGCATAATAAATTGTGAGCGTACTGTGTGACTAGTAACACTCCGAGCTCAGCCCCTGCTGCAGCCCTTGCTCTTTACTCGAAGGATTCATTCAGGAGTTCCTCACTTTCTAGATGTACTCTTCCAGTTCTGTGGTATTCTTTCAGACCAAAGTCCCAGCAAAAGTCACGTGTGTTTGACATGAGCAAGTATGGCAAGGATTGTGATGTGTATTTTATATGCTACGAAAATAAAGTGGTCAGTCTAGAGAAGGTGGACACTGACAATCAGTTGTAGAATCAAAATTATTAGTTCCAGTTCACTAGGATATACTTTAAAATGAAAAAATTCCCAAAATAATACAGAAATAAAATACAAATACTACATTTATCTTACCAAAACATGCAGGAGTATATCACCAAAGCTCAAAATGCAACAAGAGCACACATACAATGCCAGTTGTTAAGGATTACCCATCATATGTAAGCAACAAATGCTATCCTTTTTAAGTTTAGTTTTTCTGGGTTTGAGTAAATGCTGCTGCTTCTTTCTTGACCACAAGCACTTGTGAAAACAGGAGACTTTCAAAAACCATGACACAAGACAGCCAGGCCCGCCATTTGCTTCACTGATGGCAAGAACATTCATTTCTCATTATAACAGAGCATTTCTGATTTACTCCATGTTCTTAAAAGTAATCTTTTGGAATCAACTTGTTAGTCTTTTGAAACAGTTTTCAAAATATGAATGGGTTTTAACCAGTCTGATTTTGCAAGGCCTAAAGTTTGAAGACAGTTGAAACACTGGCTGAGAAAGTAGTTTAAGCCAAAATGAAGATAGGGAGTTCAGCCTCTGAAGTTTAACTAGTTTTCAAAAGTCAGTATTGGCCACTGATCATAAGAACATGTGCAATTTTGAAAATCTACAAAGTATTTGACTCATGTTACCTCCAGGAAATTTAGGTTAGGACTAGAGTTCAGGGACAAACTTTACTCCTGCTTTTTTCTTTTTTTGAAAAGGATTTCAGATGCAGGATGCTTGATGGACTTACGCACTTTAGAAAGTTACCTGAAAATTTCAATTTTTCCCACGTACTTCATAACAGCTCAATAGAAAAAAATCAATTGGCTTAAATATTCCATTAACAATCAGTTATTAACAGAAGTATTAATGGTTTTTTTACACCTCAGTTTAAAATAATGGCAATGTTGGCTATAACACAATGAAAACTCCTTACTCTATTTACAAGCAGAGGATGACTGTTACATGAGTTTCATGTTATCACATGTGGGCATCACATATCTGCAAATTATGCTAAGTGGCTGAACTATTCCTTACTCAGTCCTAGGACTGGACACCTCTCTCCACATACCAAGATAATGTAACTGTACAGCCTGCTGATCTACAAGGACTGGAGATGAAGGTGCACAGAGAAGAGGTGGGGTACTGAGGCAGGGGGAGCCCAGTGAAAAGCCTGATTCCCCGTACTGAAAACTACTTGTTGACAGAGACCCAGGAAAAAAGTTTTAACAGTGTTTTAGCCTGAGAGTTAGTCATCCCATTTTTTAATAGGCTGTATTCAGTCTGGCTTGACCACTCATCCTCTCGAGCTCATTCTTTTCCCATCTGCAGAAATCGATATGATTGATTAAATACAATACTATGAACAAAGTGGCAGCAAAACTTCTCTTGTGTGCCAGCAATCTGGGACAGTAATAGCAAGCATTGTAAAAACGTGGATAGAGAAATAAATAAATAATAAACCAGCTCTATCTCCATAAAATGGAAGTCAAAGTTACATAGTTTTTCTGTTACAACTCACAGAACACCATGCAAGATGCATCTCCAACAAACAATAGTTTCAGGCAAGTTAATTTCTCACACACGTTCCAAGAATGCCTACTGTTCACTCACTGCAGTGGAATCTTTTTACTTTCAAAATCTTCTAACAGGAGGTATTCCTGCCCTTCTTCCGAGAGAAAGGGTGACCCTTGGCTGGTTCATAAACATAGGACAGATGAGGAAGACAGTGTTTAGTATTTCAATATACCTCTCGAATGAGCCAGAACAATAAGGGTTTTAGAAACAGTCTTTGGCTGCATGTTCTTATTTAGGATCCAAATACAAACCTTAAAATCTCACTAAATGCTACAGTCAAACAATGTTCTTTCTCAAGTCCACAGTGATCAGAGCATAAAACTATTCCAGACAAAATACAGCATGATTATTACAGCTGCAACTGCTGCGTCCAAGATATTCTCACAACAGTACATGGTACATTGCATGACACTGTATTGCAACATTTCAAAATTATTTTAGTTCTGAAACACCACAATTCTTAAAAATTTCAAAGAGGCAGCTAGGATACTTCCTCTATGTTTCATAGTTACCCGACTCACCCAGAAAGAACCCCAAATTCTTGAAATAATATTCAGCAGTTCCCAGATTATCTATAAAGTAAGGTGCAAAATTAGAACAGAAAATGTTCCGCCTGCATATTGGCAGGGAAAACCTCACAGAAATAAACCACTGAAGTAACAACACCTGCCTATTTAATCACATGTATTAAACCTTGCACTTTACAGTAATGTAAAATGTTGTATGAAATACACAGATAAATTGTTCCAAGTCTGGAAAATAATGCAGCCATTCAATTTTTTCTTCACCTGTACAGATGCGGATCGGGGTAGCGCATAGAGTGCCCTCCAACTGATTGTCTTAGTAACATGCTACACAGATACACAAAGCTTTAATTCTACAGGAAAAGGTCTATATCCTCTATACTCCGGCCCAAATCCAGCAGAATACCTATTGTACCAGACATGAAACATAAGCAGTCCTTTTAGGTGGAACTAAAACTCCAGCATAACTATTCTGAAATTTCATTATTATAGCCTTCTTAATAAAAGGACCTAGCTATTAGTGTATTATATTTAACTAAATTCACTAAAGCCCATATAATTTCCAAGTAATCACAAAGCCAGTGTTTCTCTGTCTTCAAATATTTCTGTGAAAACATCATTTATTTAAACAACCTCTACACTCCCAAAGACTTCGTTCAGTTCTTTCTCAGTTCCCTTGGTATTTTATCTAAATTGGACCTTTTGCCTTCTCCAAAACCAAAATATCTTCTCTGCTGTGTCAGCAGTGTCTTGTTCAAGAAATTTTGCAGGCTTTATACCTTGCTGCATTTTGCTCCCCCTTTTATGGTTTCCTCAGACTTTACTCCCTCTACTTAACCCATGTGTCACACAACTGTGGAAGTCAGGTCAGAAAGTCAATTACACATCCCAGCCTTGATCATTCCTAAAAACACACTTCTTGTGGTAGTGTTGGAAATCCACTCTATGCCTATCCCTCACAGAAGTAAATGGGCACTCAGGCACATTTCTGACGAGCCAGGGTGCTGAAATGAAAAGTCAAGACTTCTCTACTAAGCTGTTCCTGGAAGCAATATCAAACTTTTCGACAGCTTTTGGCAGCAATGGTGACATACTTCTCGAGCACCAACAGCTTCTAATCACTATACACTGAAACCTTTAACACTGAGAAAACAGACACTGGGTTTCCCCTTCTCTTGCAGCAGGCTTTAGGGCACACCATGCCGCCTGTAACCTGCACTTTCCATACTCTGGGGGAACTGTAGGCTCATTCCTCCATTTTATAAGAAAGATTGTAATGGGTGGATGCTTTCCTACCATCTAATCACCAGTAAATGGAGCAGGAAACTCCTCAGGCACAACAGAGCAAGATAAAAATGCCAAGGGAGCGGAGAGCACATGGCACAGGTAAAACTGGCAGAGCATCAAGGTGTTGATGAAGAAGGCACCACCACTAAAAGGTATGGCCCTAAGGGAGTATGTCAAATACTCATGAAAACACTTTCAAAGGAAGCTCTCCTCAGCCTTCCATGTACTTGTCTGCAATCACAAAAAGAATATGACCTTCTGGTTTTTTTTTCTGGAAATAACCCAGCAGATTTTACTTTAAATTGCTGCAGAAAAGCAGCTTGCGAGGGATATTTATAAGGTTCTCCCACAGAATACTCCAGGTTGGAAGGGACCTCTGGAGATTCTCTGGCCCAGCTCTTCCAATACCTCTAAGCAAAGCCAACTTCAAAGCTAGGTGAGGCTCCTTAGGAGTTTTTCCAGTTAAGTTCGTTTGTGGTCAGGGTGTTGTTTTTTTTTTTTTTAATCTCAGTGGATGGAGACTCCACTAAGTCCCTGGTCAGCCTGCTCCAGGGACAGCCACCATTATCCATTTGGAAAAAACAGTGGTATTTCCCAGGTAGCTACCATAAATATCATTTCCTCCTACACAGGAGGTGCTGTACATCTATTTAGGTTCGAAGGAGCAGTTGGAGAAATAAACATACATTAAATTTAGTAAAGGATCTCAATTCTTTCCTTAAAATTTCCTATTACACACTTCTCTGGAGAACTGACTGTGTGGGTACTCTTTACTCAGTAAGAAATAAGGCTTATTTGTGCTTGTTTTTAAATATCTGTTATTTGGAAAAAGTTAAAATTCAGCATGCAGAAATTGCGTGGTTTAAGTCTCCTGCATTCTTAGTTATCATAAAATAATTATCTTTTATTCTTGCTTGAGAGTCTGAACCATATTAGGAATAGTCAACAAATACCATTTGAGGATTGCTATATTCACTGATGTGGTAAACTAGCAGGTGACAATAAATATCAGCATGTTTTACTGAATCCCTTCCATTAAAGTTTTAATTGGCAAAACTGGGGCACCAAATACCAGAAGAAAGGCAGGCTAAATTTCTCCAGCTTTTTCTAGTCCTAGACTGCACTAAACACACCAGATTGTGGCAGAAGAAAGGTAAGTTCTCTGCTCTGTGCCATGCATCACTGCAAGCTACAATGAAATGCTTGGATCACTGCATTTATCTGATACTTCATATCGGCAATTGCTTCCACATTTTTGAAGAATACTATGTAGGTCTAGTACTGATCAAACAACTTACTATTGCTCCACAAAGTTCGAGCAAAGAAGCAAAAGTTACAGGCAGCTTCCCTGCACAGATCACATGCATTCAAATGTTCAATGACTTGGCAATAAAAAACAGTGCTCATAGCACAGGCATTCTTGCTCTATAATACAAGTAAGTGTTCTTTAGAAAAGAATGTCACTTACCTCATAGGTTCAGGTTTTTTACTTTGACAGTTTATTAGCAGTAGGTAGTCTTGAGGATCCTCTTGACCAGAGGAAGACTCCAGTGGGGGGATGTTAATAAGCTGATAAGGAGGAGGTAGGGAAGATTCTGCTTGCATGGTAGGCGCTGAAGTGTTGATGGGCAGGGGTAACTCAGCAGATGGTTGTAAAGAACTGACTGGTGGCTTCACAGCATCTGTAAACATAGAAGCGAAGCATTCTTTTTACAATGAAGAAATAGTCTTATAACAGTACCAAAAAAATTTATTAACAGAGGATGAGAAAAGTCAGGGGTTTTAATTGAAAACTGTAAAATCAGTGGGCATTAAGAACATCTGGATATTAACATTTGTTTCAGAGCATTTATATTTATATATAAATCTTTATAATCTCTTTATATTTTTTCAAACTGTAATCAATTTCTTAAGAATGTTTTGGAAACAGAGGTTATGCCTTATTTAACAATTTATTTAACCTGTTTTCTGGTCACAGAAAGAACAAAGATGCTGACGGCTGCAGTAAGACAGCTAAGAACACAAATCTGCTGTTTTAATCAAGAGCAGACAAAGGCCCATAGGTTATTACTTGAATATAGTAACCTGAGTCAGCACTTGCATGTATTCACCCCTTTTTGACCAAGGTCATTTCAACTTTTGAGATTAGTCACCAGTCAAGAACTGGCCTCTGTCAATATCTGAAAAGCAACAGGAAAAACACTGCTTTTGCAGTGGAAGATCCCTTACGACTACAGAAATAATGTAGAGGTACAATAGGTACCATGTTCCACTAATAAGCCCCCTCATTACACACCCCAACTTTTTATTTTAGTGCAGTAAATGAAGTAGCTGTGGTTTGTTGTTGTTGTTTGGGGTTTTTTTTGGGGGGGGAGAGAGGAGGTGTTCTATTCATGCATATTCCAGAGTCACTTTTTTTCTCCTTTTAAATATGTATATCCTGACTATTAAATTATCTGGGACACTGGAAAATATTGACATTGTCAAAAATTCAACAATCATTTAACTTTTTCATTGTTTTAATGATACATTGACTAAGAACAACATAATTAAGCAAATTGTTCCTCAATTATCAAGGCTCCCTTGTACTTGCAACTCATTGTACATTCCAGTTTGCACATCCCAAGAATGGACGCTGATTATTAGCATTGTTTAAACAAACATATTATTACCCAATGCAGACTGCTCCTGTTCGGTTTACAGGCCAGCTATGCACTACTGAACTTCATCCAGCTTTTGCTTCCCAGCACTATCCTGGGAAGAACCAGATGAGCAAACCAGAATATAGCCCTCCTGCTTGCAGTTCTATGTATACCAGGTACAAGCGATTTAGATGTGGAAATAGGAACAGAAGTACTTGCTTTGAACTCCCATGGCACTTACACAGGCTCAGAAATTAAATCCCACCACACCCATGTGGGTGGAAGCAGTCTAGGTGTATGAAAATTCTTCACCTCAACCTACCTGAAAAGGTAGGATAACCTAAAAAAAGCTTTTGTAAAAGGTTGTGCCTGACCTATCCATCAAACTAGCTAGCAGAACAAAGGCAAAATCAGACCGCACCCAGTGATCACGCACACACAAAAATAAAATTATTTCTTTACTACATACTAAAATATTAAAATGTGAACAACTTTCTATTATTTAGGAATTTCAAGAGCTTGAGGGAGCCCATTTGAGGCACCTACTGATATTTCTTCATTCCCCTAATGTTGGGGTTCACTAGCAGGAACAGAGGGGTGCCTGAATGGACCTACCAGGCATCTGTTTCTTGCTCCTGGAAAAGAGGTAGTGGGAGAAAGGACAAGTAGCTCTCTGTACTGTCCCCTCCAGAGCTAAGGAATACAAGTAAATTTATGCACGAGTAAGGGCGGAGAAGAAAGGTTTCCTGCCAGACACACTATCATTCCCTTGCCACATTTACAGACAAGGTCCTTGAGGGCTTCCCTGTCCCACAATCCCCACCCCTGTTCCTTGTCCCTGACTACACACGACCTGCACGTCATCAGATCTTCTTTGTGCCAAGTTCACACAAGGGGAAAAAATAAATCAAGCAGGTCATCCCTGCAGCTTCCAGGGCGTGTCAGTTAGACCACAGGTAGTCAGGAAAGCTCAACAGGTATATATGCATGCCTACGTGAGGCTGGTGCATTTAAGCAAACCATGCACTAGCATTCCCAGGAAGAGTAACAAGACTCGAGGGCAACTTTCCAGGGAAAAATAAAATCAAGACTTTTAAAAGAGGACCAATGTATCCACCAACTTTGGAGAAACAACGAGTTACTTTCTTGGAGGAGTAAGAAAAAAGTGTGTGTGTGTGACAGAAAGAAAAAGAAGCTAAAGGCTGGGTATAACTTGCAATTGGTGCAAGGAGGCAAGCCAGTGAAGACTATTAGGCTAAATATACCGGCTCAGACCCACAGCCTCCAAAGCCCACAATGCCCTCTCCAACAGCGGCCTGCTGCAGACAGAGCACAAGCAGCAAGGCTGGCCGCCATGTTTACCCCAGTTTCTGGGGCTCGGCAGCTCTGGGGCACCCCAGCACAGAGGTGGCACCCACAGCCCAAGCTGACCAGCCGCTGACAAACTCCCCTCTGAATTCGCCCTACCCCTTCCGAGCACATTTATATTTTTGACCTCTACTACCATCCTGTGGCAGTGAGATCCACACCTTGCTGTACGTGGCACGAAAAAAACACTTCCTTTTATTTTAAACCTGCCGCCTGACAGTCTCACTTAATATCCTTCAGCTCCCATCTTCAGAGAGGCAGTGAACAATTGCCTCCTATTGATAATCTCCATTCCCAAATTTACACAACTTTGTCGCAGCTTTATCAAGTCAGTGCTGCTTAATTTTTCTTGGTACAGAAGCCATTCCATTGCAGATCTGGTTTCCCCTCATCCTTCCTAGCTCTACTAATTCCTTCCTGAGAAGGGAAACTAACTATTGCATAAAATGTGCTAAAAAAGTCTGGGACACACTGATTTACAAAAACATAACACTAATTGATTCTGTTCCTATCCTATCCATTTGCCTTTCGATTGTTGCTGAGTATTAAAGGTGACACTGTCCAACTGTCCATAAGGTTCATGATCTTTTCTCCAAGCAACGATCTGGAGCCCATTAATGTTAATAGATCATTAGGGATACTCTCCTCACGGTGAGCTGCCTCATTTACTTTGACACAGATACCACTTGACAAAAATCCCTGAGTTCTCCTACACATCTGTTGTGGGGGTTTTTGTGTGGTTTGGTTCAGATTTTTTTTTTGCAGTGGATAGAGCACTAAACTATTAAAATACCAACATTCTGATCTCAAATTCAACCTCATACAGGCATTCTGTATGTGTTAAACAGTGTAGGCTAATGCCTGATTTAAAGAGCAACTGAACTTAGTCTAAGGCACTTCACTTCTGGGCTACTTCTTATTTGCTTTATGTATTCAAGCTATTTCAAATATGGCTACAAAGAAAACAGTACTGTTAATGATTTTTATCACTGAGCAAATGATTGCTGTTTGCCTATCTGTACCCTCTAAACTACTCTCTTTAGCCATGTACTTCAGATGCTGATATGAAGGAAAGAGCTTCTCCCAGCAGCCTATTATGATTTCAAAGAGTACAATCATCAACTTGCTCCACTTTGGACTAGCAGATTTTTAGGGAAGGGGTCATCTGCACACCAAAGAGCATTGTAAGTCATTTGGTTTGTTCCCAGAGCTCAGACACTCGGACTGCTTTGAAATAACTGGGAGCTGGAAAAACATCCAAAATATTTAACATGCAAATGAGCGTAACAAGAATCCTATTTTGTTTTTATAATTCCCGCATTCAGTACAGCTAGAACAAGCAGCTTTCTTAAAACAGGGCAAGAGCTTTATCTTCTCTCAGTTGGTTTGTTCAGAGCAGCTACTGGCATCATCCTTGCTAGAATTTATATTTTTTTCCTCATAACCATTTTTGTATTTGCCTCACTAATAAAACACTCATAAAATTAATGAGGTAGAAAGAACATTTCCTGAACAAGAATTACAAAAGGCTCCTCTCTCTTCCTTCTTAACTATAAAAAGCTTCTTCATTCCACATGTTTCTATACCTAGACTGTTCATAAAGTACAGAAGATCTGTGTGGGAGTTTGCAGTTAGGCTTGGTTTTGTTTTTTTCTAATGAGAGCAAAAATTAAATTGTTTTCTATGTTATGATATGCAGTCTCTTAATATTCTAATTATGTAAATACTCGAAATGTTCTCATAGTGAACAAAACAGAAGCCTCATTACAGCAAGCATTTCATTAAATGTCAAAATTGCAATCAAAGTAAGAAAATGCATTCTTTGCAGATTGTAGGTAGAAAGGCTAAAACAGGAATGGAATTTTCCCATTTTAAGCGTGAATCAGCAACAGATATGCAACTGCATGATTCTACTATTCTTCTGAAATGTTTTCATTCAATCCATTTACTATGATGCAGATGTTATCATAGTAAAACTAAAACAACCAAAGGTCAACAAAATATTAGAATAACAACCTTTAACAAGAATTTACAGATACAACAGTGGGAGCCATAATGAAAAGAATAACTTCAGTTCAATCCTTAAGATGACCTTTTCTTTGTCTTTTAAATTAAGTCTGTTACGCCTTTATCTGTGCTGCTTAAAGTAATGAGATACATCCTGCAATACTCTGCTGGAGTTTCCTCTAGTGCCAGCTTCTACGTGATCTCAAGTGAAAGATCCTGGAACCAAAGGGCCACGTGTGCATGTGCACACACAGAGCGCAAGCATGTGTACGCTGACAGGCACAAACAAGCACTTGCTCTGTTCGCATACTTCACTCAACAGAAGTGAGCCAGATACAGCCCAGAAGATGCATGCACACGCCAGTCTGGGTTTGGTTTTCAGTGTAAGTGATCAGCTTATAATCCATATGAAATCTATGCAGTGAGCCTCAATTGTGAACCTTTCTGCTACACCCACAGAAAATCTTTTTAAATACTTTAATAAAAAGTTCTTGTGCATTTCCTAAGTTTGTTTTCTTAATTTAATATAATCTCAAAACACCTCTCTTTTTCTGAAGATAAACATGATACCCTATTTAAAGAACACTAAGGAAGAATTCAGCAGTTGCTCATTGTGTATTACGTTCAGGACAACCCTGCCTCTTGCATCCGAACCAGAAACATGACTGACTGGTCCAAGTTCCTATCACACACTGAAGTTTCTGGCTTTCAGGGCTCACATCTAAAATTTAGTACTTGCTATTTGCAGCTCATATGTAATTTTAAGCTGCTTTTTTGTTACCCATTTAAAATTTGAAAATATCAAAAGCATTTCCACTCCAAATTTCTTCCCCCCCTCCACCTGTGATTTTCTTTTGAAGACAACTCATTCAAGGTGGGGAAAAAAGAAACATCTGTAGCCTGTTCTCTCCATCTTCAGATGGTACACAGGCTGGGTGATGTAGCAAAAATAATCAAGGAGTCCTGTTACAGACTAACTTCTGCAGGTGCTTGTGAGGAGAAATGGTGCAGCTTACCACATTAAACCATTTGGGTTTTTTTCTTCACTGAAAAGGCCCAGAGCTCTCCTCAGCAGAGCAGGCTGCTCTAGCAACGTGGCAAGCTCACCCAGCTGGGGCTGCAGCACACCGCATCTCGGGAACCGGAGAGGAGCAGGAGGTTTTCAGCACTCCATGTGCACCTCACAGTACCTCACGGCTTCAGAACTAGCGTTCTGCACAACAGTTCTCCAACCTACCCTCTTGCAATCCTTTTCTCCTAGCAACTCGTCACGTGATGTTAATGTCACAAAAGGTGTCCAGCAGGAACCAGGGAAAATTAAGTTGATTACTTAGGCATATCAGTTTATTTTTCCTCAAGCAAAAGTAGAATCATCTTCCATACCAATTTTTGTCACGTGCAGCTGGCAGCTTAAAATAACAACCCCAAACACTCAAGATTAAGGTTCTGACTGCACTCCCAATAGTAAATTACGTCTTCTTCATAAACGTATTTTTTCCCTTGCTTACTTGTAAGGGAAGACCTGCTGTCACAGATTTTGAGATCTATTAATCATCACCAGCTCACTAAACCACCCATCTTTTAACCACACCATCTGAAGTCAAAGACATCTTACATCTTCTCTGCCCTCTTCTCTTTCTCTTTTGGATAACGGGCAATGACTATCTCAGCTTTGCCTCCCTTTACCTAGCTCTTTTGCCACCAGCTACTGCCTCTACTAAACCTGCTGTGCCAAGTCTCAGGCCTTCCTCTGGTCCTGATTCCTCCATTATTCCTCTACAATTTTGCCAGATGAAATCTCGCAATTCTGACAGCCTCCTTCACAGTCTATCCTCACCTTCCTTTCAGCAATTCCACCCTCAAAAAAAAAAAAAAAAAAAAAAAAAAA